>LWDU01033485.1_pt1 | contig 13484 bp, 11 predicted proteins | sample 727161 | NCBI WGS metagenome assembly LWDU01 (sample SAMN04566230, study PRJNA314399) | hydrothermal vent metagenome | isolation source: deep sea hydrothermal plume seawater | place: Mexico: Gulf of California, Guaymas Basin | collected 2004-07-11 | reverse complement strand
TGTTCGAAGCAACTCTTCCATTCTCTCGCCAATTTGACGCAATTGCGTTGTTTGGTGTCCAAGATCAGAACCTCCGATTAATGCGTGAGCAATTGGATGTAGCGATATCGCTGCGCGACGGTTTGTTGCATGTTACTGGTGATGAATCGATCGTCGCGGATGCGACTAAGGTCCTAGAACGAATGAAAGACGTATTGCAACATCGAGGTGTTTTGACTCTTGAGTGCACGCGTCAGGTCATGACAGCGGTCTTGGGAGATCAGACACAGTTGATGGACATTGAGATTGATGTGATGGATTCATCTCGTCGTATCGCGCCACGAACCGCAGGTCAGGCATTGTATGTTCAAGCGATACGCGATAGTGATTTGGTGTTTGCAGTCGGACCGGCTGGAACGGGAAAAACGTTTTTAGCGGTTGCCATGGCAGTGGAAGCGCTGAAGCATCAGGATGTACGCCGCATTGTGCTTGTCCGTCCTGCCGTTGAGGCGGGTGAGAGTTTAGGATATTTGCCGGGTGACTTGCATGCCAAGATCAATCCGTATTTACGGCCACTATTCGATGCCCTGCAGTCGTTGATCGGATTTGACACGATGAAGCAGTTTATGGAACAGGATATTATCGAAGTGGTTCCTCTGGCTTACATGCGTGGACGGACGTTGGACGAAGCATTTATTATTTTAGATGAAGCACAAAATACAACGGTTTCACAAATGAAAATGTTTTTGACTCGCATGGGCACAGATTCAAAAATTGTCGTTTCCGGAGATGCCACTCAAATCGATCTACCGGTAAACACGCCGAGTGGTCTTGTTGATGCAACGAGACGCTTAACTCAAATTCAGGGTGTTGCTAGTTTGGAATTAACAGCTGCTGATATTGTGCGACACCAATTGGTGTCGCAAATTGTGTCTGCCTATGATACCCGCCCCGAAAAATCAACCAACAATCGCCTTAACCGGACTTAGACACGATCTTGATTAAACACTTATTGCTAGATTATGAATTGAGTTCATCGATTACGAAACTATGAAAACCAACGGCGGCTCTAATAAAAAACGACAACGTACGCTCACGATTGAAGTGTCAAATAAATCGCTGCGCAAAAAGTTTACGACAGCGCTGAGTAGCAGCAAATCGTGGGGGCGTTTGATGCTGTGCCTAGTAGCCGCGGCGATCATGTGGGGAGTTACGTTAGGTTGGATGCCACCGTTTAAGTATCGCATTGGCATGATTCCGGAGCGAGATATTGTTGCCGCGATTGACTTTCAAGTAGAGGATCCGGTCGAGACCGAAACACGTCAGCGACGTGCTGTGGCTGACGCTGTCTGTGTTTATGATCATGATCCACACGTGGTGACTGGTCAGCTACAGTTGTTACAACAAGCGATAGCGGATGTCGGTCGCAGTGCTTCCTTTGAGGATCTCGATCAAGCGGTATGGCGATCGTTGTATCATAACTTAGTTCCAACTGAGCAAGGCGACGAGACTCAGGGCGAGACCGAAACCGATATGGATCGTTCGCAAGTTGCGACGATGAGCGAAAAACAGGAGCAGCAGGCCTATGATCAATTAAAGTTGTTGTTGTCGAACGAACAAGGACAGGACAATTTTGATGCGGTGCTTGCACTTATATTTGAACCTTGGATTGCCAACGGAGTGTTGCTCGAACTTGAGCATGGAATCGACGAGGGTAGTCAGCATATGATTCAAGTGTTAACGCTGGCTCAAGCGGGCGAGCAGCAGAATGTTGAGTTTCAAAGCGTAGCGATGTTACATCGGGATTCGATTTTAGCGGGCTTGTCGGGACACATTGCTAAGGCCCTTGAAGTAGGCATGTTTGATCAAGCGGATACTCCGGCTGTACAAGAAATGTTGCTCACTTGGATTCACGGCAATGGAATTTTGGTGACGTTAACTTATAACGCTCCTTTATCCATGCAACAGCGAGAATCACAACGATCGCAAATTCCGACCCAGTTCAAACGTTATCATCTAGGTCAGATGCTTGCACCGGCAACAGAATCACTTGGGGTAGGAGATATTCAGCTATTACGGCAGGAGTACGATCAGATTATCAGCGGCCGTTTAGCTCGCTATGATCAGGCGTTTGTCTATGGCTTGGCAAATTTTGGGATGTATTTGGCTTTGTTTACATTGTGCGGTGTCTACCTTGCGGTGTATGAATCGTCGTTGGTCAAGCAAACCAATCGGTTGGTTCGATTGTTGGCTTTGGTCATCGTTGTTGTATTATTGGCAACGGCGACTTCCAATGATACTTGGCGAGCCGAGCTGATACCGTTGGTCATGTTTACGATGGTGATGACCATTTGTTACCGTCGCGATTCCGCCTTGTTACTGTCAAGCGCAGTAGCCTTGATTGTTGCGGTGGCGACTGGGAGTACATTGGCAGAGTATATCATCGTAATATCAGCCATCGCTTCGACTACATTGTTGTTAGGTCGTTTGCGATCGCGATCACGACTGATCGTGATTGGTTTTGGTGGGGGCTTAATTACACTGGCTACGACGCTAGGTGTGAGTATTCTCGCAGGGCAGACGTTTGGCTCAACAGGATTGGATTTTTGGGATCAACTACTTGGCGGTTCAGCTGTCGAAGCGAATTACATTACAAATCTGTTTCAAGGTGCGGCTTGGTATGGGTTTTGCGTCTGCTTGGCCGGATTCTTTATGACCGGATTGTTGCCCATTATTGAGTGGGCTTTTGGTGTGCAGACCGACATCAGTTTAATGGAATTGGGTGATCCGGCGCACCCCTTGTTAACGGAGTTACAGCGTCGCGCTCCGGGAACATTTATGCACTCGTTAAATGTGGCGACGCTCAGTGAACCTGCCGCGGAGGCGATTGGCGCTAACGGCTTGTTGTGCCGGGTGGGAGCTTATTTTCACGACATTGGCAAGATGATCAAGCCTGAGTATTTTGCTGAAAACCAAGGTGGCGATGCAGGTAATCGTCACGAATCGTTATTGCCATCGATGAGTCGGTTGGTGATTATATCGCATGTCAAAGATGGTGCTGATTTAGGACGCAAGCATCGTTTGCCGGAGTCAATTATTGACTTTATTATGCAACATCATGGGACAACGTTGGTTGAGTATTTTTATCATCAAGCCAAAGTATTGGAAAATGGGGAAGATGAAGAAGTCGATGAAGCGGATTACAGATACGATGGACCGCGACCGCAGACGCGCGAGGCGGCTGTCATGATGTTAGCGGATGTCGTTGAAAGTGCGTGTCGCTCGCTAGATGACCCCGCACCGGCTCGGATCGAGCACCTCGTACGTGAATTGGCGATGAATCGATTGTTAGACGGTCAGTTTGACGAATGTGGTTTGACGCTGAGAGAATTGAATATTATTCAAACGAGTTTGATTAAGACCGAAACAGCCTTGTTGCATAATCGCGTGAAGTACCCAGATCAGGCTACTGCGTGACGGGATTCAAAAACGGAAAGTGAAAAGCGGCTATTAATAGCGAACCATGATCAAAGTACTTATTACCAATGACCAGTCACAGCATGAGGTTGACTGTGAGCAGCTACGAGCAGCGGTGTTGGGCGTTGTTGATGAGGCGGAGATCGATGAAGGGGAAGTTAGCCTAGCGATCGTCGATGATGAAACAATACATGCGTTGAATGTTCAGCATTTGCAGCATGATTACCCGACGGATGTGATTAGTTTTGTGCTCGAGCAAACTGCTGGATATTTGGAAGGTGAAGTGATCGTGAGTGCTGATATGGCAGCGACGGTTGCCCATGAGTATGGTTGGCCAGAGGCGCATGAATTGTTGTTGTACGTTATTCATGGAACGCTGCATTTGGTTGGGTATGATGATAAAGATCCCCATAAAAAAATCGAAATGCAATCGGCAGAGCGGCGTCATTTGCAGCGGTTTTCGATTGAGCACCGAACGTAAATAGAGTCGCTAACTAACACGGATTCGTATAATTGTCGTAAAATGGTATCATGTATTTCTTTCAATGTTTTATGAGGTGAGATTATAGTGCTGTCTCAGGGCACCTTAATAACATGTGCGATTCTTGGCGCCATTTTGTTGGCGATCGGAGCAATCGGCACTAAAATGTTTGATGATTTCTCGCGATCGGATCTTAAAAGTTATTGCCGTCGCCGAGGGAATATTACTTTCTTTAATACCGTTCGCGATCGCTATCAGGCTATTTCATTAGCATCGGAAACGTTGTGCGCCTTAGCTGGGTCGGTGGTGTTTATTTGTTTAGCTTTGGCTGTAATCGTTGCCCCGGCCTCGAGTGCTGCAGTTTCCCCAAGTAGCGTTGTTCAACAGAGTCCGTTTGGATTGTTAAGGATGCTACAAATTCCGGTAGCAGACGAGAATGGTGCGGTGGCATTTAGCCAATGGTGGGTATCAGTGGTTTCCATTGCCTTAGTGTTGTTGACGATTGGAGTGTGGATCCCTCGAGCGCTGGTGTCCGTGTGGTCGTCGCCTATCATCTATTACACATGGACTTTCTGGAAGGGGCTGACTTGGTCGATGAGTCCGTTTACGTTGGGCGTGCATGCTGTGGCGGCACTGGCGTGGCGGTTGTCGGGTCGTGAGCAGCCCGCGGTAGACGATGAAGAAGCACTAGAAGATGAGATTCGCTCGATTGTAACAGCGGGTGTCCGAGACGGTCTCGTGGAAGAAGACGAGTGGGATATGATTGAAGGTGTCATGGAACTGGGTGACGTTGACGTCAAGGATGTTATGACTTCGAGGTCACAGATTGATGCATTGCAAGTCGATACGTCATGGGGCGAAGTTTTGAAGTTTTTTAACCAAGTGAGGCGAACTCGCTTGCCGGTTTATGAAAAAAATCTTGATAACGTAATTGGTACATTGTATGTAAAGGATCTGCTAACATTTTTAGCGGATAGCTCAGAGAAAGAGCGGCCGGAATTAAGAGATATTCTGAGGCCGATGGAATTTGTACCGAGCACCAAAGCAGTCGATGATTTGTTGCGTGATTTTCAAAAGACGCACACGCACTTGGCGATGGTCATTGATGAATACAATACAGTCATTGGTTTGGTCACGATGGAAGATGCGATTGAAGAAATTGTGGGTGAGATTATTGATGAAGATGACGTTGAACCGCAGGAAATCTTCAGGATAACTAACTCAGTTGCTGAGGTTTTAGGTCGCGCTCATATTGATGAGGTGAATGTTGCTTTGTCGGTGCAGTTGCCGGAACCGGATGAAGTCGATACGGTGGGGGGCTTAGTGGTACATCATTTAGGGTATATTCCAAGTGTGAATGAGCAAATTACGTTAGATCAGATCCGTATCACTGTGGTTGCCGCTACTAAACGTCGTATTGAACGATTGCGATTGGAATTTGGTGATAACACGTCTTGATTTCTGTAAAGTCCGCCCGCCCGCTGGAGATTTATAGGTGTTCATTAGAGTGTAGTATGTGGTTGGCTCTTTGGGCTTGAAGAGGGTTCTGTTAGACATGGCAATTGAAAAAACGGATGCAATTGTGATTCGCGTGGTCGAATTTAGCGAATCGAGTTGTGTGGTTACTCTGTTTACGCGTGATTTCGGAAAAATTGCTGCGATGGCCAAAGGTGCACGGCGTCCAAAAAGTGCATTTGAGTCTGCTATTGACCTGTTAACGACATCTCGCATACTCTTTCTTCACAAGTCCTCCGATTCGTTGGATTTACTGACTGAGGCCAAGGTGCAGCGGCGTTTTCGAGCGTCGGATAGCAGTTTACCTCACCTTTATGCAGGGTATTATGTTGCCGAATTGTTAGCATCGTTGACTGATTTAGGGGATCCTCATCCGGATCTTTATAATCTAGCTCAAGACACGATCTGGCGATTAGATGACATGCAAAACCCGGCAACAGTGATTGCTCGGTTCGAGCTGAACGCCTTGCGTTTTCTTGGATTATTGCCAACGCTGGACCACTGCAGCAGTTGTGGATTAGAGGTGTCAGAGAATCGACGAATACCGTTTGGACAGATAACTGGTGGCATACTTTGTCAAAGTTGTCGTCGAGGTCAGGCACAGGTAGTTAGTGTGTCGTGGCCCGTGATTGTTGTCATGCGACAATTGGCGGCAGCGGACGTTGACGTGAGTACTGATTTGCCAGATATTTCAAAAACGGTTAACGGTGAATTGCGAGGGTTGATGAATAACTACATGTCACATTTACTTGGTAAGGCTCCGCGGATGGTTCCCTTTTTAGGTATGTTAGTTCAACCGAGTATATGCTCGTAAAACATAAATAAATTACATATTGTGAATGACTTGTATGTATCCAAGGGTACATGCAGTTGCTGGACAAGGAAGTCCAAAATGACCAACGAACGATTGTGGAATAGATTTGCTAGATTAACGCCTTATTCGTGGCATTTGGGTTTATGCGCAGCAGTCGTTATGTGTAGCGGTACAGGTTGCAGTTCTCTGATGACCCGCAATGCGAATACCTTGTTGATTCCGAGCAGCGAATATGGAGCGACGTGGGAATCTCCCGTCGCACAATACGCTCGAGTTCGACATGTGCCACCAGATAACGTAGCTTCTGAAACGCCGCCGGAACAGTCACCAGAGACGGTAGAGACTGTAATTGCAAGAGCGATCGGTGCGGGTGAGCAAACCGAGGAGGCGCGTAAGATATTTGCTGCTGCAGAACGAATGTACCAAGACGCTCGAGGATTACGCGAGGCAGCTGGACACGATGAAAAAGAACTACGACGGGCGGGAAACTTGTTTGTCAAAGCGAGCAAACAGTATCTAGAAGCGGCCGACCATTGGGAAGATTCGGCACTCGAGGAAGATGCGTTGTTTATGGCATCGGAAGGGTATTATGCTGTTGAATACTATGCTCAAGTTTCCGAGTTGTATCGAAAGTTGCTAAAAAAACACGAGCACACGCGTCATCTTGTCACGATTCAGCGTAATCGATTTGCAATTGCCCAAATGTGGCTGCAAGCGGACAAACAGCGAGAACAGGGATTTTGGTCGTTTAATTTAACGGACGAATCGATGCCGTTTAATAATCGGTTTAACAAGGCGATGGCGATTCTTCGTAGCATCCGAGATGATGATCCCACGAGTGACCTTGCTGATGACGCGACGATGTTGATGGCACATTCCTATTTGCAGATCAATAAACCGGATAAGGCTCATGAAGCGTTAACGGATTTGGTGAAGTTATTTCCGAGCAGCGAGCACCAATTCTTAGCCCACACGTTATTGTTGCAGACCAAGATTGTTTTGTATCGCGGCCCGGAATATTCTGGTGTGTACTTGGACGAGGGCGAGAAGTTGATACGTGCGATACGTCGACAATTTCCCGATAAGGCTCCGCAAGAGTCAGGCAACTGGGATAAATTCGCCAAAGAGATTCGCTATTTAAAGGCGGAACGCGAATGGTGGGTGGCGAAATTTTATGAACGCAAAGAAGAGGTAGGCGCGGCTCGAGTGTACTATCGCGAGATCGCTCAGAATTATTACGATACGCCATTTGCCGATCGAGCGTTCGCACGGCTGAATGAACTTAAGCATCGCCCAGCGAAACCAACTCAACCGATTCAGTGGCTTGTTGATTTGTTTCCGGACGATGATCCAGTGAAACCACTGATTGCCACGAGTCCTGATAGCGTGATTCGTTAGTTCTAGGGTATGTGATGACATTAGCACAGATGATTTTCGTTTGCCGTCGCAGCTTGCTGATAGGTATTTGTTTGTGGTTATGTGGTTGTGCGGGGTATAAGCTTGGCAATCAGAATCTATTCCGGCCGGATGTGCGTACGGTGCATGTACCAATCATCGAATCCGAGAGTTTCCGTCAAGGGTTAGGGGAACGGTTGACCGAGGCGGTTGTTAAAGAGATCGAAGTCCGCACGCCATATAAAGTGGTCTCGCGGGAGAAGGCGGATAGTGTGTTTCGTGCTCAGATTGTCGATGAAGGTAAGCGAGTGATTGCCGAGAACACATTTGATGAGGCCCGCGATATTGAGGTTCAAATGGTTGCTGAAGTTTCCTGGATAGACCGACGGGGGCAGCAATTGATTCAGCGGAGCGAGATTCCTCTGGATGAGGGCATTTACATTAGCCAGGCGGTGAATTTTGTACCGGAGAGCGGGCAGTCTCTAGTGACGGCTCAGCAAGAAGTTATTCGCAAACTCGCCGCGCAAATCGTTTCCCAAATGGAACTGCCCTGGTAGGTGGTGCGGGGTTTTAGTTTCGAAAACCCCTTAGGTAACCTGGTCGCCGACTTTGATCGTTCCGCCGTGGCAATCGGTGGCAAGTACCGTATTGGTTGCGAGGCGAAAAAAATGATCGAACTGCGAGCGATCGGACCATGCGGGTAGGGTTTGTTCGCGGAGCGTACGGACAGTTTTTGAAAAATTCGGAGTGGGTTCACCGCTATCGGGGTCTCGTGTGGGGACCACACACCGCTGGGATGAAGTGGTGCCAAGAAACTGTACGTCGCCAATACGCAATATTTTTTTTCCATTGAGAATGCGGTCTTCCCAAAATGCTGGGACGCCGTTGATTTCAATGTTACATCGCAATCGGCGACGGACGTTGTCGACAGTGATGTCGTCGAACCACGAGGCGACGGTTTCTAGAGTGGCAGTGGAAATAATTGTTGGGCCAAGTGCATCACGATCATCAGTTATTCCGCAAGCGGTGGATTCTTCAATGTCGACTATCGCGGGTTCGATTTGTTGCATCCATTTCAGCATAGGTTGTGGATCTGTTTTTAAGTCAAAATACTCGCGTTGGTAGTCTTGTTTGTCTATTAATACGATGTTGTGCCAATTATTGATGAAATGTGTTTCAAAGCGGTAGATTTGTGTATAGTTTTTACCGTTAATATAATTACCATCTGTGTCGGTGAATGCGAATTGCCTATCGTGTTGGATACCACCGGAGGGGAGGATGGTCACTTGTTCGACATCCACACCATCGAACGATTTGATCGGATAAGCTGTGAGTTTTTGGATTGTTGCATTCATGATTTAGATACTGTTAGGTTTGCCCCAATAGAATGGAAGCTGGAAAACAGGCAGAAAAAGTGGAGTGAATCACCCAATTAATTCAGCAATGGGTTCGCCTTGAGGTAATGCTTCAGTCGGCCTTCCATCGAGCGTATGGTAAATGGCTTGCGGGTTCATTCCCAACGCGTGATAGACCGTTGCGGCATAATCCTCCACGGAAACAGGTCGTTGTGTAATTTCCGCAGCGTGCTTGTCGGTTGCTCCGATAACCTGTCCAGTTTTAATTCCACCTCCACCCATCGTCAGGCTGAATGCTCTGCTCCAATGATCCCGACCCGGTCCACGGGCATCCGAATTTAATCGCGGCGTTCTGCCAAATTCACCCGCCGTAATTACCAGCGTATTCTCTAGCATCCCACGTTCATCCAGATCGTTAAGTAAGGCTGCATATCCCTGATCATAAACCGGGACTTCCGTACGTAATCGCGGGAATACTTCTGGGTGATGATCCCACCCATATTTGACATAGCCTTTGACCGTGACAAACCTGACTCCAGACTCAATCAACCGTCGAGCCAGTAATAACCCCTGTCCCACTCGATTACGCCCATAGGCATCGCGAACTCGGTCCGACTCCTGTTCAATATCAAATGCTTTTTTAGCGCGTTGGGAGGTTAGTAGATCGAACGCTTGAGTGTGGAATGCGTCGTGTGTTTTAGCAAATCGCATTTGTTTTTCTGTGTTTGCCTGATACTGATCGACGGATTGTAATAGCGTCTGACGATCGGCAAAACGTTGCACTCCGATCGTATCGGGCGTACTAAACGCTTCCACGTTAAAGCTGCTGCTGTTGGGATCACGATCGACCAGAAATGGATCATACTGATGCCCCAATGCTCCTGCTTGTCCCTGTCGGCCGAAGTTCGTGCTTTTCATATCACCCAACTGAACAAACGGCGGGACGCCTCCTTGGGTTCCATTGGCCTGTTGCCATTGCAATACAGAGCCAAAACAGGGTGGCATGAAATCTTGGAGATACTTGCCACCACTGAGAAGGTGATGGTCACCCTTCCCATGACTTGCTGAATAGGAATGCATGGACCGAATTAGTGAAAACTTGTCGTTGCAAGCAGCGAGTCGTGGCATCAATTCGCTTAATTCAACGCCGGGTATCCGCGTCTGAATTGGGTTTAACTCACCACGGATTTCTGCCGGAGCATCCGGTTTCAAGTCATACATATCGATATGGCTTGGACCGCCAAGCATCCACAGCAGAATGCAATTGACGTTTTTACGTGCCGACCCCGCCTGCAATTGACTTGCTAGCAGACCGGAGAGGGAAATCCCCAGAGGTGTCAACGCGCCAACAGACAGAAAATCGCGGCGGGTCGTACGCCGTTTGTCTGTGTTGTGGGCCGAGGATGGCATAAATGCCTCAATGGGTAAAGAATTGTTCTTTACCGCAAGTTTACCAGAAAAGAATGTTCTCCCGCACACTGAATATTGCAAATCTAAAACCGCTGGTCGCCTGTCGCTGAAAATCCGCTGCATTTTTGATAGACCCACGAGGCAAGTTGAAGCAATCAACCCTTTATATTGCTACAATTGCTTACAACCAATCATCTTTCAATGAAGCGTTAAGCGTCCCATTGATATTTCTGGAATACAAACATTCTCCTAGAAGGAGCAATCCCATGTACCGCCCGTATCTACCGGCACTTGCGCTCACGGTATCAATTCTTTTCCCGAGCTTCGTTTCCCTCAGCTTCGCTGAGGAAGTTCTCACAGAACAGCGTTTTCATCAATTGCATAAGCAATTGCAGCCGGCTGCCGACGAACTGTGGCGAACGATTCCATGGCGGACGTCATTGCTTGATGCCCAGCGGCGGGCGATCGCCGAAAAGAAACCGATCTTTATCTGGGCAATGGATGGACACCCACTGGGATGTACGTGAAACAACGGTGTACTCGACCGTGCGTCGACATTTGCCCACCCCAAGATTGTCACTATGCTCCGTACGAAGTTTATCGCTGTCGCTATCGATCAGGCTTACCAGCGACGCCAGCAGGATGCGGAGGGAGAATTCTATCGTAAGATTGCCGGGCAGGGACCTCGCAATAACTTTCAGTCGACCACCCAAGGGTTTTATATCGCTACCGCAGCGGGTACGCTCTTGCTTTACAACAACAATCGCGATCCAGAGAAGCTCAACCGCCTGATGCAGCAGCGTCTGCAGGACTTTAAGGCACCATCGGCTGCTACGCCGATTTCACCCGGCACGTTGGACGCTCGTTACAATCCTAGCCTGCCCAAAGGCGGCTGCGTTGTTCGTGTCCAAGCACGGGTGCTCGGTGGCTACCCACCAACGACTGACCGCTGGAATAAAATATTCCAAACTTCACTCTCACGTGACAACTTGTGGATTTCTGCGGCCGAGCAGCAGGCCCTCGCAAAGGGGCAAGTGACACAGAGCTTACAGCATCGCATTGCCCGTTTTCATCTGGTCGACAACACACGCGGCGAGCCGCCGATGTGGAAGGAGAAGGAGATTCGGCAAATAAAGATCACGCTCGACGGTACGACATTGCGAGGTACGGTCCACTTGGAAACTGACGACGGCAAACGAGGGTACGTGGCCCAATTGATGGGGAAAATAGAAATGGGCAGCGGCAAGGTTGTCCGCTTCGACATGGTGGCTGACGGCAGCTTTTGGGGTCAGGGTCCCTATAGCGGTAATGCGCCCAAGGGTCGCTTTCCGTTCGCCGTTGGTTTTCGCTTGGCAGATGGCACCGATGCTGCTGACCAGATCCCCCCACAGGGTTCCCGAGGATGGGTACAGGGCTACATTCGCTAGGGGTGCAATGAAACGGAAACGAACTATAGGTCCGTTGTCCTAACGGAAATAAATACCCAGCAAGTAAGTAAGAAAAACATCTAGGTGCGAACGAGAGAATTTTCATATCCCAATAATTTGAAGTCCTCTTCATATAGCTGGGCGATTTTTGATTGCAAGGATTGTTTTAACATCAGATTAGTGGAATTGCCGGAGCCTGAAGCATTTAAGGCGGGCACTCTCTTGAATTCTTCTGTGCAAACTCCGCGGTTTTCCATTATGTCAAGCAGTTTCTGATAGTCAGTTGCAAGAGATTCTAAACGTAGTAAACAATCATACCTAACCACATCGAGTCGTAGTAGTTTTGCCAGAGGCATGTAGTGAGGATCCCAATCTATGCCATTTGCAATCAGACCGTCTATGAATTGAGTTAGGTTGATGTAATTCCCAATACACGATGAGACACGATTCATATCGCTCCACGATTTAGGGGACGATAGAAAGTGGCGGCACTTACCACGAAAATACGTTTTATAGTCAAACCGCCGAGCATAGCGATTCAGTATCGTGGAAAACCAGACGAAATTTCGATGACTGTGATAGTATGACTCTAGATTCTCGAGTTGCACGTCTTCTTCATATAACCCCGTTTTTGCTATTTCACGACGGTTATGCCTTAGATATACACGAGGTGGGCTGTTGGGTTTGAATCCATGCCAGTTAAGCATCGCTTCATATATCGATGTTGTGCCACATTTGGGTGTTACGAGATAGATAGTTTGGAAACGATCGGATTTTAGAATCATCTTTGGGTTTTCCATGTTTATCAATAGCTGGAAATCTACTCGAGAGCACAAGCATAGTTAATGGGGCAACTATCGGTCAACCGCGAGTATTGTATAATCCACATCAGCAAGTCCTCTTTTCTGTCGAAACCGATAGTTCTCAGCAAGTTTGGCAATCATAATTATATCTGGAGTAATAAATGAAGCCGACCAACCCGTTATTGACGTACCTACTATTTCTGTTGGCATTCACATTCATCGGTAATATCAACACGTTTGCTGCCGATCGCCACCCGAATGTTGTCCTCCTCTTAGCCGATGATTTAGGCTACGGAGAACTTGGCTGCCAGGGTAACAGAGAAATTCCAACACCCCATATTGATTCGATTGCCGCCGGCGGAGTTCGCTTTACCAGCGGTTATGTGACGGCTGCCTTTTGCAGTGCATCACGTGCCGGACTGCTAACCGGTCGCTATCAAACCCGATTTGGATATGAATTCAATCCGATTGGTCATCGAAACGAAGACCCTGCTGCAGGGCTGCCGGCCGGTCAGAAAACGATTGCCGATCAGCTGCAGTCGAGTGGCTATACAACCGCCATGTTCGGTAAGTGGCACCTCGGGGGTACCGCTGCTTATCACCCGTATCGCAGAGGATTTGATGAGTTTTTCGGCTTCATGCATGAAGGACACTATTTCGTTGCTCCGCCCTATAAGGGCGTGACTACGATGCTGCGACGTAAAAGTTTACCCAATGGCCTGACAGGACGCTGGCAGAGCAAAAATGAAAAACTAATCTACTCCGATCACATGGGTGGCAACGAACCGGATTATGATGCGGACAACCCGATTATCCGTGGTGGTCAGC
>LWDU01041174.1_pt1 | contig 13485 bp, 10 predicted proteins | sample 727161 | NCBI WGS metagenome assembly LWDU01 (sample SAMN04566230, study PRJNA314399) | hydrothermal vent metagenome | isolation source: deep sea hydrothermal plume seawater | place: Mexico: Gulf of California, Guaymas Basin | collected 2004-07-11 | reverse complement strand
GATTTTCCATAGCAACTGCAACATATCCCTTTTTTGCCCATCTGGTACATTGTTCAACTATTGATAAATCTGTTTTAGATCCTGTTGGCTGCCCATTAACTACTGCAGGTAAAAAACTACCGGTATGCGCTAAAATAATTACAGGACGATTAGTTAAACTATCTCCTGTTGACTCATATATATCACATTTTAAATCAGCCAGTTCAGGAGCCCCTCCGAATAACATAGGTAATATGCTAATATTTGCCGCATAAGTTACATCAGAAGTAACTGTTACAGCTGAAAAGACATCATCAAGATATCTATTTTGTGCACTTACTGAAAGCCCTAAGCTTAAGAGAGCAATTGTAAGTACGGATTGTAAAGTTGTTTTCATAATATTTGAATTGTTTAATTAGTATTCTACAATAATACAAAAATTAATTGAGTTCAAAAAGCAAGGAGCAATAAGTCATTCTTCCAATATAGGGTCCTCCGTAGACTTCATAATGTTTATTATTTAAAACATTTGAGGAACCAATTTTTAAAGTTGCATTTAGTTTAGGAAGTTTTTTACTTATTTGCACATCAACCAAATCATAAGTTGGAACATTTCCTGTAAATTGAGGAGATCCTTCATAAGTAAATCCTTCAACCCATTTATAATTTATGCTAAAACTAAAGTTTCTTAGTATAGAGTTTGTAGATGATAAATGTAAATCCCTCCCAATTAAGCCTAAGTTATATTTGTGTTCAGGGGTGTTGTAAGCAGGAATTATCGGATCGCGGGCTCCTTCTTCATTGAGTTTATTCCAAGAATAATTTCCATTTAAAGAATAGTTAGGATGTAAGTAGTAATTTATCCCTATTGAAGCCCCTTGAGTTGTTACTGTGTTTTCAGCATTAGCTGCCATACGATAAGCTTGTATAGATTGTAATGAGATGTCATATGCATCAGGATCATTATTGCCTATCGTATCATATTTTACACCAATTTTATAGCCTATAAAATCAGTATAGCGAGAATAATAATAATTTGCATCCAAATAGACTTTGTTGAATAAGGTTGTTCTGTAGCCTATTTCAGCAGATCTTGCTTTTTCAGGTTGTATTGGTTTGACACTAAAGAATTTTAGACTGTCCTTTGATTGTGCCGCTGGTAAATAATAATTAATTAAAGATTCAACTGTAACTAGGTTTTCTCCATAATCTGTACCATGTCCGCTTAAGTTACCTATTAATATTGCTCTCCCTACATTATAGTATAAGTATTGATCAGCTAATGTAGGGTTGCGAATAGCTGATGAAAATGAAAAACGAATTACATCTTTTTCAGTAGGCGTATAAACTAAAGATGTGGCAGGAGAAAAGTTCAAATCAAAATTTTCATTTTTATCAGCTCTCAATGTACCACTAAGTTTTAAAACTTCACCAAATAAATCTGTCTCAAAACCAGAATAAACTCCAGCCTCATTATTTATTATTCTGCTGGTAGCATCTATAAATAAACTCCCTTTAGTGTCTGGGGTGTATTGCCTGAAATTTGCACCCACTTTAATAGTTGCAAAATCAGGGTGAAATTGATATTCAGAATGGATATGATTTAGTGAAGATTTATCATAAAAACCAGTACCTCCATCACTAGGAATTTTGGAAGTGATTTCTGCTAACATTTCATTAAAAGCAGTAGTTCCAGGCACCAATCTATTTGTTTCTAAATCTGTCTGAGCTCTTGTAGCATCATGGGTTGCAATGATTTCTTCCGCATTTGCATTTAGTACAGAATCACTCATTTGTATCCAGTCTAATATATCAATTGGGTTTCCATTAAAGTAATAGTCAGTTTGAAAAGTAATAGGATTAAATACTACTTCAGGTTTAGACCAATTTAAGGTTTCCCATGAAAAATTATCTTTCCAATTATTTTTATAGGCAGTATACCAGTCTTGATTTGAAATTTGATTGTATTCTTGTAATTTAATGGCTGTAAATACAGCATCATAAGAATCTCCAGCATCTTCTGATGTTCCGTAAGCTCTAATGAAGAAGTTATCTTTTTGTTTTATTTCTAATCTATTCTGCCAAAACTGAATGTTTTTTAAACTCAAGCGATTATCTCCTTGATAAACAGTAGTGCCAGTACTATAATTAGTTCCATAAATAAGCTCAGTTTTAGGAGTAATCATATAATGTAATGATGTTTGAGCTTTCAAGTTTTTGGTATTATAATCTACTATATCTTTTTCCATATATCCTGTTCGGTGAAATTTACCAAGACCAGGATGTGTAAAATAATTTAGATTAAAATTATTTCTAACATCATTTAAACTACCATCAGTATCCTCATCTCCATATCTATTTATAGCATCATATCCTCCAGGGTTATCACTGCTAATTGTACCATCAACAGCAGCCATATTATCCGCTTCCCAATCCAGTGCTTTCATGTAGGAGAGATTAATTTTGAAGGCAAAAATATTTTCTCCTTTTTTATTTTGAAATTTCTCAGCAATTCTAACAGAGTTTTCAAATAACTGACGTTCACCAAATTTATATTGTATGGATAGACCTTGCTTAATAAAAGGGCTGAGCGTTGTCATGCTGATTACTCCATTAAAGGCATTGGGACCATAATAGGCTGAGCTAGCACCTTGAATAATTTCAACTTTCATAATGTCCAACTCAGAAGAACCTAAAAAATTTCCTAAAGAAAAGTTGAGCCCAGGAGATTGATTGTCTACTCCATCAATAATTTGAAGCGAGCGAACAGGGGAGGTGCTATTAAACCCTCTGGTATTAATTACTTTAAAGCCTAAACTTGCTGCTGTAATGTCTACTCCTTTCAACGCCCCTAAACCATCATAAAAATTAGCAGAAGGGGTTTCCTTAATAGCAATAATATCCAAGGCTTCAACGGTGAGTGCTGATTCTTTTTGCTTTTGAGTAATTCTACTATCTACTACTTTTACTTCTTGTAAATTTTTACTGTCAGGAAATAATTTAATTTGGTTTGGCTGCTTATTTTTTATTTCAATTTCTGTAAGCTTATACCCCAAGTAGGAAACTGATAAAATAATTGGAAATGGATCAGAAATTGAAAGTATATAGTTGCCATTAAAATCAGTTGAGGTTCCGTTATTTGTGCCTTTTACAATTACATTAGCACCAATTAGAGTTTCTTTTGTTTGTCCATCAATTACAGTCCCGCTAATTTGGATTTGACCATAACCAATTTGGTAAAGCAAAGTAAAAGCAAGAAGTAAAATCTTATTCATAAAGTAATTTTGAGTAGGTTCGCAAATTACAAATAATAACTAAAATGGGAGAAGTATTTTACAACTCAGAATTTATAAATGAACAAGAAATAGTTATTAAAATCTCTAATAGGGCATTTAATTATGGAGATGGTTTTTTTGAAACTATTAAAATAATTAACGCTAAGCCCTTTAATTTTTCAGCTCATTATGTTAGGTTTTCATTTGCCTGCAAAGTTCTTAAATTAAAAAATAATCAAACGGAAAGCAGTTTGCTTTTCTTACTTAATAAGTTAATTGAAAAAAATAAAATTGTTAATGGAGTTGCTAAAATTCATGTAAATAGGAGTGGAGAGGGAAAATATCTTCCTCTTTCGGATAGTTTTGAAATTTTAATTAGTATTCATAAAGGGAGTGGTTTTGTAAAAAATACTTCAATTTCACTTTGTGTTTTTTCTGATGAACAAAAAACAAAAGGAAAGATTTCCAATATTAAATCAGTAAATGCTTTAGTTTCTGTTTTAGGAGCGATTCATGCTAAAGAAAATGGATTTGATAATGCAATCCTAAAAAATACAGATGGTAATGTTATAGAAACTACAAATTCCAATCTTTTTATAATTAAACAGGGGGTAATTTATACTCCACTAATTACTGAAGGTTGTTTGGACGGCACTATGCGAAAATGGGTTTTGGAGCAAGTAAATGTAATTGAAAAATCGTTAAATTCACTAGATATTAAAGAAGCTGATGAAGCATTCACTACTAATGCAATTAGCGGAATTACTGCTGTAGAAGTTGTCTCTATTGCAACCACTAAAATCTACAAAACTGATTTTGCTCAACAATTACAAGAAAAACTAATTAGTTCAAGCTTGGGTCTTTAGGCATATTTGCCCAAATAGCATGCTCCATTTTTTTGGTTTTGATAATATCACTCCATAGTTTTGGAGTAGAATAATTCATGCATAATTCATTTTTTGAAGTTTGCACAATCCAAGCATCATCTCTTATTTCATTATTTAGTTGTTCAGCTTCCCATCCTGAGTAGCCTACAAAAAACCGAATTTCGTTTTTAGTAATTTTTTTATCATGCATAAGTTGTATCACTGTGTCAAAATCACCGCCAAAATAAATGCCATCAATTATTTGTTTTGAATTAGGAATGATACTGCCCAAAGTATGGATAAAATGTAAGGATTGCTTTTCAACAGGACCACCAATATAAATAGGCAAATCAATTAACGGAATATCGTTTAATATTTCATTAAGGTTAATCTTTGTTGGATGATTGAGTATTAATCCAATACTTTCCTCATCATTATGATGAGTAAGTAAAACCACACTTTTAAAGAAAACATTATCGTTTAAAGAGGGTTCAGAAATTAATAATCTTCCTTTTTTGGCTTTCAACATAAATAAATATCTTTGTTTAACTTTTGTAAATATATAAAATGCTAATCAATATTGCTTATGGATATCAAAAACTTACGCGTAAATTATAAAAAATCAGCCATAGAGTTTAATACTTTAGAAGATAATCCAATTCAATATTTTATGAATTGGTTTGCCGATGCTTTAGTGGTAAATAAGGATGAGGCTAATGCTTGTGTGCTCTCTACTATATCAGCACTAAATACACCCTCATCAAGAGTAGTATTACTTAAGGAAGTAAATGAAAATGGTTTTACATTTTTTACAAACTACACAAGCAGTAAGGCTAAGGATATTGAGCATAATAATAATGTAGCGCTTAATTTTTATTGGCCAGAATTAGAACGACAAGTAAGAATAAATGGTGTTGCAAAAAAGATTCCAGTCAAAGAATCAGATGCTTATTTTAAAAGTCGCCCAAGAGAAAGCCAAATGGGAGCATGGGTATCCGAGCAGAGTAAAGCCATTAAGCTGTATTATAATTTTTCGGATAGTTTGAATAAATTAGAAAGTAAATTTAAAGGGAAAGAGATAGAACGCCCATTGCATTGGGGCGGATACTGTATAGTTCCAGCTAGTGTTGAGTTTTGGCAAGGCCGTCCATCTCGCTTACATGATAGATTAGTATATGAGCTTGATGGAGAAATTTGGAATAAAAAAAGGTTAGCACCTTAAGTTCTAACCTTTTGTATTTTTGAAAGATAAACTTACTGCTTTTTAGCTGTAGCTTTTTTCTTTGCTGTAGTTTTCTTTTTAACAACTGCAGTTTTTTCTTTGGCTTCTTTTTTTACCACAATCTTCTTTTTAACTGGAATAATAATTTCAACTGCTTTTTTTCTAGGTCTTACAACGCCATAACTTCCTTTAAAAATTTTTCCTTTTCTTGACTTCCTATTATTTATTACAGTGCTTACTCAGATATTCTTCTTCAATTTGAGCAGATGATTTTATGCTATTTCTTAACCATTGCAACATTGCTTTATCTTGTTCATTTTCAGTCATTCTCCAGTCAAAAGATGCCTTTCTTAATTTGTATGTTAGGTGCTGTAAACAAAGAGATACGGACACTGAAAGATTAAAACTTTCGGTAAAGCCATACATTGGTATTTTCATCTTTTTATCTGCTAATGCTAATGTTTGTTTACTGCAGCCCTTTACTTCAGCTCCAAATATTAAGGCAACTTTCTGTTTACTGACATCTACATCAAATAAATCATAATCTGTATTATGTGGAGTAGCAGCAATTATTTGATAGCCTTCTGCTTTTAATTTTTTTATTGCTTCTATTGAATTGTGTTTTTGCTGATTATATCTGGTAATAGTAATCCATTTTTCGGCACCCATTGACACCTCTGAATTATCATTAAAGATATTGTCATTTTCAATAATATGTACATCCTGTATTCCAAAGCAATCTGCCGAACGGATAGAGGCTGAGATATTACGTCCTTGAAAGATATTTTCTAATACTACAGTGATGTGTTTTGTTCTTTGCTGTATCTTTTCTTCAAAGAGCTCGCGCCTTTGTTCAACAACAAATGTCTTTAAGTATTGGACTAAATCATGAGTAATGGTACTCATAGAATTTTATAATTTTCATTAATCTTATTCCCTTGTAAAAACTGCTGAATGGTCATAGGATTTTTACCTTCAGCTTGCAAATTAAGAATAGAAATTGCATTTGTAGAGGTAACAATATGAAGGTAGGTTTTGTTATCTGTTTTAATACTTAATAAGTTATCCGATTGCGTGCTGACTACTTCAGATAAATGTACTTTTATTCTTTTTTGTATGCCATTAGTATCTTGTAAAACAAACCATGCAGAAGGACAAATCGCAACATCTTTTAATTGCGTATTATTATCCCAAAATGGGGAGAGGCCCCTGATTAAATTATGAATTTCATTAGCTGATTTTCCCCAATCTATTTTCAATAACTCTTTTGTTAGTTTTGGTGCTTCTAACATAGTCGCACTATGTTGTTGAGGAGTTTGGGTTACAGAATTATTTTTAATTGAATGTAAGGTGTTAATTAGCAATTTACTTCCTTTATTCATTAAAGTATTGTGCAATTCAGCAGCTGTAGTGTTTTTAGTAAGTTCTATCTTTTCTTGCTGAATAATTGCACCAGCATCAATTTGCTTATCAATAAAAAAAGTAGTTATTCCTGTTTCACTTTCTCCATTAATTAGCACCCAATTAATTGGGGCGGCACCTCTGTAATTTGGCAGGAGGGAAGCGTGTAAATTAATAGTTCCTTTTTTGGGTATGCTCCAAACTACTTTAGGCAACATCCTAAAAGCCACTACAACAAATAAATCAGCATTGAATGATTTTAATTCTTCAATAAAATCTTCACTTTTTAGTTTTAGGGGTTGCAGTACAGTAATGCCATTCTCTTGTCCAACTTCTTTTACCGCACAAGGTTTTAGTTGTTTTCCTCTTCCTTTTCTGCTGTCAGGAGGGCAAACTATAGCTACAATCTCATGTCCGACATTTATTAATGCTTTTAAATTATTTGCTGCAAAGTTAGGGGTTCCAAAAAATATGATCTTCATATCACAAAATTACATTTTCCGATTTACTAAATGCTTTTCCATTGGTATTTGTTTCCAAACTTCCCAATCTTATCGTTATCAAATAGAAATTGAATCACATTGATAAGTTCCTCTTCGTTAATTTCAGGAAGCAAAGCGCATATTTCTTCAAGGGTGAGTTCGTTATCGTTCAATAGTTTTTCTAATTGAGTGCTTATTTTTTGGTATTCTAACTCTTTAATTTGTTTTCTTTTCTGACGAATACAGAAGTCACATTTACCGCATTGAGCGCTATCTTTCTCACCAAAATAGCGCAACAATAACTTACTTCTACATTCCTTTTTTTCAGTTATGTAGTTTGTTATTTTGGAAAGTTTTTCTTGTTCATATTGTTTTCTTCTTTCCCATCTTTGTTCATTCAAATTAAGAAATTCTACATCCTTTCTATGTTTTAAGTAAGTAATTTGAGCATTGTTATTTTTAGGGATGTATTTTACTATTTCTAATTGTACTAATTTAGCTAATAATTGCTTTACTTCTTCAGTAGTGATATTAAAACGAGTGGCAATTTCTTGTTCATTAATTACTACATAATTGCTAAATAAATTAGCGTAAGAACGCAACAATAATTTGAGAAATCCGTCATAATATTGATTGGAAATCTGAAATTTATATAAATCAGCATTACTAATAGTTATCATTAATTTGGAAGGACTATTTATAGCATCTGAAAGTCTGAGATATTCTTCTTTTTCTAAGTATTTCAGTATGTTATAAGTTTTTAAATTACTTAGTTTATAGCGCTCACTAAAGCTAACAATGTCAAAAGGAATTGGTTCTTCTGGTAGGCTGTTTTCAGGAATTTGTAAATAATTAGCTAATTGCTGATAACTCTCTTTTATTTCAGTAATAGAAGGGTAGCGTAACTGTAATAAATCTTGTTGTTTTTTAATATCACTTTTATTGGCTAATAAAAAAGCATAGGCTTGTTTTCCATCACGTCCTGCACGTCCAGATTCCTGAAAATAAGCTTCAATAGTTGAAGGAAGTTCCATGTGTACTACCAATTTAACATCCGATTTATCTATTCCCATCCCAAAAGCATTGGTAGCCACTATTATTCTAGTTTGGTTATTTGTCCAATGTTCCTGCGTTTTTTTTCGCTCTTGAGTTGTGAGCCCGGCATGATATAAATTAGCAGAATAATTATTAGATAGTAAAAAGTCAGTAATTTCTTTTGCTTTTTTTCTGCTGCCTACATATACAATTACAGGACTTTTTATTTTTCCAACTAATTTTAATAATCGCCTATTTTTATCTTCAATATTATCCACTACATAAGATAGGTTTTCTCTCATAAATGAAGATTGAATAAGATTCTTTTCTTTAAAGGCTAAATTCTGCTGAATATCATCAATTACTGAGGAAGTAGCAGTAGCAGTAAGTGCCAGTATAGGTGTGTTGGGAAATAACCCTCTTAGTTCGGATATATGCCTGTAGGCTGGGCGAAAATTATGCCCCCATTCTGAAATACAATGTGCTTCATCAACTGTAATTAAATTGACATTCATTTCCTTTATTCTTGTTTGCAGCAATTCATTCTGCAAGCGTTCAGGAGATAAATATAAGAATTTTACACCCCCATAAATACAATTGGTGAGCGCTGTATCAATTTCATTATAGTGCATTCCTGAGGTAATAGCAACAGACTTTATCCCCTTTGATTTTAAAAAACGAACTTGGTCGTCCATTAGAGCAATAAGTGGGGATATGACTAAGCAAATTCCTTCACTCATTAAAGCAGGAATTTGATAGCAAATTGACTTTCCACCACCAGTTGGTAATAGAGCAAGGGTATCCTTCTTCTCAATTACTTGCTTTATTATTTCTTCTTGCTTTAAGCGAAACTGTGTATGTCCCCAGTATTTTATTAATACATCAATTGCCTCCATTAACCAAAAATACAAAATATAAACTAAAAAAGCCTCAACTAAATTGAGGCTCTTTACTTATATATTATAGAATATAATTTATTTTTGGTCTGCTAAAAAACGTTCAGCATCTAAGGCAGCCATACAGCCTGTTCCAGCAGAAGTTACAGCTTGCCGATAAACATGGTCGGCAACATCACCAGAGGCAAAAACGCCAGGAATTTTTGTTTTTGAAGTTCCAGCTTCAATTTTCAGATAACCATTTTCATCCATATCCAATTGCCCTTTGAACAGATCGGTATTTGGTTTGTGTCCAATAGCAACAAAAAACCCCGTTACAGGAATTGTGGTTTCTTCATTGGTTTGATTATTAAAAGCCGTTACACTTTCTACTCCTTTTTCTCCATTTATACTTTTTGTCTCATGATTGAAAAGAACTTCTAAATTAGGCGTATTAAACACTCTATGTTGCATGGCCTTTGAGGCACGCATTTCATCCTTTCTTACAAGTATTGTTACTTTTGTACACATTTTAGCTAAGTATGTGGCTTCTTCAGCAGCCGTATCGCCAGCTCCAACCACTACGACATCTTGCCCTTTGTAAAAGAAACCATCACAAACCACTTAATCGTTTTTCATCCTCCATACCTAACCATTTGGCAGAAGCACCTGTTGCTATAATTACCGTTTCGGCCAATACATTGGTTTTTTTATCAATTTCTACTTTAAATGGGCGCTCAGAAAAATCTACTTTTGTAACCATTCCCCATCTTGTATCTGTACCGAACCTTTCTGCTTGAGCCTTAAAATCTTCCATCATTTCAGGACCTGTAATACCGTCCTTATAGCCAGGATAATTATCTACATCAGTAGTAGTAGTAAGTTGCCCGCCTGGTTGTAATCCTTGAATTACAACCGGATGCATATCAGCTCTTGCTGCATAAATTGCTGCCGTATATCCTGCAGGACCTGAACCAATAATTAGGCATTCAATTTTCTCAATTTCTGTATTCATTATTCTTTTTTTTGGTAAAATTAAAATATATCTATGATTTCTGGTGAATATTCTTGATTAATAACCGTGTCTTTTATAATCGGAACTTTATAATACACCGCACCATATCCTGTCCAAATACCCAAGCCATTATTTATATTGCTTACAAGATTCATAGGTTCAGCAAATGGATTTCCATTAGTTCCAAATTGGCGAACTAAACTCCTCCAGAATTTCATTGAAGACTCATCTATTTGACAAAATTTAATTAAAACTATGTCCTCTTTAAATTCTAAAGTATCCCCATCACACACTTTAGTATGATAAGCATTGTACTTTCCGGTAGGGAAGCCATTTTTACCTGGTCTTGGAAAATAGGTCTCAAAGGATTGTCCATTAATTAAGATGTCTGATCCAGCATCTATTAATTTCAATGGGAAGTCTGCATTGTTTTCAACTTCACATAATGTAGTGTCTTCTTTATTGCGTTCATAATGTTGTATCCTTCTGCTTTTTATCAATATATTATTCTGCTCATCAGATGGATCTGAATATATAGCTCTTATATCACATTTAAAATCTTTATCAGCTGTTTCACTCTGCTCTACCCACAGGGAATCTAAAGGTGTTGGTTCTGGTATTGTAGTTTCTGATGTAATTAATTGATTATTCCATTGTATTTCAAGATAATAAGTTATTCCCGCTTGACTAAAGTTATAATTATTAGGAGTATAATTAAGGTCAGTATAAATAGGAGGTAGATTTAGTGTATCTATTCCTGGTATTTGTTGAAGCATCTTCATTTCTTTCTCCCCATTATCATTATAGTACCAAACCTTAACTGAATCGACATCATTAACAAATAAATTAGCGTAAGTCTCTTGGTTAATTGGATCAAAATAACCTTGATTTTTAGTTAATAATACATAAGGAGGAAAACCAGGCTCAATACTCCCTTCCACTACAAGCCTATCTTCCGCTTGTGATAAATCAAGAGTTATTTCTTCTTGACATGAGACAAATATTAAGGTAATAAGAAATAACCAGTTTTTCATAATTAAAAATTAAAATTCCAAGTAATTGATGGTAAGATTGGGAATATTGATACTTGATATGCTTTTGGCGTTACATTACCATCTTCAAAACTTCCTTCTTCTCCATCATTTGGTTCTAATGCAAAGTAAATAAAATAAGGGTTCTTTCTACTATAAACATTATAAATAGAAAAATTCCATGATGATTGATAATTCTTCTTTTTCTTAGGCGTGTAAGTTGCTCCTATATCAAGTCTGTGATAAGGGTCCATTCTAAAGCCATTTCTAGATGTGTATTCTGTGTAGATATTTCCACTTATCATATATCTTTCGGTTGGAAGTGTAATTGCATTACCTGTTGCGTAAACAAAAATACTACTTAGCGTCCATTTATTTGATAATTTATGAGTAGCAGTAATAGACAGATCATGTCTTCTGTCGTATTTTGCAGGAAAAGCAATGCCCTCATTTACCTGATCAAAATATTTAGTTGTTTTAGATAGGGTATACCCTATCCATCCAGTTGTTTTTCCCTTATTCTTTTTTAGAAGCACTTCAATTCCATATGAATCGCCATCACCAAAGGCAAAAGCATCATCACTGCTTGAATTAGTATTATCTTCTGGCAAAACACCTTCTTTATATTCTAAAAGGTTTGTCATCTCTTTGTAATAAGCCTCAATAGAAGTTTCATACATATTATCGTTCAGATTCTTAAAATACCCTATAGCGTATTGATCAGAAAACTTTGGCTCAATACCTGAGGAGCTTGGCACCCAAAGATCTGTTGGCAAGCTTACACTAGAAGTTGAAGCTAAATGAATATATTGATAGTTCTGAGTATAAGCTCCTTTTATAGAACTTGTAGTAGATAATCTATACCTAAACGATAGTCTTGGTTCAATATGTCTGTAATTATCATCACTAACTGAGAATTCATTTTTTACATAATCACGGAAACTTATATAGCCACTATGCTGAAATGAGGAATAGCGTAATCCTGCATGTATTTTTAAAGCATCAGTAACTTCAAAGTCATCTGATAAGTACAAAGCCCCTTCATTAGAATATTGTTTAAATATCTCATCAGCTTCAAAAACTACTTCACCTGATTTGCCAGAAGCATTACCTGGAGTAAATTCATGATACGTATAATTGAGACCAAACTTAACAGTATGTCTTTGATTGGGCTGATAAAGAAAATCAACCTTAGTGTTCCAATCATTAATCCCAGAAAATATTTTTAGTTCAAAATCCTGTTGGTTAATATTAAACTCAAAGCGGTAGTCAGAAAAAATAAGTGAGGTATTCATAAAAAGTTTATCATTAAACAAATGATTCCATCTTATTGATGTAGTTGCATTTCCCCAAGGAATTTCTATTCCAATATCATTATCAGAATTGGCGAAACTAAATACATCTCGGCCAAAATAACCACTTAGATACAAACGATCTTTATCTGAAATTCGGTAGTTAATTTTTGTAGTTAAATCATAAAAATAATAACCGGAACCATTAAAAGCATTATCTTTAGGCATAAATGGTTTAGATAAAACATCTATATAAGTTCTTCTTCCGGAAACAATAAATGAGCTTTTATTTTTTTGAACAGGGCCTTGAATTGTTAGCCTTGATGATAGTAACCCAATTCCGCCATCCGCTTCATATTTTTTATTATTACCATCCTTCATAGTAATGTCTAAAACAGAAGAAAGTCTTCCTCCATATTCAGCTGGCATACCTCCTTTTATTATATTAATATCTTTTATCGCATCTGCATTAAATACCGAAAAAAATCCGAAAAGATGAGCAGCATTATACACCACTGCTTCATCAAGTAATATTAGGTTCTGATCAGGACCACCACCTCTAACATAAAGCCCTGAATTTCCTTCTCCACCTGACTGTATGCCAGGTAAGAGTTGTGCTGCTTTCATAATATCAACTTCTCCTAGTATTACTGGTAGCTGCTTAATATTATTAACCTCAATCTTTGATTGACTCATATTGGAGCTTGTTACATTTTTATCTAATCTTTCACCCGTCACAATGACTTCATCAGTAAGTATTGCATCATTTATTAATGATATATTTAATCTAATATTTTTATTGAGTTTTAATGTCTTGGATATGGATTTATACCCAATAAATGAATAAATAATCTCATAGCTACCTTCTTCTAAGGTTAAGGAATAAAATCCGTATTGATTACTGGCCGTTCCCTTATAGTTTTCTTTATCATAAATAGAAACACCAATCAAATTCTCTCCTGATGATTCGTCTTGAACATATCCACTAATTGTATAGTTTTCTTGTGCAAAA
>LWDU01034493.1_pt1 | contig 13491 bp, 16 predicted proteins | sample 727161 | NCBI WGS metagenome assembly LWDU01 (sample SAMN04566230, study PRJNA314399) | hydrothermal vent metagenome | isolation source: deep sea hydrothermal plume seawater | place: Mexico: Gulf of California, Guaymas Basin | collected 2004-07-11 | reverse complement strand
AATTATTATCTAGAATTAAAATAAAGCTTCAATGAAGTTTGGGTGTTTTGTTAATGAAGATTAAAAATCAATTAAAAATTTGGATCGATGCCGATGCTTGCCCTGTGGTGATTAAAGAGATTCTATTTAAAGCGGCTGATCGACAAGCTTTTGCCAATCACCTTGACCGTTGGTTAAATCAGAATAAAAGCTAATCCTGAGTTGGCTTCATTTACACTGTAAAGGTGACTTTTAATTTCTTAATTGTACCCGTTATTAATAGTTGGATATTTACATCATTTACTAAGCCATGCCGCCATTAACGCCAATAACTTGGCCGGAAATATAACCAGCTGCATCACTTGCTAAAAATGATACCAAGGCAGCCACTTCGTCAGGTCTACCTTCTCTGCCAGCAGGGACTACCATTTTTATGTGATCTTTGTTAAACACACCTCTCGTCATACTACCCCCAATTATTCCTGGTGCTACTGCATTAACTGTAATACCTCTTGACGACATTTCTATTGCTAATGATTTAGTGGCGCCAATTATTCCAGCTTTTGTTGCTGAATAATTAACCTGTCCACGATTGCCTATAACACCAGCCACAGAAGATAAATTGATAACCCTTCCCCATCGAGCACCCATCATGGGAAGCATGAGCTTCTGTGTAACATTAAAGAAACCATTTAGGTTTACATTGATCACTTTTTGCCATTGTTCTTGGGTCATGCCTGCAAATATACCATCATCATGAATACCTGCATTATTAACCAAAATTTGAACAGGTCCTTGGGCAAGGATTTCATCAAGCACTTTATGGGTAGATTCCAAATTAGTAATATCAAAACAAACTGATGAGGCCTTTCCACCATTTTTCACTATAGTTTTAACCACTTTATCAGCTTTGGCTTTATTTGTATTACTGTGGACCAAGACTTCAATATTATTTTTTGACAAATCAATACATATAGCTTCACCTAAATCTCCACTACCTCCTGTAACTAAAGCTCTTTTCATTGTCATAATTTAGACCTTTTTTTAAAAAAATTAATCATTGAAAATAGCAACTACTGTTGCTCGTCCAGATATTAAGTTATCATTCTCGGATGTAATTAGAAATTCATAAATCATATTTCCTTGAGATGCAAATCTTCTTGTGGCCTTAATAATTAGTGGCGAGGCAATATTATTTATTTCTAGATTATTGAAAAAATTTACATCTTTCAAAGCTGCTAAATATCCCTCCTGTATTTTTTCTCCTAGTTTCTCTGCAATAATCGCGCCATGAATTGCCATAGCTTGGGCACCATATTCTATCAAGGCAGATACAGGCAAAATTCCATTGCTAAGCAAAGGGTTGTCATGATTTAGATGAGTTTGTGTTGTACAAATAATCGACTCATCATCCCACTTCTCAACAGAGTCGATTAGACACATTTTTCCTGAGTGTGGAATCAATTCACAAAGTTCGAAATTGTTAAACATTACTCACCTTAACTAGTAATTGGTTTTGGTTTAAATATGGAACGATAATCTCAGTTTCCATCCCTTTAACAAGAGATTCAACTAAAGGCAATCCTAGTCCGATAGGGTTCCCCACTCTAACAGCTTCAAGAGAATTATTAAAACATTGAGTAATATCTACCCTCTCACTTATAACCGAAACATCAATACTACCCATTGTGTTAGATTGCTCACTCGTACTCAACAATAAAGCAATACCGACTGGATAGTCAAAATGACGAAAGCCATCTAAATCCTCAGGTGTAACATTATCATAAGTAACCAATAGAACGTCATTATTCTCAACCAATACTTGGGTGGCTGCTTCAATTAGTCCCGCAGAAAATGTATTATCTCCGGCAGATAGGCTAATTGATGGTGTTTTTATATCGGCTGCAATCGAAAAATATCCTGCAGGGGCGTTGTGTACGGAGTTATGAAATAAAGTAGGTGATACCATTTTCTCCTCAGTTGCTAAGGCTTTACATATCTTATCGGTAATATCTAAATCCCCTTCTGATGATGCAAAGACCATTGAAGTATTAGAACTGTATTCTATTTTCTCGATGACTTTTAGCGCGAGCCTAATAACTGTTGTAGTTCTACGAGCTTCATTAGCTGGCAATGTAGAAGGTATCATTCTAGATAACTCGATTGGCGACCAGTTCACATTGCCTTTTACAATTCCTTGAAATTCATTGGACTCTTCCATCCCTGGTGCAACTACAGAAATGCCATTGACATAAATCTTTCTACTTAACATGAGAATATTAAGCTGCAATTGCTACCACCAAATCCAAATGAGTTAGACATGACATGGCTTAATGTTTTTTCTATACTTTTAGTTACAACCTGAACAGGGAGTTGATCATCAACATTATTTAAATTTACATTGGCAGGAATAATAGAGTTTTCTAAAGCCAGTGTACAGATAATTGCTTCATTAATTCCAGCTGCACCTAAAGTGTGCCCTGTCATGCCTTTGGTTGAACTACACACAACTTCAGAGCCAAAAACTGACTGCAATCCTCTAGATTCAGAATAATCGTTTGACGGAGTTGCTGTACCATGTAAATTAACATAGTTTATATCCAATGCACTGATTCCTGCAGTAGATAATGCATACTCCATCGCCATCTTTCCACCAGCACCTTTAGGATGTGGTGAAGAAATATGATAAGCATCACTACTTTCTCCATAACCAGTTAAATGAATATAATTACCGCCAATAGACTTCTCTAATAATACGAAACCTGCCGCTTCTCCTATATTAATACCTTTTCTATTTTTATCCCAAGGTTGGCAAATATCTTCAGATATTAATTGCAATGAATTAAATCCATATAATGTAGTCAAGCACAAACTATCAACACCGCCAACAACTGCAGCATCACAAAAACCCACCTCCATAGATCTATAAGCTGAAGCAAAAACCTTTGCACTTGATGAGCAGGCTGTAGAAATTACCATACTCACACCTGTCAAGCCCAAAGAACGACAAACATACCTTTGAACGGAGCTAATGTTATCTGTGTAAAGCATGTTCATATCAAGTAACTTACCCGTCCTTCCATCTCTACCAATATAAGCATTTTCAGTTTCTGCAATACCGGAGGTGCTCGTACCAAGAAAAACACCTACTCGACTCTTTCCATATTTGGCAATCGCAATATCAACCTCCTCGCGAAAATTATCAGTATCTAGTGCCAATTTGGCTAGTCTATTATTTCTACAATCAAACTTAATTAACTTTTCTTCCAGTTCAACATTATCGGCTTCATCTATTAGACCTAGAAAAGTATTGAAATTCATGCCAGGGTAATTAGAATTACGCAAGCCACTATGACTATTAAACATTGCATCTACCATGCTTTCTTTACCGACACCGAGTGCATTGACTAATGTGCTGGCAGAAACTTGAATAGGCTTTATTGTTTTACTCATGCCTTACTTGTAATAGTTAAAGTGGGTGTGCTAATAAATTGAGCAATAATAAAGCAAGCAAGAACTCCAACAACAACAATTTGTCCAATTGAACTCAATATACTTACACTTGAAAAAGCTAAAATAGAAAATGTTGTTATAGTTGTTACTGCGCTAATGATAATAGCATGTGCGCTATTAGAAAGCCCATCTCCTTTTTCATTTTCATTTTCATGATTAAAAAACAAGCTGTAATCAAAACCCAGACCTACAACCAACAATAATGACAATAAATGGAATATATTAATACTATTACCTAATAGCACTTGAAAACTCAAACTTATCAAAACGCCTGAAAATACTGGTATAACAATCCAAACTCGGCTTTTGTTTGTATAAGAAAACCAAAGGGTCGCAAAGAAAAGCAATAGCAACATAACTAGCAATCTAGTCCAAGTTTCCTTTAAATAGCCATTCATAATATTACTAGCTTCTGCACTAATAGAATAGTAAGAATCTTTTAAAACACTTGAGTTATTCACCTGCTTGTTAAATATGTTGATATCTTTAATATCCACCACTCTTATTAAAGAATACCAGGCATCATTTTGAAGAAATAGTAACGACTGAAGCTTCCCTTCCATAATAGACAATTTAAAATTTTGATAATCTAGTAAAGGCATTGTCTTACTAGACTCAACATCATTAATAAATGCATCAAATGCATTTTTCTTGAAAGGCAAATCCTCTATAGCCAGAAAAACATTATTTTTCAATGTTTGCTTGCTGGGTAAATTATCTAGTCGATATTGTTGAACTTCTTTGCTAGGAAGTAGCGTATTCACGCCAATAGAGCCTGAGATAACATTTTTATCAATAAGATTCTTTAATTCTTGCTGCACTTCTTGAGTTCTTCTTAAAACTAAATCCAAGTCTTTATCTGAAGTTAAAAAAATATGATTAACTTCTCCCGTCCCTAATGCTTGACGTAAATCCGCATCAATTATCTTTGACTCCATTGAAGCAGGGTTTAACTGTGAGATGTTTGTGTTAAATAGATTGTCTTGTTGCATCAAAAAGGTTGCAGGTAATAAAATAACCAATAAACTAATTAACACTTTGGGCGTGAACGGCAATAGTCTTCTGATTGATATATTTCTTTTATTTACCTTCTGATCCTGCATCCATACAGGTATAAAGTAAATACTAATAAGAAGTGCAGACAATAAACCAATGATAGCAAAAACAGCAAGCTGCGTGAGACCATTAAAACCCGTTCCCATTAAAGAAATATAGGCAAATATAGAAGTTAGAGCGCCAATTTTAAGAGGGGTTAATATTTTTTTAACGGCTTCCGCTGCAGAAACAGAGGTCGATGTATTGCTAAATACATGTAATGAATAATCTAAACATACACCTAGCGCAGTAATACCAAATGCTAATACAATGCCATGTATTTGACTGAAAATCATTTGCGTCAATGCCATTGCAATTACAACTGATACTGATAAAGTTACTGTTGCTAGTAACAATAGATAGAATGATCTATAGATAAATACAAACACAAAAAACATCACCATAACTAAGGCAAAACCTACATACCGAATGGTGCTTTTAATATTTATACGCGTTTCAACAGCTATAACACTAGGGCCGGATAACAGCAACTTTGCATTACCTGGATTGCTCGCCACAAAAGCCTCTCTAATAGCAGTTATAGCTAAATCTTTTTGTACAATATCGAATTTTTTCTGAATTTGCATCATTAACAATGACTTATCGTCAACAAACCAAACACCTTTCTTTTCTTTAGCGGTTGTTTTAATTTGATTTAAAGATAGGTAATTTAGAAAAACTCTTTGAGGATCAACTAACAAATAATCAATAAATTCACTGGGCGCATTCGCCGTAAAAGTGGCTAAGAATTGTTCAAAGCTATTGTGTAAATTATCAACATCAAAATTACTATCATGCAATAAATATCGATACTTTAACAAAATATCATGTTTAAACTCAACATGCTCTGATGAATTAATAACAGAATCAAAGATATTAGTCTTTTTTTCCAGAGTTAACTTTAACATCTTGCTCAATCGAGATAAATTCTCATCGTCAGACTCTGAAATTTGCACCAGAATAAGATTTGCAAAGGGTCCTTTTTGAGATTGGTCAATCAGTATTTTTACATTTTTATCTTGAACATTACTCGGCATAAACTGTTCAATACTAGAAATAACCAACAAGTTACTATTTAAATACCAAGCAGAAGCTGCAACAACTATAAAAAATAAAATATTTTTATATATTGCTCTCATTTTTACAGTTTGCTATATGTTGTCGTAATACTGGTACCATTGGCTTTGATTAGCGTAATAACGGATATATTTCCAAGGCTTCCTGTTATTGAAATTCCCGGAACTTTAAGTAAGACCTCTTTGTCTATTGGTATTAAATCAATTGTCCAATCATTATTTTTATTAGAATAATTTATAGAATAATTCTCTGAAATTTTATCTTTTTCACCTAAAAGAAGCCATCTTATAGCATTGACACTGCTTGCAAGAACGGGATAATTGACAAGTGATACACTCTTCACTCCTTCACTATTCAACAAAGAAAGGGTGTTGTTCACTATATGCATTTCAGATTTATTAGGTGTGATGTTATATTTACTCATTGCTCCATTCTTACTAAATAATACCCTTCCTGTTACTTTAATCTCTTTAGTAAAGAGAGTTTCACTATGAATCTCAACAAATTTTAACGACTTACTTGAATTTTTAGCAATCATATCAAAAATATTACTAACATCAAAATTAGAGCAAGCAACATTAGAAAACATTGTCATTAAAAAAAATACAAAGCCCGACCAATACATTATTCATCTCCCCAATAATCATAAAAATTAAACCAGTTGAAAGGATGCTTTTCAACCATATTCTGGATGAATGACATGTAAGTCTGAGCATCCTTTACAATGTCATCTTCTCTGTTAGACCTGCTCCCCTCGAAACTACTTCTTAACTCTTTAAAATGGATTTCATATTTATTTCCACCTACGTATATTCCAAAAAAAACAATTACAGGCTTTTTTAAAATATGTGCAAGTGTAAATGGAAACTTTGAAATGCTCACATCGCCCCCTAAAAGAGAACATTGAATTGATTTTTGATTGTCGATGTCTCTATCTGCCAATATGGCAATAAATTTAGAATCATCTAAATCTTCCTTAATCTTTAACAAGGTGTTATCACTATTTGCATCAATAATAGCATCAAATATTATAGGATTAAGATTGTACAGAATGTCAGTAATCATTGAATTATGAGACACGTCCATCATAATTTTCGCTTGTCCATATTTAGGTGTTAGATGCTGCAAAATATCAAAGCCACCAACATGAGATCCAAGCAAAATAAATCCTGAATTATTTTTAACCAACTCCGACACAAGGTTTTCGTTAAAAATTTTAATATCGAATTGATCCGTTCTGTCGGTAATAAAATAAACCCTATCCAAAATAACAGAAGAAAAATAATAAATATGTCTAAGAACTTGAATCGAGTTATGGTTGCTAGAAAAATTTACTCTTTTTAAATAATTTTTTGAAGCGTGTCGAACCTGTGATGATGTAAGAAAAAAATACAAAGTAATTGGGTATAGCCAGAACCGTGCAAAGCTACGAGAAATATTTATGGCAAGCCAGCAAATTAAACGCAAAGCAAAAAGATTACTCCTTTCTTTGCTTATTTTCCAATTATGGTTCTTCATTTAATTTTCAAGCGACCTAAAACTGACACCTTATTATTAAAGATGCACTCAAAAGAAATTAGCTCAGTAGAAATATTTCGAAAATACACAATGACTTTTTGGTTTGTTGCAATAGGCTTTAAAAATTTTACTGTGGGCAAAGATATTACTTCTTTGGAGTCATCTAACTCGGAAAAAATTTTAACTATATTTTCAATAATTACCGCTCCTGGAACAATAGGATTGCCAGGAAAGTGCCCTAGAATAGATGGATGGGCGTTATATATAATAAAATCAAATGAATTCATAAAAGAGCTTATGTTTAGAAATAATTATGGGTAATGTGGTTCTTGTATTACTCAAAAACTAATTATATGTGTATCGAATTGCCTTTTGTCAAAAACTGCTATAAAAACAACGCATCCAGGAAAAACTCGCTAACCAGTATCTTTACACCACCAATAGTAAAAATTGACCTTCTGGAATATTTTGACTTTCATCTTATCTAAGCCATACAATCTCTTGAGTGTTAATCATTATGAATCATCTTAATCAAATCATTCAATGGAAGCTTTCCTAATTTATTGTAAGGCAAATTATTAACAATCTTAAGCGGCCTTGGTAAAAATACAGAGTCTATTGTTTGTGCTAATAGTTGTATTATTTTCTCTTTTCTTAAAACTGAAGATACAACTAGAGCTGCCAATCGTACACGACTATTTGTATCTTCCTTGGGTATAAAAAATACTCCATCATCAATACCATCAATTTCCTTAAGCTTGCATGTAAGGCCCGATAAAGACTCTCTTTTCCCACCAATTTTGACTAAATCATTACCCCGTCCAAGTAAATAAAAAAAATTATTATCAATAATTTTAATTTGATCAGAAATATCAATTAGATCTTCATAACCAATAGCCTTTAGCAAAGTGGATTTACCTGATGTCTTGATACTATAATCTTCCAATAATTCCCATTCGTTGTTTTTACTTGTTCGCCTTGTTGCAATAGCACCAGATTCACTACACCCGTATATTTCAAATATATTTGCACCTAATACACTCTCTGCAATACTTGCAATATCACTGGTTAACGGCGATGTTGCAGAAACTATAGAATCGATATTACTCCAACCTTTAGTTAGACCAATACAAGCCCTTAGGTGCAATGGGGTTGTAATTATAATTTTTGACTCTGATATTTCAAGCGCCGCTTGTTGAATATCTAAAGGATAAAAGGGATAACTATCATGAACCATCACTCCCAAAGTCAAAGGATAAACAATAGACGTCTCAAAACCAAACATGTGTTGTGGGGGGACCGTAGCAATAATGCATTTATCAAACACCCCCTCTGGCCAAATTCTTTTTTTAACCCTTATCGAGCTTTCATTCAATTGGCCCCATGTCTTTGGATTCTGTTTTGCCTTGCCAGTAGTTCCAGAAGTAAACAAAATAGAAACAATTTGCTTTGCATCGATGTCAAAATTTTTCACTGAAATCTTCTTGCCATTACCATTATCTATGTATAGATCTGCAATATCTATATCATTAATCAGATGACTGTCAGGATATGATTTTAAAAGTCTATATATTTCCTCTGATGCTTTAGAGCTTGGGAGTAGGCTAATCTTACCAAGAGTCACGCAAGCTGCAAAAGTCACTAAAAAATGATATCTATTCTCACAAAGATTGATTGCATATTTCTTTGATGACAAATAAGATCTTGTTAAGCTCACATGGAATAAAAATTCCTCTTTAAAAATTTTTCGACCATGATAAATAGCGATGGCACCCTTATCTAAATCATTGAGTAATTTAAACGTCCTATTCATAAATTATTATCTTAGTCTACAATGAGAAAGTCGAATTATGAAAGTCTTAAAACTAATCTTATCATTCTTAAATCGCGTGTTTCTATATAGAAACTCACTAAACATAATTAGGGTGATAACAATATAGTTTCCTGTATTTGAAATCCAAGACCAGACTTCAACAGAGAACCATATAGAAGCAATAATGTTTTGAAAAAACATATATATAAATCCAAGCAACCAAACTACTGTAACACCTCTTGTGTATTTTTCCTTATCAGAATTAAGTGGGTTTTCATCTACACAGACCGCAAATTGCGTAATAATTGGAGTATTACCAAACACAAGAGATTTGAAAAATATATAAATTAGAGTTGATAGAATCAATACAGGAACTAGTTGGATTAACACATGTCCTTTATCAAAAAACGTAATTAAAAATATTGTACCTAAAACTATAGCCGTCAAAAATCCTTTAATAATCCAAGATTTGAGTTTCAAAGAATAAATAACAAATAACATTAACACCGTCAAATAAACGATGGGCAAATATATTTCAGATGTTTGAATTCCTATATGGGCAGCAATTGGATATAAAGCAGCCCATACGACAATCTTAGTCATTTATTATGACTCAGGCTTTATTCAGTTTAACGTGCTTAGCTAATGATCGAATAGAAGAAAAAATCTCCTTGTTATTCGGATCATCTGATTTTAATTGGAAACCGTATCGACTTGATAACGCCATGGACAACTCAAGAGAGTCGATTGAATCCAAACCCAAACCATCATAAAATAGTGGCTCATCAAAATCAATATCAGATGAGTTAATATCTTCAAGATTTAATGTTTCAACTATCAATTCAGCAATTTCATTTTCAATACTTTTTTTAACTGACATAGTGTAAATTTTACCTATTTGTTGTAGATATCCTATCAAGAATTCTATTATTGTTGGTCAAAACCGCCCAGTACTTCCCTGCTAAGTAGAAGTTAATATAGAAAGCTTCAATAATAATTTTTCCTATATTAGTAAATGTATATTTAAAGTTGTCTTCTGCAGGACAACTCCTAGCATTTATTTTAAAACCCTTTGCCATCATTATACTACGTGCCATATGGTAGCGGTTTGTCACCAATAAAACTTTTTGATTTTTATCATCAGACATACTGTAAAAATTCTTTAAATTTTCCAAAGTATGATTAGAGTTTTTTTCTAAAAAAACCCTTTTATTATCAATTCCAAGACTTAAAAGGACTTTTTTACCAGCATCTGACTCGGTCATATTAGCAACGCCGGTCATTCCGCCCAAAATATAAACTTTACTATCTGAATTATCTTTCAGCACTTGTTCGGCACGATTTAACCGCATCATGTACTCATCATCTGGCAGATTGTTTTTTAATTTTTTCCCTAGTACTATCAGTACGTTAGCCTTATTACTAGTCAAGCATTCTTCATTTTTTGCGAAAGAAAATACATATACAAATGAGATTGCCAAACTAAGTCCAGCCGTTAACGAAATTATAATTATCGATAAAGATAAGGCGGTGTATCGGTCGTAATCAAACTTCATTTATTTAAAAAGATTTAATATTACAGGTTTAATAACCCCTTTATAAAGACCTTGAGGGTACATCCCTCTGGAGATTAAAGACCTTCCCACCATTAAAGTGATGAGGGTTATATCTCTAACCCCTTGAAAGTGACTCGGTCTAGCATTTTCTCTATAAATTGCCGAAATAGTAACCGGATGACTGTAAATACCGACCTTTGCAGCTTTAATAATTACTTCACTTTCAAAAACAAAACTACTATTCTTTGAGGTTGAAATTTTTAAACTATCAAAAAGATTTACCGGATAAAGTCTAAATCCTGATTGACTGTCCGAAATAGGATATCCAGATGCCCATGCAATCCAAAAATTAGCAATTTTATTTGCGTAATATCTTTTTGCTGGTATTGATCCTTTATCTGCTAGACGAGCACCAATAATAATATGATTCTTGTACTTAATTCTATCATTGATTAGAAGCCCTATATCCTCTGGAGCATGTTGAGCATCGCCATCCAGTGTAATAATAAAATCAATTTTATTTTTTAAAGCAAACTGAAAACCGTCCCATAAGCTAGATGCTTTACCTTGGTTTTTTTTATGTTTGATTAAATCGATGGGAAGGTTTGCTAATTCGGCAATAGTTCCATCACTAGAGCCATCATCAACTACAACCACCTTATCACATTGCTTAAGAGCCCTTTTAACAATATCACGAATAGTTTTTTCTTCGTTATAAGCAGGAATAACAACAACAAAATTTTCTTGGCTCATTGGATTACCATCAATCGAATAAAAAAATCAATTATAATCTTTATTGGAACACTTTTTTAAACTACATAAGGAACGGAAAATGAAATTTAATTTATTTGGAAAAATATCAGTTATTGTGGTCTCTTTAGCATTGCTAGTTGGTTGTGGAACAGCCCCAGTTAGAAATGTTGATTCGGCCATGATTCCTGGTGAGAATTCTATTAGTACTGTTGAAAAAGCGATTAGTAGGGCGGGTGCGGGTCTTGGATGGGTTATGACCAAGAAATCTGATGGGAATATAGTAGGAAAACTAGCCTTAAGATCACATCTTGCAGTTATTGATATTACATACGATAAAAGCAGCTATTCAATTAAATATGTAGATAGCACAAATCTAAATTATTCAGGTGGAGAAATTCACACTAACTATAATGGGTGGATTTCAAACTTACAAAAAGCAATTAACATTCAATTAAGTATTCTATAGAGATTATACCAACATAAAATCCATCATAACCCGTTGAGGAAAGCCAAATACTCAACGGGTTTTTTACGTAATATTAAACTACTGGAGTTACGCTTGACATCAAAAAAACAGCTATTTTCACATGGCAGCCGAACGGCTCAAGAGTCAATCTATGATGCTCAAAAAATAGCTTTTTCTCCTATGACATTTCAAGCAGTTAGAATTGCCTGGAAAAGAGGCTTGTTAAAAAAACTAGATAAAAGTAAAGACGGACTAATACCGGAAGAATTATCAGAATCCGCAAAAATGAGTCTATATGGAGTTAGAGTGTTGCTAGAATCGTGCCTAAGTGTTAATGTTGTTTCATTAAAAAATGAAAAATACCGTATAACTAAGACAGGTAAAGTTTTTTTATATAGTGAAATGACTCAGATTAATATGAATTATAACCACGATGTAAATTATCTTGGAATGTTTTATCTTGAAGAAAGTATTGATAATGCGAAACCTGAAGGACTAAAAAAAGTATTTGGTGATTATGATACTATTTATCCTGCATTAACATCATTACCAGAACCGGCAAAAAGCAGCTGGTTTGCATTCGATCATTATTATTCTGACATTGCATTTCCTTCGATTCTGCCACATGTTTTTAAAAAAAATCCAAAAAAAATTATGGACATTGGTGGAAACACTGGGAAATTCTCAATTATCTCTGCAAACTATAGTTCCGATGTCACACTAACAATTGTTGATATTCCCGAACAGTTGGCAGTTGCCAAAACCGAGATTTCAAAAGCTGGTTTTAATAATAGAATAGACACAATTCATATTGATATGCTCAACCATTCACTCCCTTTACCAAAGGGGTACGATGTTATTTGGATGAGCCAGTTTTTAGATTGCTTTGGTGATAATGATATTATTGAGATTTTAAAAAGAGTAGCAGCAGCCATTTCTAAAAATGGAAGAATATTTATTCTAGAAACATATTGGGATAATCAAGAAATGGACAAAGCTGCATTTTGTATAGTTAATACATCTTTATACTTTACAGCATTAGCTAACGGAACAAGTAGAATGTATCGCTTATCAGATATGCTAAAATTTACCAATGAAGCAAACTTAGAGGTAGTGAATTCCATAGGAAATACCGGTATGGGGCACACGCTTCTCGAACTACAACTAAAAAAATGAATCCTATATAACGATCAACTTAATACTCTATGGTGGTATTTGTACGAGTGGGATATATTACTGGTTGTATAGAAATATTAGCAAATCCCTGCCAACTGTGTACCCAGTGTGTACCCAACATTTTCTTACAGACATAAAAAAAGCCTATCGCTTAGGATAGGCCTTTATTTAATTGGCTCCTCGAGGTGGGCTCGAACCACCGACAAACGGATTAACAGTTTTTAATCAGTTGTATTACTACCATTCACCAATAAGATGATTGATGCTGTTATTATTATTCAAAATAGCGTTTCGAATTAAATGAAGATTGAATATTTAGTCGATAAAGTCAATAATTAAAAGCCCTGCTTGGCTTTTAATTATAATAACAAACCTCTCTAACTAGACAAGCCGTATTTTTTGAAATCAACTCATGAGCGATAAACAACAAGCACAAATTTGGATTGATGCGGACGCTTGCCCTGTGGTGATTAAAGAGATTCTATTTAAAGCGGCTGATCGCACCGAAACGCAAATAACCTTGGTAGCCAACCATGCATTGCACT
>LWDU01044415.1_pt1 | contig 13492 bp, 13 predicted proteins | sample 727161 | NCBI WGS metagenome assembly LWDU01 (sample SAMN04566230, study PRJNA314399) | hydrothermal vent metagenome | isolation source: deep sea hydrothermal plume seawater | place: Mexico: Gulf of California, Guaymas Basin | collected 2004-07-11 | reverse complement strand
TTTTTCTCGCTATTGGAGGAGCTTTGTTGCTTACGCCTGGATTTATCACAGATCTTTTTGGGTTATTATGTTTAGTACCAGTAACTAGGAGATTCTTGCTTAAAATTGCCTTAACCAACTTAACAGGTTTTGGGGTTGTAAATGAAACCAAAGGTGCGGTTAAAAAAGATTGGATTGAAGGTGAATTTGATAAAGATAAGTAATCTTCATTAAAGGGTTGAATTTTATTTATTTGACCCAAAATTAGTAAAAGTTAATAGGTTTTTAAGATTGGTCATTGACCTTAGAGGATTCTGAATTAGAATGACGGACCTTTTAACGTAAGTGTTAATTGAATTAATAAAATATTGGAGATAGCAGGATGAAATTTAGACCATTGGGAGATCGCGTTTTAGTAAGACGCACTGATGAAGAACAAACCTCTGAAGGTGGAATCGTTCTTCCTGGATCAGCAGCAGAAAAACCTTCACAAGGTGAAGTTCTTGCGGTTGGACCTGGTAAAAGTTTAGAAAATGGTGAAACACAGGCTGTAGCAGTTAAAGAGGGCGACTTAGTAGTCTTCGGTCAATATGCAGGAAGCAACACTATAAAAGTAGATGGCGATGAATTGGTTGTTCTTAATGAACAAGATATTCTCGGCGTACTTGATAAATAATTTAATAAAGAGAGGAGTTTATAATGGCAAAAGAAGTCAAATTTAGTGATTCTGCACGTCAAAGTATGTTAGCCGGTGTTAACATTCTTTCAGATGCAGTTAAAGTTACATTAGGTCCAAAAGGACGTAATGTAATTCTTGATAAATCATTTGGTGCACCAACTGTAACTAAAGACGGAGTATCCGTTGCTAAAGAAATAGAGTTAAGAGATAAGTTCGAAAACATGGGAGCTCAAATGGTAAAAACCGTAGCTTCACAAACTTCGGATGAAGCTGGTGACGGAACAACTACGGCAACTGTTTTAGCACAATCTATCGTAAATGAAGGATTAAAATCAGTTGCAGCAGGATTCAATCCTATGGATCTTAAACGAGGTATAGATAAAGCCGTGTCGGCTGCTGTAGAGACTTTAAAAGATGCTTCTGAGCCTTGTGAAGATGATACTGCTATAGCACAAGTAGGTTCTATTTCAGCTAATAGTGATACTGCTGTGGGAGAAATCATTGCAGAAGCTATGCAAAAAGTAGGCAAAGAAGGTGTGATTACCGTTGAAGAAGGTTCTGGAATGGAGAATGAATTAGAAGTTGTTGAGGGCATGCAGTTTGATCGAGGTTATCTTTCTCCTTATTTCATAAACAACCAAGAAAGAATGACAGCTGTCTTAGAAGATCCTTTTATACTTTTGCACGATAAGAAGATAACTAACATCAGAGATCTTTTACCACTGTTAGAGGCTGTAGCCAAAGCAGGAAGACCATTACTAGTTCTTGCAGAAGACGTTGAAGGTGAAGCACTAGCAACACTTGTTGTAAATAACATGCGCGGTGTAGTTAAAGTAGCGGCATGTAAAGCTCCAGGATTTGGAGATAGAAGAAAGGCAATGTTAGAAGATATTGCTACTCTTACAGGTGGAACGGTTATTTCGGAAGAAGTAGGGCTTTCTCTTGAAGGAGCAACTATTGAAGATCTTGGTCAAGCCAAGAAGGTAGAGCTAAATAAAGAAGACACTACTATTATTGATGGAGCTGGAGCTCCCGATAGTATATCTGGAAGAGTAAATCAGATTAGAGCTCAAATTGAAGATACTTCATCTGATTATGACAGAGAAAAATTACAAGAGCGTGTAGCTAAGTTAGCTGGCGGAGTTGCTGTTATCAAAGTAGGTGCTGGATCTGAAATAGAAATGAAAGAGAAAAAAGCGCGTGTTGAAGATGCTCTACATTCTACTAGGGCTGCTGTTGAAGAAGGCGTAGTAGCTGGTGGTGGAGTTGCACTTATAAGGGCTCAACAAAAGATTGTTGGCTTAGAAGGGGATAATGAAGACCAAAATGTTGGTATTAACATAGCTCTTAGAGCCATGGAGTCTCCGCTTAGACAAATAATAAATAATGCTGGTGAAGAAGCGTCCGTTGTTTTAGATAAGATTAAAGCCGGTAAAGGAAATTTTGGCTTTAATGCTGGTACCGGCGAGTATGGCGACATGATCAAAATGGGGATTCTTGACCCTGCGAAGGTTACTAGGATTGCTCTTCAAGCAGCTGGTTCTGTTGCTGGTCTTATGATCACAACTGAAGCTATGATCGCTGAAGTTCCTGAGGAAGGCGGTGCAGGTGGAATGCCTGGCGGAATGCCTCCTGGAATGGACATGGGCGGCATGGGCGGCATGATGTAAGAAAAGAACAAAGCCCTTCGGGGCTTTTTTCTTGTCTCAAAATATATTTCTTACTTACTTTTTATCTAGTATCATTAAAGAAAACTAGGGGAGAATCTTTATGGAATATTTAATTGAATTTTTGTTCAGATGGGGTCACGTTCTTTTTGGTATAGCCTGGATAGGTCTACTTTATTATTTTAATTTTGTTCAAGGTGAATATTTTAAAGAAGCAACTGCAGATGCAAAAGGCGATGCTACTCAGAAATTAGTACCGAATGCACTGTGGTGGTTTAGATGGGCAGCTTTCTTTACTTTCTTAACAGGTTTATATCTTCTAGAAGTTCTAAGAGGAGATAATCGTCTTAACGAAGGTATTATCTTAGGATCTTTAATGGGAACCTTAATGATGCTAAATGTTTGGGGGATAATTTGGCCCAATCAGAAAATTGTTATTGGTTTAAAAGAAGGTGATGCAGCTATAGCAGGACCAAAAGCACTATTAGCTTCAAGGACCAACACTCTTTTCTCTTTTGCAATGCTTTATTTTATGCTAGCTAATTCTCATTTTATCCCTGCCATGGATGCTACTCAAAAAATATTAGCTAATGGTGTTTGGAATTTAACAGCAGGTTTGTATGCAGGAGCAGCTGTAATAGTAATAATTGAATTGAATGCTGTTTGGGGAAAATTATTTTCTTTCATCGCCTCAGTAAGAGGCGTGATAGGTTCAGGCTTGCTACTAACAGTTCTGTTGTCAGGAATTTCTTATTATTATTAGTATAAGGAAAAAAAAGGGGCATTGGCCCCTTTTTTTTATATTTAAATTTTTGTTTCCGGGGTAGTCTCAACATAAAGGGATCTGCTGGGGAAAGCAAAATCAGATCCATTATCTTTTACAATTTCCATAATTTTTAGTATTAGGTTCTGTTTAACTTGAGAAAATTCCGTATAACTTATAACTTCTAAGTAACAGAGAATTATTATATCGATTGAACTAGCTCCAAGTTCAGCTACTTTAGCGAAGTTCTCTTGACCTGGATTCTTTACAAAATCATCACTTGAATTGATGTAGTTAGTTATCTCATTACATATTTTTCTTAGTTGGTCTGCATTAGTGCTATAAAGTACATTAATAGTCCAACTAAGACGTCTATAGCTCATATTTTGATGATTAATAACTTGAGCATCTGATAGATCAGTGTTTGGTACAAAAACAGGAGAGGTATCTAAGAGTCTAACTTCTGTAGAACGAAAACCAATATTTTCTACTATTCCATGGAGACCATCAGCACCTATGCGTATTCTGTCACCGGGTTGGAATCTTTTTTCGCTTATAATAAAGATACCTGCAATTATATTTTTAAACATATCTTGAGCACCTAATGCTACGGCTACTGAGAAGAGGCCTAAGCCTGCAATGATAGGCCCAATCTCAATTCCCCATATGTCTAGCATCATTGTTATTCCAACAATCCAAATAATTACTCCTGACACTCTGCTCAGCCACAAACTCATGGCTGGAGTCATCCAGGTGCTATTTCCTAAAAGAGAAAATAATGGCTTGGTTACATTGGCAAGAGCTCCAAAAATTGTATAGATAACAACCATCTTTACTAGATTGGTTGCTATAAGATCTAATGATCCTGTTAAAGGAAGATAAGCAGTGATTAAGTAAAAACCAAAAGCTAAAGGTATTACTCCAAAGGGAGTCCTTAGAGATTCAACTATTTCATCATCAAGTTCAGATTCTGTACGGCTTGCCAGTTTGGCTATTCTATCGATAACTATTGTGTTTAAGAGTGTTCGTGCAATTAGTGATCCGATCACTATGGCTAAACAGGCCAGTAAATCATTCAGACCAACGCCTCGAATGCCACTTTCCCAAGTTTCGATTATTAAATTCAAAAATTCTTCAAACATATTTATTCCTTGTCTAATTCTTCATCTTCTAAATCTATTTCTATTTTTTCTGCCTTCGCTATTTTAACTACATTGTCTTTTATAAGTATTGTTTCAAATCTGTACCCTCCTATGGAGATCCCAACATTTGTTTCAGGGATAGATTGAACAGTTTCAAGAATAAGTCCGCTTAGAGTTTTAGGCCCTTCTGTTGGTAGATCCCAGTTAATTCTTGAATTTATTTCTCTAATCATAACATTACCCTCTATCATAAAAGAACCATCTGTCTGAGGCATGATATCCATTTTCTCTATTGCACCAGAAGTTATTTCTCCAACTATTACTTCTAAAATATCTCTTAATGTAATCAGTCCTTCAATATCTCCATATTCATCAACGATTAAACCTACCCTAGTATCAACTGTTTGAAAATTGGCTAATTGCCTATTTAGTGAGGTATTTTCAGGAATAAATATAGGTTCTTCCAACTTACTCAAAAGATGTTCTATGTCAATTGACTCATCACTAAAAAAATCTGCTTTACGATTTACAGTTAGAAAACCAACTATGTTATCTATGGAATCTTTATAAAAAGGAGTATAAGTGAAATCAGTTTCTTGTAAGTTTTTTAGAATTAATTCTAAAGGGTCATCTAAATTAATTCCTACTATTTCATTTCTAGGAACCATAACATCATTAACAGAAAGAAAATCCATATCAAATATTCCCATCAACATTTTTTGTTGTTTTTCAGGCATTCCAGAAGTTTGAAGAAGTGTTTTTAATTCTTCGGGTTTTAAGTCATCATCAGATTCTAATTCAGGATTAACACCCAAAATTTTTGTGATCGAGTTTGAAATTAGATTAATTCCAGAAATAACTGGCTTTAATAGGTTGGCAAGCGGTTTTAATACCACAGCTGCGGGGAAGGCAACACTCTCAGGCTTAAGGGCAGCAATAGTCTTAGGAGTAACTTCAGCAAAAATTAGTATTATTACAGTCATAATAATTGTTACAGGAAAAATACCTCCATCCCCCCATAACCTAATAGCAATGACAGTTGCAATAACTGAAGCTAAAATATTTACGAAATTATTTCCTACTAATATAACACCTAGTAATTTATCTGTTCTTTGCAGTAATTTAGAGACTCTCCGAGCTCCTTTATGTCTTTCTTTAACAAGATGCTTTAGGCGATATCTATTGATTGCCATCATGCTTGTTTCAGCACTAGAAAAAAATGCCGATAGAAGAATAAGAACTCCTATTGAGCTGAAAAGTATCCAAAGAGGTATTTCGTTCAATTAGAAAGAGCTGGAGTGGCTTTAATAGTGATCAGAATGTACAAGAAATTTAATATATATATCTATAAAAAATCATTATAACTCATTGATATACTCGATAAAAATTGAAAGAAGCAAATATTTTAGTTGAAAGCAACATTTAATCACTTAGAATGTGCGCCTTTTGTAATATAAGAGGAAAATTTTAATTAATGTTAACTATTCGTTTAGCTCGAGCAGGGGTCAAAAAAAGGCCTTTCTTTCATATACGTGTCGCAGACTCTCGTAAACCTAGAGACGGAAGGTTTATTGAGAAAGTTGGTTACTTTAACCCAATAGCTTCTGGTCAAGAGGTTCGTCTGGAAGTTGATCAAGAAAGAATAGATTATTGGATTGCTCAGGGCGCTCAGCTAAGTGATAGAGTTATTACTTTGTTAAGGCAAAATGCCGAGACACCAGAACAATCAGAAAAAAGAGAAACAGAAAAAGAAGCCAAGCGTTTAAAGAAGCTTGCTCACAAAGCTAAGTTAAAAGTTGTTGATGAAGTGCCAGAAGAAACAACAAAAGAAGAAACTAAAGCAGAAGAGGCACCTGCGGAAGAAGCTGCACCAGTAGAAGAAACTGAAGCATCAGAGGCTCCAGCCGAAGCAGCAGCAGAAGAGGCTCCTGCGGAAGAAGCTGCACCAGTAGAAGAAACTGAAGCATCAGAGGCTCCAGCCGAAGCAACAGCAGATAAAGCTGCTAAAGAATAATCGCTTTAATAGCATGCGGTCCTCAGACCGAAAAATAATATTAGGAAAATTAGGCAAGCCTCATGGCCTAAAAGGTTTTCTTTATATTAAATATTTTGGAGATGATCCAAAATCACTCTTAAATTATTCTGAAATCTACTCCCATGAATCTTCGTTGGGTATAGTAGATAAAATAGATAACCTTAAGAATAGAACGATAATCCATATCTCCGGAATAAATAATAGGAATTCTGCTGAATTATTAAGAGATAAAGAAATTTATGTTCTAGAACATCAATTACCTGGATTAGATAATGAAGAGGTGTATTTCTACCAACTTGAAAATCTCATTGTAAAAAATAAGCAGGACGATATTCTAGGTTTGGTTGATTATATTATGCCTACTGGAGCAAATGACGTTATAGTCGTGAAGCCTTATAAAGATAGCATTGATAAAAAAGAAAGGCTAATTCCTTACTTAAGACCTGAGATTGTAGAAAATATAGATTTAGAAGAAAGACGAATTATTGTTATATGGCCGAGTGATTATTGACATGAGATTTGATGTAGTAACACTTTTCCCTAGCCTGATAGAAGATGCTCTTTTTCATGGAATTACTGGCAGGGCAATTAAAGAAAATAAATTGATATTAAAGACTTGGAATCCAAGAGACTTTACTGACAGCAAGACAAATAGAATTGATGATAGGCCTTACGGTGGTGGCCCAGGTATGATAATGGAGTCTGAGCCTTTAATTAGAACTATCAAAGCAGCAAAAGAGTCTTCAGGCTCACATCATGTTGTTTATATGTCTCCTCAAGGAAAGAGCTTTAATCAAAAGAAAGCAGAAGAATTTCTTCAATATAAAAATATCATATTACTTTCAGGTAGGTATGAGGGTATTGATGAAAGAGTTATAGACAATGAAGTAGATGAAGTTTCTTCTGTGGGTGATTTTATAGTTAGTGGAGGAGAAATACCTGCTTTATTGATTATTGATGCTGTCTGTAGATTAGAAGAGGGGGTTTTAGGAGATCCTAATTCTGCCAGAGAAGATAGTTTTAATAATGGCTTACTTGAGTTTCCTCAATATACAAGACCAGATTCAAATGAGTTTGGTGATGTTCCTGATGTATTGCTTAGTGGTAATCACTCAGAGATCAATTTATGGAGATTAAAAGAATCTTTAAGGAGGACTCTTAAGTTAAGACCAGATCTAATAGAAGATAGACTTTTAACTAATAAAGAAAAAGATCTTATAAGTGAAATTAAGAGTGAAGAAAATAGTTAATCTGATAGAATGCGCACCTTTATTACATAACAGTAAGGTTGTAAGTGAGTAAGAATAAATATATACAAAGTGTTGAGAAATCACAATTAAGAGATGATATTCCGGAATTCTCTCCTGGAGATACTGTTGTTGTACAAGTAAGAGTTGTTGAAGGTTCTAAAGAAAGATTACAACCATTTGAAGGTGTTGTTTTAGCAATTAAGAAAAGAGGTCTAGGCTCTGCTTTCATAGTAAGAAAAATTTCTAATGGCATAGGTGTAGAAAGAACTTTTCAGACTCATAGTCCTATAATAGGAAGTATCAAAGTTAAAAGAAAAGGTGCAGTTAGACAAGCTAAACTATTTTATCTTCGAGATAGAACAGGACGTTCAGCAAGAATTAAAGAAAAGCTGAGTTAGCTTAAGTCTACGCTGCTCTTAATGTATGGCCAGCGCCCCAGATAATTCCTTACAGCTTATTGATAGCTTTATTGACTTGATATGGCTTGAAAAAGGTCTAAGTCCTAATACTTTAAGTGCTTACAGACAAGATCTTGTAACTTATAATAATTGGTTGGCAGGAAGAGCAATACAGTCAGCATCTAAGGCGGATTTATTGGATTATCTTTCTTTTCGGCTTAATCAAGGTTACAGCAGTAGATCAACAGCAAGAACTCTTTCAAGCTTAAGAGCTTTTTATAATTATTTAACTGTAAAACATAATTTATTAGAAAACCCAACGGCTAAAATAGACAGCCCAAAACTAGGGCATTCACTTCCCAAAGTTCTTTCTGAAGAAGATGTTGAATTACTTATAAAGGCTCCTGATACTGATAACCCTATTGGATTAAGAGACAGGGCAATGCTTGAATTGCTTTATGCTTGTGGGCTTAGAGTTTCTGAACTTATAAGTTTAGACTTGCTTAGTCTTAATACAAGGCAAGGAATTGTAAGGGTTTTAGGCAAAGGAGAGAAAGAGCGGCTAGTGCCATTAGGGGAAGAAGCTTTAAAGTGGCTTAACAAGTACTTAGAAGAAGGAAGAGATTTATTATTAAAGAAGAATTCCAGAGATTCTGCTCTATTTTTAAGTAAAAGAGGTAAATTAATGACTCGGCAAACTTTTTGGTACAGAATTAAAGAATATGCTATTAAATCGGGTGTAGATAAAACACTTTCGCCTCATACACTTAGACATGCTTTTGCGACTCATTTATTAAATCATGGAGCGGATTTACGAACGGTTCAGATACTATTAGGGCATACTAGTCTTTCTACTACCCAAATTTATACAGAAGTAGCTAGACATAGAATGAAAGAAATTCATACACAGCATCACCCAAGGGGGTAAAGAATGATATTTAGATTTTATAAGATCATAGTTATTTTAAGTTGCAGTTTTTTGCTTAGCTGTAGCGTTGATTCTGAGGATAAAATAGAGACCACTACTTCTATAGAAAGTGTCGAATTAAAGCTTAAAGAAATGTTACCTGATTCTGTGGTATTACTCTCTGTTAATAAAACTGACATAAAAGGCTATTTTGAAGTTAAGTTTGAAGGAATAGAGCCTCTTTATGTATCGGAGGATGGTGAGTATCTTATATCGGGAGATATTTATAAGATTACTCAACAAGGCTTAGTTAATAAATCAGATGCCAGAAGAAATTACCAGAGGATTAGCTTATTACAAGAACTAGATGAACAAGAGTTCATAACGTTTGAACCTGATTTAGTTAATCATACAGTTTATGTTTTTACTGATGTAGATTGTGGATATTGTAGGCAGTTTCATAGTCAAATATCGGAGTACCTTAATTTGGGTATAAGAGTTAAGTATTTAGCTTTTCCTAGGGAAGGCCTTGAATCGGATTCCTATAGAAAGATAACCTCAGCTTGGTGCTCATCAAATCCCCATGAATCTTTGACTACTTTAAAGTTAGGAGCTGAAATTAAAGATAATATGTGTTCGAACAATCCAGTAGAAAAGCATTATAAATTAGGTTCCTCAATAGGTGTTCAAGGTACTCCTTCTATTATTACTGAAGAAGGGAAACTAATTCCAGGTTATCTTCCACCTGAAGATTTACTTAACCAACTCACTTCTAACAGCTAGAATCACGATTATGGATACAAACTTCCCTAGAGTTAATCAATTACCACCTTATGTTTTTGATGAAATAGGAACCCTAAAGGCAGTGGCTAGGCAAGCAGGAGAGGACATTATTGACTTTGGTATGGGGAATCCTGATCAACCTACACCTGATATGATTGTAGATAAACTCCGAGAATCTGTCTTAAAACCAGCTACACACAGGTATTCTCAATCAAAAGGAATACCAAGACTAAGAAAGTCAATATGTGATTGGTATGAAAGGAAATATTCTGTAACTTTGGATCCTAACAGCGAGGCTGTAGTTACAATGGGATCTAAAGAGGGTTTGGGGCATTTAGCTTTAGCTACTTTAGATAAAGGCGACGCCGTACTCGTTCCCAATCCTTCTTACCCTATTCACCCCTATGGATTTGTTATTGCTGGAGCAGATATAAGGCATGTTCCAATAGGTGAGGGTATTGATTTCTTTGGGGAGTTAGAAAAAGCTGTAAAAGATAGTTTTCCAAAACCTAAAATGCTGGTTCTTAATTTCCCTGGAAATCCATCAACGGAATGTGTAGATATAGAATTTTTTAAAAGGATAGTAAAATTTGCTAAAGATCATAAAATATGGATCGTTCAAGATTTGGCTTACGCTGATATTTGTTTTGATGGCTATAAGGCTCCTTCCATCCTTCAAGTAGAAGGAGCGAAAGAAGTTGCAGTTGAATTTTTTACTCTTTCTAAAAGTTATAATATGCCAGGTTGGAGAGTAGGATTTTGTTGTGGAAATAAAGACCTATTGGCCGCTCTTTCAAGAATAAAGTCCTATTTTGATTATGGGCTTTTTACTCCTATTCAAGTCGCCGCTATTAAAGCTTTAGACGAAGGAGATGAGAGTGTCGAGCAGATCCGATTGTTGTATCAATCCAGAAGAGATGTTTTAGTTAATGGTCTTAATAGTGCAGGCTGGAAAGTTGAGAGCCCTAAAGCAACTATGTTTTTGTGGGCTAAGATACCAAGTATTTTGAGGTCTTTAGGCTCTCTTGAATTTAGCAAGAAGCTTTTAGCTGAAGCACAAGTGGCTGTGTCTCCAGGTATTGGTTTTGGGGTATATGGCGAAGGGTATGTTAGATTTTCATTAATAGAAAATGAACACCGTACAAGACAGGCTGTGAGAAATATAAAACGATTTCTTTCAAACGCAAGTAAAGTTCAAGCAATAAGATAACTACATATGAAAGCATTAAGAGTAGGTCTCTGCGGCGTCGGTAATGTTGGTGGAGCGGTCCTTAAGCTTCTAAAAGAATCTTCTAGTCTTTTAGAACAGCAGGGAGGTTTTTTGTTTGAACTTGTCCAAGTTGGGGCTAGAAAAGGTCGTTCTGTTGTTCCTTATGACGATGTTGATGTTACAACTGATCTTATGGAAGTAGCTAATAATCCTGACGTAGATATATTTGTAGAATTGATTGGAGGAACAGAGTTTGCTGACGAACTTGTTCAAACAGCTATTCGAAACGGAAAGCAAATAGTAACTGCCAACAAAGCTTTGTTGGCAATTAAAGGTGACGAGATATTCCAACTGGCTAAGCAGAATAATGTTCAAATTGGGTTTGAGGCATCTGTGGCAGGTGGAACTCCAGTTATTAAAGCTCTTAGAGAGGGTCTTGTAGCAAATAAAGTAGAGTGGTTTGCTGGCATTTTAAATGGCACAAGTAATTACATTCTTACAGAAATGAGTGTTGAGAAGACAGAGTTTTCACTTGCACTTTCTAAAGCTCAAGAATTAGGTCTTGCTGAAGCAGATCCAACTATGGACATCGACGGAACTGATGCAGCTCAAAAGGCTTCAATACTTGCTGCTTTAGCTTTCCACGTTCCATTCAACTTTGAAGCTGTTAACTATGAAGGCATAGATAAGGTGGATGTTGAAGATTTAAAGTATGCTGAAGAACTTGGATATAACATTAAACACATAGCTTTTGGAAGGCTGTTAGATAACTCTGTTTTTGTTAGCGCCTATCCTACTTTAGTCCCCCATGAAGTAATACTTTCTCAAGTGGGGCAGCAAATGAATGCATTAGAAATTTATGCTCAAGGAATTGGGTCAACCGTTTACTATGGCCCAGGAGCAGGACCAGAACCAACAGCGTCGGCTGTAGTTGCCGATCTTGTTGATCTAGCTAAAGGCGGTTGGCAGGCAGAACCAGCCAGGCATTCTGATAATATTTTACGCCTAGAAAGTTCTATAAAGGTACCAAGGTATTTTAGATTAATGGTAAAAAATGAGCCTGGAGTTATTGCGAAGATTTCTGCTGTTTTTGCAAATCAAGATATTAGTATAGAGGCGCTTATTCAGCATGAAATAAAGGTTAATAATGGAGAACAAACAGATGAAGTACCGGTTGTCATCTTATCCGGCTCTGTTTCGGATCAAATTGTTAAGGAATTACTAAATCAACTAAATGACATGGAAGAGGTAGCCGATTGCTTAAAGCAATTTAGAATCCATGCGAAAATAAACTAATGTTGTATAAGAGTACAAGGGGATCTTCACAAGAAATCCCATTTTCTGAAGTTCTATTAGGAGGGCTTGCTCCTGATGGTGGTCTTTATATGCCTGACCATTTTCCTTTTATGACTTTAGAAGAAATTAATCGAATGGAAACTCTAGAATTCCACGAATTAGCTTCGAAAATTATTTTCCCTTTTGTTACCGGAGAAATTACTGAAACTGAGTTTTCAAACCTAGTTCAAGATACTTATAGTAATTTTAATAATAAGAATGTTGTCAACCTTGTAGAGATAGAGAGGGAGAAGTGGATATTGGAACTTTTTCACGGTCCTACGCTAGCTTTTAAGGATGTTGCGATGCAACTTTTGGGAGCTTTATTAGATTATTTTTCTCAAAAGCAAGGAAGGAGAATAGCTGTATTAGGTGCAACTTCTGGAGACACTGGAGCAGCAGCTATTTCTGCTTGCTCACGTTATTCAAATGTTGATGTTTTTATACTATATCCTCATGGTCGTGTGACCGAGGTACAACGTCGTCAAATGACAACATCTGAAGCTAAAAATGTGCATGCACTAGCTGTAGAAACTGATTTTGATAGATGTCAGGCAATGGTAAAAGATATATTCATGGATGATTCTGTGTCTAAAGAAGGCACTCGTCTTGTTGCAGCTAATTCAATTAATTGGACCCGGTGCATGACACAATCTGTGTACTTTTTTTGGTCGTATTTAAGATTAAAAAATATTACACCCAGATTATCTTTTTCGATTCCTTCAGGAAATTTTGGTCATGCTTATGCAGGCTGGATAGCTAGAGAGATGGGCCTACCTATAGAGAGATTATTAGTGGCTACTAACAGCAATGATGTATTACATAATTTATTTACTAATAATCTTTATGAAAGAAATAATGTAAGCAAGACTCTAGCCCCAAGTATGGATATATCAATTTCTAGTAACTTTGAGAGATTGTTATATAACCTTTATGAAGATAACTCTGACTTGCTTTCGGAGGCAATGAAAACTTTTGCAAATAAGTCAATACAAATACCAAAAGAACGCTGGGCCGAAGTTAAGGAAATCTTTCCAAGCTTATCCAGCACTGATGAACAAATTATTCATCAGATTAAAAGAACTTATTCTAGCTTTAATTATTTAGTAGATCCTCACACTGCAACTGGGTTAAGAGCTACAGAAAGTTTGGCTTTAAAAGGTGAGACAATAGTGACTATGGCAACTGCCCATCCAGCTAAATTTGTTGAAGCTATCAAAATGGCATTGCCAAAATATCAAATGGAAGAACCGGCTCAGTTGAAATCGACGAAAGAAAGAGAAGAGATTTTCACTGTTTTGCCTAACGACCTCAATATAGTCAAAGATTACATAAGAACTAATT
>LWDU01042551.1_pt1 | contig 13501 bp, 9 predicted proteins | sample 727161 | NCBI WGS metagenome assembly LWDU01 (sample SAMN04566230, study PRJNA314399) | hydrothermal vent metagenome | isolation source: deep sea hydrothermal plume seawater | place: Mexico: Gulf of California, Guaymas Basin | collected 2004-07-11 | reverse complement strand
TATTACTGTCGCAGTCGATGCCATCATCGGTGGGGTCGACATCGCAACTACCGACAGGGTCGGGTACCGGTGCCGAACCGGGAATGAACAGGGCGCTGAGAAGAAAAACAGCATCGGGCAAGTTGAAGTTGCCATCGTCATTCATGTCTGCGGCATCGAGGCAGGTGGCGGGGGCCGATCCGGGTATAAACAGCGCACTGAGAGCGAAGATCGCATCGGGAAGATTGACTGAAGTATCGTCGTTGATGTCGCCGCGGAGGAATTGGGTGCCGCCGTCGGTGGTGAGATACCAGCTCAGGACATCATGAGTTTCGGAGATTCCTCCGGTCGAGCCGATGAAGCCGACCCATGCAGAATCAGATCCGAGGTGATCCACCAGATTGATGGGCACCGACATCCGTGGTTGCGTCAGGTCATCGAGATAGACATCGAGCCAACCCCCTGCATAACTGACCCGCATCGTTCTCAGGCCACCGACATTCGGTGAGGTGGAATCGACCGCCAGTCCTGCGACCAGTTCGTCGGCAGAGTTGGGAGCTCCTGCACGGCCATGAATCGCCAGGTGAGGTCCGGGGGGATCATTGAAGTTGCCATTGACGTAGGTGTCGATCTCGACCACCAAACAATTGGTCATGCTGTCATATCCCAGCGGTCCGCCATTGGAATAGAGCGAAGTGGGCGATTCATTTTGCAGGATGAACACCATTCCATCTGCGCCACCGGCCACAGGGTTGATCTCGTAAATGAAAGTGGTATCGAATCCATCTCCGACAACAATTTGATCAGTGGTATAGACCGCTCCTACCTGTCCAATGCTCGCTGGAGTGAGGCGAACTCGGTCACCAAATTGGGTGGTACTCCCAACCATGGTGAGGCCGGTCATGTCGAGGAAGTCCGGGTAATCGAGGTCGGCATGAAGGCCCGGCGTGATCGTTCCCACGATGCACACCACGCACAACAGCACCAGCGATCGCCTTGGCGAAACAGTAGAACAAGACATCGGTTTCCTCCAGGCAAGGAGCCTACTTGCCTATCCAGATGATACCGTCTGTGTGCGCAATATCTAAGTGAGCACTACACGAGCCATGAGAATCACTTTACCAGTGGATTGCTGGAAGCTTGCTGGTGATAAGGGATCATCTCGTCGCCGGAAAGCCCCAGTTCTTCACTGATGGCCCGCAGGTGATGATCGACACCGATTTCTGCACCGGGTCGGAATCCAGGCACCGTGATGACCTGGGCGAGAACTCCGCCCATCCCCCGATGGATCAGCCCTTTTGGCAGGTAAACGAGGTCACCGACCGACAGTTCATCCTTGCGAAATAATTCTGCGGATAGAGCGCGATCGACATCTCTGGATTCGATGGCAGCGGTATGTGCGCTGGTGAGGATCGCGCCGCCAGGTTGGACCATCTGGACCAGGTAAAACTCATCAAATCCACCATCGACAGGGTGATAGTGAGTGAAGGAATCGGTGATACGAACCCTGTGCGCATTGAGACCATGCCAGATATAAGGGCCGACTTCCGGTTTCCAGGTCAGCAAGATCCTGCGATAGGCACCTTCTTCTTCGGCACACCCTCCCGGCGTATCGGTGATGGCTGGATCCCAGTCGGGACGGATGAACCCGTGGATGTCGGCGGGGGGAGGTCGGGGGACTTCAAAAATCACATACGAGATGGGGGCATCGGTCAGTAACCCCTCACCCGGGCGAAGAACAACGATATCTCCGGTCGCCAGATTGCTGCTTCGGTGTGCCGCACCACCCGAGATTTCTGCTCGCGCTTCTCCCAGGGCGACGAAGGCCGCTCGAGTGATGGAACAGGGAAGGAGGGCCCGGGTATTGCTTCTGTAGAGGACGTCATGCCCCGGATTTCTGAGCCGAAATGCGGATCGAAGGGCGGCGAACCCATCGGCATCTCCATCGATGGAGCCGAGGTGCGCGATGGCGATCCTCGGAGATCGATCATCGTGAAACTCCCCCAGTCCCGCACAGCCGACAGAAAGGAGCAACCAGACACAAATGAGCGCAGGGATCCATGATCGAACAGAAGCGAGCATCGAGCGTTCTCCTCACCAAATTGGTCCAGAATACAACCGTAGAGAGTGTCGTCAGGATAACAGCAGGATCGTTCCAGGTCATCGACTGCAATTGCCTCTGTTGGTGTCGCTTTCCACCTTCACGCTGCTCGGATATCGTCTGTCTGGTGAGTGAAAGAACACCCCCCCCTGGTTACAGGAAAGGCCCTATCTTGCATATTCCATCTCCTCAGAGATCACCTTTACTGCTCGTAACTCCGCTGTTGTTGATCGTGCTGGCACTCAGTTCGAATCTGCACGCGGATTCAACAGCATTCATCGGGGCCACGATCTATCCCGTCTCCGGTCCCGTCATCGAAGATGGCGTGATGGTCGTGAGAGATGGAAAGATCGAATCGATTGGCGCACGTTCAGATGTGGTGATTCCTTCCGGCGCGACGCAAGTCGAGAGCAGTGGCAAGACCATCATTCCTGGATTGATCTGTACTCACAGTCACATCGGAATGGGTGGAGGGGGCGATGGATCGGATCCGATCCAGCCGGAGTGCTGGACCCTCGATTCGGTCAATGTTCGCTCCGCTTCGGTAGAGCGGGCAAGAGCTGGTGGCTTGACCCTGGTCAATCAGATGCCGGGCTCTGGCCATCTCATCAGTGGTCGCACCACTTACCTCAAGTTGAGGCGCGGTGGAAAGGTCGATGACCTGCTGATTCGCGACGCCTCTGGCTGGCCGATGGGTGGCCTGAAGATGGCCAATGGAACCAACTCCCAACGAGCGGCACCGTTCCCCGGAACCCGGGCGAAATCGGCTGCGCTGGTGCGAGGGGCGTATATCAAGGCGCAAGAATATCGTGCCAAGATCGAGAAGGCCGCAGGAGATCCAGAGAAGATGCCAGAGCGCGACCTGAAAATGGAAGCACTGGTCGAAGCCCTCGAGGGCAAACGGATCGTCCATCATCACACCCATCGACACGATGACATTCTCACGGTTCTGAGGCTCAGAGATGAATTTGGGTTCCAGGTGGTCCTGCACCACGTCAGTGATGCGTGGAAGGTGGCCAAGGAGATCGCCGAGGCCAAGGCGCCCTGCTCCATCATCGTGATCGATTCTCCGGGTGGGAAACTCGAGGCCAGAGATATCCAGATGGAAAACGGAATGATCCTCGAACAAGCGGGCGTCAATGTCAGTTTTCATACCGACGACTGGATCACCGATAGCCGTCTGTTCCTTCGATCTGCGGCGCTGGGCGTTCGTGCGGGCATGACCCGAGAGGGTGCACTGCGTGCATTGACACTCTCCGGCGCCGAGATGCTGGGACTCGCGGACCGCACCGGATCTCTCGATCCGGGGAAGGATGCTGATTTCGCCATCATCAGTGGAGATCCCTTCAGCGTCTACACCAAGGTGCTGGAAACCTATGTCGAAGGGACCAGGGTTTTTGATCTCTCCAATCCAGAGCATCGACTCTTTGCCGTCGGTGGTCGGGGAGCCGGTGAAGATCAGACCTACCAGTGCTGTGGGGAAAGAGGGGGGCAGTGATGAAACTTCAATTTCTACTGACCATCGCTCTGACCGTGGCTGGATTCACCGCTGATCTGGCGGGACAGCAGACCCTCGCCATCCGGGGAGAGACGATTCACACCATGGCTCGCCAGGCGGATGGCCAATGGATGGAGCCGATCGAGAATGGTGTGGTGCTGATCATCGATGGCAAGGTGGCTGCCATCGGCGCTGCTTCCGCAGTGGAGATCCCCGCTGGAATCCGGGTGATCGATGCCGCAGTGGTGACGCCAGGATTGATCGACTCCCGTTCAGTGGTGGGTCTCGCTGGCTGGCTCAACTACGACCATGACCAGGATCAACTGGAGCGATCCTCTCCGATGCAGCCAGAGCTCGATGCTCGAGATGCTTACAATGTTCGCGAGCCGTTGATCCAGTGGGTTCGCTCTCTCGGGGTCACGACACTTCACACCGGACATGCACCAGGGCAGTTGATCTCAGGGCAGACCTTCATCGTCAAGACTCGCGGGGACAATGTCGACCAGGCAATTCTGAAATCGAAGGCGATGGTGGTTTGTACCCTGGGTTCTTCCGGATTCGGTAGTGAAGGCAAGAGCCCCGGTACTCGAGCCAAACAGATGGCGATGATTCGTCAGGAGTTCATCAAGGCACGCTCTTACATGGACAAGATCGAAGCGGCACAGGCCGATGAAGAGAAGGAGGCTCCAGCCAGGGATCTTCGTAACGAAGTGCTGGTCGAGATTCTCAGGGGTGAACGACCTTTGATGATCACCGCTCATGGATCTGTCGATATCCAGAACGCACTGAGGTTACAGAAGGAACTTCAGATCAAGGTTGTTCTGGAGGGCGCATCCGAATGCTACGACTACTTCGACGAGCTCAAGGAGCAGCAGATTCCAGTGATCATTCATCCGACGATGATGCGCGCCTCGGGCAAGGGCCAGAACTCCAGCATGGAGACGGTGGCCAAGATGGTCGCGGCAGGGATTCCCGTGGCGATGGGTAGTGGTTACGAATCCTATGTTCCAAAAACAAGAGTGGTGTTGTGGGAAGCGGCGATCGCCTGCGCCTATGGTTGCCCCTTCAATGACGCACTCGGCCTGATCACGGCATCGGCAGCGGAACTGCTGGGAATCTCCGATCGAGTGGGATCTCTCGAGGTGGGCAAAGACGGTGACGTCGCCCTGTATGACGGTGATCCTTTCGAGTACACATCTCATTGCGTTGGCACCGTCATCGATGGAGTGGTCGTCAGCGATCAGCAACGCTAGATCGATTAGCCATGAGATGGAAACGGTGTGGCTCCGCAAACGATTCGCAATCGCTCCGGTGAAAACCGTAAGAGGTGCCGATGAATTCTGAATTGCAGCGATTGGATTCCTCGTCGAAGGATGACACCACTTCGTTACCACTGCTGGGGCTGCTCTTCATCGGTCTGGTGGTGTTCCTTCACTGCTTTTCATTGCCGCATCTGGAACTCCAGGGTGAAGAGGGGCGACGGGTCGTCGCTGCCCGAGAGATGATGAGTAGTGGCGATCCCATCATTCCAACTGTCTGGGGACAGCCCTACCTCAACAAGCCGCCTCTCTACCCGTGGCTCACGGTGTTGGCATCGAATTTCACGGGCGGATCCGTCCATGCGATCACGGTGCGGATTCCCGCTCTTCTGGCAACTCTGCTGACCGGTCTACTGCTCTTCTTGACCGGCTCACGAATCGGCAGGCCAAGAGCGGGCTTCATCGCAGCGCTGTTGTTTCTGCTGTGTCCGGTGGTGATCCGAAAGTCGACTCTTGGCGAGACCGATCTACTGCTGACAGCGGGGGTTGCCATCTATGCGCTGGAAATGCTGGTGATCGGCGGTTCGAAAAGAAGGAAACTCATCTCAACGATCTGCTCAACCATCTGCTCAACCATCTGGATGAGTGCAGGTCTCTCCATCGCGTTCCTTGCCAAAGGGCCGAGTGCCTTGCCATTTGTCATCGGAATCATGATGGCCACCGCCAGGCGCGAAGGTATCTCTCGCCATCGAGAACTGACCTGGTGGGGACCTCCGTTGCTGGCGATGGGAATCAGTTCCTTGTGGGCGATCGCCGTGACCCTGCGACTCGATCAGCTGGGGTCTGGTTTGAGTGCGATTGAGGTGTGGTTTGGTGAGGCTTCACGATCAGGTTCTCAAGATGGGTGGTGGATCCACCGCTGGGAGTTCATCGCGGGAGTATTTTTCGGTTACTTGCCGGCATCGTTACTGGTGTTGTTGTCGGGCAAGATGAACTCTGGCGCCGGTTGGCTCGGGGATCGTCGTTATCGACCACTCGCTCTTTCCATCGTGATTCCGTTCATCGTATTCCTGCTGTGGCCATCGGTACAGCCTCGCTACCTGTTGCCAGCACTCCCGCTCATCGCATGGCTTGCCGCATCGATCCTCGATGAATCGTTCGACGCTCGATATCCATCCGTTTCGGGAGAACGGGCGCTGTCGATCGTCACCGATGGAATTCGCGCAGTAGTGGCGGTCGCCGGGGTGGTTGCCGTTACAGTCGGAGTGGCCCGGTGGTTCGATGAGAGCGTCTTCACGACCATCCCTGCGGTGGCTCCGGGAGAATTCATGCTGCTGGGCACCTTCTTGCTGCTTTCCACCGGGTTACCCTTCAAGGGGGTCGAGCGACGATCGGTAGAGCAATCTGCACTGCGGTGGATCCTGATGCTGTTGGCCTGGTCCGGGTGCCAGGCCACGATACTGTTGCCCTTTCGAGGATCCGATCGTCCTGGGCAGGAGGTCGCCAGGAGCATCGAAGCAGTGGTCCCATTGCAACAGCAGTTGTGGCACGATGTATCTGGTCGGTGGAATACACTCGCTCAGGTCGAGCGAACATTGAAGGTCGTTTCCAAGCAGGTCCAGCCAGTTCCGGGAGATTGGTTCCTCACGATGGAAACTCAACAGCCGCAACTGCAAGACGGCTGGAGGACCATCGAGTTGAGTGATGGAACGCCGGCGAGCATCGGGATTCATCAGCGACGGGTGCCGACCAGAGGAAAGGAGAAATGATGCCCAGAATCTGCCAGATGGCCGGCCTATTGATCTGGATGATCACGAGTTCCTTTTCACTCCTGCTGGCTCACGATGGAGTGCATGTCGATGTCGATCGAATCAACAAGAGGATCGAATCGAGTGATGATCCGGGTTCCTTGTACCTGATGAGGGCCAAGTTGTGTCGAGCTCACGGCCGCCCCGAGTTGGGGCTGCAGGATTGCCAGACGGCGCGTGGCTGTGGAGTCGATGCCTTCGCGGAGAAGTTCGAGCGCGCTCTTTGCTTGCGAGACACTCTTCGGTATGACCGTGCCCTGACGTTACTGGACCAACTGGTGGAGCAGTCAGAAACAGCTCCGCTCGATGTACTGAGTCAACGATCGGGCATCCGCGAGCGACTGGGTGATATCGATGGTGCGATCATCGACCTGAGCCGGGTTCATGCGATTCGCGCAGACCTGGAATCGGTGCTGCGCCTCGGATCTCTCTACGAGAAGAGAGCTGCCCCGGGGCTAGCGGCGAACCTCTATCGACAGATGATCCAGAGGGCGGGAGAGAGTGCGCTGTTGACCATCAGTTTGATTCGTGCCAGTTCCGCCAGCGGCCAGCATGAGGAAGCGCTCTCGCTGATCGAGAAGCAGTTGAAGAACGCTGCTCTCAAGGCGCCCTGGTTGCAACGAAAGGCCGAGGTTCTGACCGCTGCCGGTCGGTCCGAAGAGGCGCAGGCAGTCTTGATACTGGCTCTGACCGATCTCGATCAAATCTTCAAGCGTAGACCGGTACCGATTCATCGGGTGACCAGAGCGAGGATATTGCGGCTGCTGGGACGATTGGATGAGGCACAAGAAGAGCTGGAAAAGGTGCTTCAGCAAGCTCCGGGTTACCAATCGGCCCGCTCCGAACTACGACGAATCCTGACGCTTCAAGATGAGGTGCGAAAGCAACAGAACTAGCCCACAAGGCGGTCACTGTTCGTTTGCATCTCAATCGAGAATCCTCCGCCCATTCGCAACGATGGCCACCTCTCGATGTCTGGTGCCCCAGACGATGCAACCAACGGCATAGATGGCACAAATCGCCGCGAGGATTTCTCCGTCGCTCCACTCCGGTTCTTCACCATATCCATCGATGAACCGATCCCTCAATTCAGGAGCCTTTTGCCAGATTCCGGTTTCCAGCCTGACCCAGTCAAACGCGGGATGGTTGGCATGAGCATGTTCGAAATCGATGATTCCGATCTGGCGACCATCCCATAACCAGTTGCGCGGTTGGAAGTCATTATGACAACAGACGCGGAGGGTAGATTTGAAGAGGGAGCCGTCGCCAACGCGTTGACGAGCCAACTCGATTTCATTCTCCGTGAGAGAGTCACCGTGGTTTTCGATCCAGGATTCGAGACGAAGCGGCAGAGATTCGCTCAATGACAGATCATCACTGGCCAGAGGATCGAGCCGATGGAGGCCTCTCAACCAGCTCCCCGCCTGTTGCATCACCTCTTCCAACTGTCCAGCAGCCAGCGGAGACTTCTCGATGGAAACTCCAGCAACCGCCGAAATCAGCAAGGACTTTTCATCCGGATCCTGATCGAGAAGACGGGGCAGATTTGCCTGGCCATCAGGGAGTCGAGGTAGCCAGTCGGCCAGTGCCTGTTGCTCCTGTTTCCAGCTGCGCAACTCGGCAAATCGTTTGAGAAATGCTGGAGTGCCATCGGGGAGCTGCCCAGTCCACACCTGGCAATTTCCCCCAGCGTCGACCCTGTGGCTGGCAATGAAGCCGGATGATTCCAGTGGCATCTTTTCTCTGCTCTCGGATGAGGGATACTGATTCTCACGTAGTGTGGCAGGTCTATCTGAAGATCCTACCCTGCGATTCGATTTCAAAGCGGGGAGCTGGATGAAGAAAAAGTCCGGAGATCTGGGGTTCTTTTCGGCAACGGTGATGGTCGTGACCACGGTGATCGGTGCCGGGGTCTTCACCACGACAGGTCACTTCGCTGCAGAACTGGGCAGTTCCTGGGCAGTGTTACTGACCTGGTGTGTGGCTTCTCTCATCGCGATACTCAGCGCTCTCACCACCGCAGAGCTGGGCGCCATGATGCCTCAATCAGGTGGCGATTACATCTATGTGCGCAGAGCCTTCGGAGTGAGGATCAGTTATGTCTTCGGGGTGATTTCAGGGCCTGCGGCATGGACCGTGGGCAGTGCTTTCGTTGCGGGAACACTCGGGAAACACTTCAACAACCTGATTCCAGAAGTGCCGGAGCTGTACGCCTCCGTTGCTGCGGTATTGATCTTGACGGTGATTCACACGCGAGGTGTTCGAGTCGGGGCACTCTTCAACAACACGACAACACTCCTGAAGGTGGCCCTGATCGGTGGCTTTATCGCTGCCGGATTGGCTGCCATCTTCTGGGGGGAAGGTACTGGACCAGCAGTCGAAGCCACATCGTTGCAGCCGAATCCGTTACAGGGGTGGGCACTCGTGGAGAAGATCTTCTTCTCCAGCATCTATGCGGGTTTTGCATTCGCAGGCTATAACGCTGTGGCCCTGATGGCAGGTGAGATCAAGGATCCTGGTCGCAACATTCCTCGATCCTTGATCTTTGGACTCGGTGGGATCGCCTTGTTGTATCTGCTGGTGAACTTGGTATTTCTTCTGGTCACCGATCCGACCCAGATGGTCGATTCCGAGGGCAAAGGAATCTCGGATCTGGGAACCTTCACGGCACAGCGATTGTTCGGGGATGAGGCAGCAACCCTGTTTGATCTGGTGTTCGTACTGATCTTGATCTCGACACTCAGCAGTTGTATCCAGGTCGCTTCTCGAATCAGCTGGCGGATGGCTTGCGACGGTCAGATGCCTGCTGGACTGGGGCTTTCGAACTCGAAGAATGCTCCGACCAATGCCCTGTGGTTACAGGCGCTGTTGATCATCCTGTCACTGGCTTTTCTGGCGAAGAAGGAACTGCTCCTGCTCAATGGAATGTGCACTCTCATCGTGGATGTGCCACTGGCATTGACGATTCTCAGGCTGCGAAAAATCGAACCCGAGACTGCTCGACCCTTCAGGATCCCGCTCTATCCGTGGATTCCTCTGATCCGGATCTTGCTGGCGTTCTACATCGGATATGCCTTCATCGTGGAAGATCCGTGGCATGGTCCAAAAGCCGTGGGATTGATTGCAGTCGTCTTGCTGTTACAACCGATACTTGCGAGGGGCCGAAAGGAGCGAGATTGAAGACACTGTGGATGTTGTTCGCTGTTCTCCTCTCGATGGGAACTGTTCAGGCGGAAGATCGCCCACCCAACTTCATCGTCATCTTCTGTGATGACCTGGGTTACGGAGACCTGGGATGCTTTGGTCATCCGACCATCGCGACACCCCATCTCGACCAGATGGCTGCCGAAGGGCAGAGATGGACGCAGTTCTATGTCGCTGCACCGGTCTGCACGCCCAGTCGTGCCGGCTTGATGACGGGACGGTTGCCGATACGAAGTGGACTCTGTTCGCCGAAGCGGCGTGTGTTGTTTCCCAACTCTGCCGGCGGCATTCCCGATTCTGAAATCACCATCGCAGAGGCACTGAAGGGTGCCGGATATGCCACCGGTATGGTGGGGAAATGGCATCTGGGGCATTTGCCGCAGTTCCTTCCGCATCGACATGGTTTCGATCAGTGGTTCGGGGTGCCCTATTCCAACGACATGGATCGCAACAAGAAGGGCCCGAAGGGGTGGGAAGCATTTCTCGATCCGAAGTATCAGTACTGGGATGTTCCGTTGCACCGAAATGACGAGGTGATCGAACAACCGACCGATCAACGCACCATCACTCGGCGTTACGGCGATGAAGCGGTCGCTTTCATCGATGCAAACCAGGACAAACCCTTCTTCCTGTACCTGGCGCATTCGATGCCACATGTGCCGCTCTTTCGTTCCGATCAGTTCATCGATCGAAGCGAGCGCGGTTTCTATGGTGATGTGATCGAGGAGATCGACGCCAGCGTCGGAAAGGTGCTCGATGCCGTGCGTTCTCGGGGGCTCTCGGAGAACACGATCGTCATCTTCACCTCGGATAATGGGCCGTGGCTGGAGTACGGCGACATGGGGGGAAGTGCAGGACTATTGCGAGCGGGCAAGGGCACGACCTTCGAGGGAGGAATGCGTGTGCCGACCATCATCTGGTGGCCAGGCACTGCAAGACCAGAAGTGGTGACAGACCCAGGTGCAACGCTCGATCTGTTACACACCTTCTGTTCGCTGGCTGGAGTTCAGTTGCCCGCTGATCGTGTCTATGACGGGGGTGACCTGTCGGCAAGGATCCGCGGTACCGGGGCCTCACCCCGCAACAGCGTCTTCTATTACCGGGGAGATATTCTATACGCGGTCCGCAGTGGTCCGTGGAAGATGCACTTTCGATCGAGACCGAGATCGGGAGCCAAGGAAACGATCCACGAGACACCGCTTCTTTATCATCTGGAACATGATCCATCGGAGAAGAAGGATCTGGCGAAGAAGCATCCGGAGATTATTGAACAGTTGAGATCGGTGGCACTGGAGCATCGATCGACGCTGAAACCGGTAGACAATCAGATGATCAAGATCATCGGAAAAACGCCGGACAAGGAGTGATCAGCAACCGTTGATCGGCTCGAGCATCATTTTCAGTATTTTCGGTTCGTTCGACAGGGGAGATAGAATCACCCGATCTGCACTCTTATCAACGACCACCTTGAAGATGATCGATGCATTGTTCCGGAACATGGCGCTGGGATCTATTGGTCCCATCGAATACCTCACAGGATCTTCCACAAGGATGAGTGCACTGTTGAGTTCGAAGTTCAATACCGTCAACTCCAGCGGATGATCGGGTTGAAATTGCTGTCCTGCCCAGCTGGAATGGCCCATCGATTCGATTTCTTTCTGGAGAGTTCTGGTCCAGAGATCGATGGTGTCGGTCTGGAGTTTGAACTCGGTGCGGCCATCTCCTGAAGGACTGGGCCGTAGAGTTTCGACGGTTCCGTTCCTGGTCCATACCGATCTCAGCTTTTTCAGATCTCCCTCGTAATAGGCTGCGAAATGGCTGCGGATCGGGGCCAGTGCCTGTTCGATCAATCCTGGATTATTTTGCCGAAAGTCATCGATCCTCTGCGAATTGGTCTGGAATTGCGGCTTATCTCCTGCAATGGCGAGCATGGCGCAGGAGAGGATCAGCAGCAGAATGGTAGAGGTTTTCATGGGGCCCTTCTTGCAACAGGTTTCGCACGAGTCTCATACACCAGTATCGCGAGGAATCTAATTTCGGACAAGTATTCTTCTGCAGCCTGGTGTTTAGAGACGGTTGGAGCAACTCGAGCAGGGCTAATTGCTGCTAGCGTGGTTGGTTAGATACGATGATCCGCCACAAGAAGTGTTCCCAGCACCCTCGATGGCGAGGAATACAGCATCTACACTGCCACCCTGCTCGGGGCGCATCCTGGAGGGTGCTGAGATGGACCCGTGGAACCTGATCCGGGTCGTGCCGGCGGAGGGAAGGCAGTTTCCGTGAATAACGACGATCGCTCCTGGTCACTCCCACTACGGGGAGCTCACAATCCATCTTCTTCTGCAGAGGGGACCAATCCCGGTTCCTTTGCCCATGCACCCGACATCGGAGGACCGCTGTCCTTTTCCTCCCCCGATACTCCGGGCATGCCTGAGCCGTCGACGAGAACCGCATGGGATTTCCTTCCGGCTGGATGGCAGATCGAGAAGAGTGGTCCCACCGATGGCTGTGGCGGTCACAATCATCCAGAAATCGGAGAGTTCATCCGTGGCAAGGCACCGGCTGGATTTGAACCGATCACGCAACTGGAGAATGCAAGACTCGGCATCATCACTCCCGAGATGGAGAGAGTTGCAGAGAGGGAGGGTCATCTTTCGGCGCAGCAGGTCAGAGACGAGATCGCCGCAGGACGCATGATCATTCCCGCCAATCGTGAGCATTTGCGCCATCAACTCGATCCGATGGCGATCGGCCGGGCCAGCAGCACCAAGATCAATGCCAACATGGGTGCCTCACCCGTGTCATCTGGCACCGATGAAGAAGTCGAGAAATTGAAGTGGTCGCAGCGCTGGGGCGCAGATACAGCGATGGATCTGTCCACCGGTGGAGATATCGACGCGTGTCGCCTCGCCTTGATCGAGGAGAGTACGGTGCCGATCGGCACCGTTCCGATCTACTCGATGATCATCGGACGAAAGATCGAAGATCTCGATCATCAGATCATCCTCGAGAGTATCGAGCACCAGGCGGCCCAAGGGGTCGATTACTTCACCATCCATGCCGGTGTACGACCCTGGCACATCCCACACATAGAAAAGCGCCTCATCGGGATCGTCAGTCGAGGAGGTTCGCTGCTGGCCAAGTGGATGATCATGCACGGCGAAGACAATCCGATGGTGACCTGCTTCGATCAGATCTGCCAGATCATGCGTCGCTACGATGTGAGTTTCTCATTGGGGGACGGCCTGCGACCCGGAGGGTTGGCAGACGCCAGTGATGAAGCGCAACTGGGAGAGCTGGAGACAATTGCACAACTGACAGAGATCGCCTGGAGTCACGGCGTCCAGGTGATGGTGGAAGGGCCGGGACATGTCCCCTTCGACCAGATCGAATACAACATGAAGTTACAACGAAGGCTATGCCACGGCGCGCCCTTTTATGTACTCGGTCCGTTGGTCACCGACATCTTCCCCGGATACGACCACATCACTTCATGTATCGGAGCGACCGCAGCCGGTTATCACGGAGCATCGATGCTTTGCTATGTGACCCCCAAGGAGCATCTGGGCCTGCCAAAGAAAGACGATGTGAAGCAGGGCTGCATCGCCTACAAGATTGCCGCTCACGCTGCAGATGTGGCGCTGGGAATTCC
>LWDU01036336.1_pt1 | contig 13503 bp, 8 predicted proteins | sample 727161 | NCBI WGS metagenome assembly LWDU01 (sample SAMN04566230, study PRJNA314399) | hydrothermal vent metagenome | isolation source: deep sea hydrothermal plume seawater | place: Mexico: Gulf of California, Guaymas Basin | collected 2004-07-11 | reverse complement strand
CCGGGTGCTCCAAAAGAAGCTCCCGCCACATTGACGTTGAACCCCAGGTTAAGAGGTTCCGCACCAGGCGAATCGTCTGGCCCAAAGTGTGCCTTGCCCACATGAATCGTGCGGTACCCGGCATCCTGCAGCAGGCCTGGCAGTGTCACGCTGTTACTTTTCAGTCCTTTCCAGTTCCAATCCGGCGGCCCTTGCGGTCCGCGATTGTCGCTCCGTGGATTGATCCAGTTTGTGGCATGATGTCGAGCGGCGTTCTGCCCGGTCATGATGGAGATACGCGTCGGCGAACACACGCTCATGGCATAGAAGTTGTTGAAGCGAATCCCCAGCGCAGCCAGACGCTGCATGTTGGGCGTGCGGTAATAATCGTTGAGCGGATAGCGTTTCGGCTGTCCGGCGTTGTCGGTCAGAAACGGTACCGAGGTATCCATCACACCCATGTCGTCGACCAGGAAGACGACGATGTTGGGTCGTGCCGGAGCCGCTGCGTTTGCGCTTGCCGAGCCAACGATGGTCAGGAGCAGGACGGATAGTACAGCGTGGATATGTTTCATTGTTCAGCCTGTTGGAGGAAAGCGTCCGATGTGCGGACCACTCAATGCCAGTCGAGTTGCAGTTTCCAGATGAATGCGGACCATTCATTGTCGCAGAAAATCGAATCGATCCCAACGCGGCTGAAGTATCTTTTCAATTTGCCGGTTCCGGATCAGACCAATAATCCGTTGTCTTGTGGTACCCTGCGGCACGAACACGTTGTTGAATGTCAGATTTCCGTTGGGTTTTCAGGTCGCAAGGCTGCGATGAAATGAATATCAGCAACGACTCGGTCAGCAGCGCTGCTTGCGGCAGCAGTTCATCAGGAAGGGTTACTCATGACTACGATTGCGATCGTTGGTGGAGGGTTCTCCGGCACAATGGCGGCAGTGAATCTTGCCCGCCTGAGTGACCATGACATGCGGGTGGTGATCATCAACGCGAAGCGACCGCTGGGGCGCGGGACGGCTTACGGGACAACGCGTGTCGAGCATCTTCTGAACGTTGCCGCGAGAAACATGTCAGCATTGCCCGACATGCCGTCGCACTTTGTGGATTGGCTCCGGTCGCGCCATGACTTCAGGAACACGTCGGAGGCAGAACTCCGCCAAATGTTTGCGCCGCGCCGTGTCTATGGTGATTACATACGGGGGCTGCTGGAAACATGTCTGCATCCCATTGACGCGCGGTGTCGGGTCAAGGTTGAGTCTATCGACGACGAGGCGGTCGACGTTGCAGTCAATCACGAAGGTCTGACAGTCCTGTTGAAGGGCGGCGACACCGTCGATGCCGAACAGGTTGTGTTGGCCACCGGCAATCAGCCGCCAGGTGCGTTCCCGTCAACGTCGCCGTTGCGACACGACCCCCGGTATCGCTCGGATCCGTGGGACGACTGGCTCAGCCGACTGCCGCCCCCAGGAGGCAGGGTTGTGCTGCTCGGTACCGGCCTGACCATGGTGGACATCGTCCTGACACTTGCGGAAATTGGCTGGGATGGAAAAATCGTCGCTGTGTCACGGCACGGGATGCTGCCCAAGTCGCACTTCCGAGGTATCGCTTACCAGGACTATCTTCCTGCCGAGGTCGATTCAATGGGGCTGGCGGAACTGCGAGCAATCGTGCAACAGCACCGAGATCGACTGAGGCAGATGAGTCAGAATTCAGCGATCGCCATCGACAAACTGCGGCCACACACGCAGCGGCTGTGGCGGAACCTGTCGACAGCGGACAAGAGAGAGTTCCTGAAACGCGACGCCGCTATCTGGAACGTCACTCGCCACCGAATAGCGGTGTCGATTCACAACAAGGTGACCGACGCTCTGGATTCGGGAAGATTACAGATTGTTTCCGGCACGATTGAGAACCTGATACCAGGCGAGCAGCACATTGACGTCGTCCTGCGCGATGCCGACGGAAACGAGTTGATTCAGTCAGGTGATCTGATCATCAACTGCACGGGGCCACAATCACATTTTCACAAACGGGACTGCCGCTGTTCGATAATCTGTTGGCAAAGGGATTGGTTTGTAGTGATGAACTCGACCTTGGTATTCAGATTGACGACGATTTTGCCGTCATTGACCGCGAGCGCAAGGCTTCATCGTGTCTGTATGCAATCGGTCCGCTGCTTAAAGGCACGCTGTGGGAGACCACTGCCGTTCCCGAACTTCGAGGCCAGGCGATGCGAGTTGCCGAAGTCCTTCTGCAGCGTGAGCCCGCGTCGGTTCCGGAAGCAGACGTCATTGAGTACTACATCTGAATCGAGCCGGGGCTGAGTGTTGAGCCTGCCTGGAACGGCAGTTAACATCGGGGCGGTGGTTCGAATTCTCTGATTCGCGACAGCCACCAGTTGAATACTCTCTCAAGGCTCTCACCATGTTCCGTCTCATTCTCATTGCCGTCGTGATCACCGTTGGTCTGGCCTTCGATGCGACCACAGCATCAGCCGATCAGGCCAACGTTGTCTACATCATGGCCGACGAGCTTGGGTACTACGAGCTTTCGTGCATGGGTAATCCGAATATCAAAACGCCACGCATCGACGCGATGGCGGCGGAAGGTATTCGGTTTACACAGGCATTGGCCGGTTCCGCCGTCTGTGCTCCGACGCGCTGTTGTCTGATGACGGGCAAGCACAGCGGACATACTTCTGTCCGTGTTAACGGCGGCGGCACACCACTGCGTGCCGATGAAGCAACCGTCGCATCGATGCTAAAGGACGTTGGCTACGCAACCGGCGGGTTTGGAAAATGGGGCTGCGGCGGACGCGGGTCGACGGGCGTGCCGGAAAAACATGGTTTCGACACGTTCCTGGGATACTACGACCAGGTTCACGCACACACGTATTACCCACCCTACCTGGTTCGTAACAGCGAAGAAGTTCCATTAAAGAACAATCACGGCAACAGTGACGGAGAAACGTATTCGCAGTATGTCATTCATGACGCTGCGAAAAAATTCATTCGTGACAATCAAGACCAGCCGTTCTTCTGCTACATGCCGATCACACCGCCTCACGGGATTTTTGACATTCCCGATGCTGATCCTGCGTGGCAAATCTACAAAGACAAAGACTGGCCCGAACAGGCAAAGCGTTACGCGGCCATGGTCACGATGGTCGATCGGGAAGTCGGCGAAGTCCTGGACCTGTTGCGCGAACTGGACCTGGAGAAGAACACGATCGTCTTTTTCTGTGGCGACAACGGAGGCAACGATTACTTCGGCAGCAAAGAACACCCCCGCGGTTTTCACGGAGCCAATAAGGATCCAGCAACCGGCGTTGAATTCCGAGGCCGCAAAGGTCAACTCTACGAAGGCGGTTTACGAATCCCGATGATGGCTCGCTGGCCCGGCAGAATTGCACCCGGGCAGGTCAGCGACTTGCTGTGGTATTTTCCGGACTTCATGCCAACCGTCGCTGAACTGTGCGGCGCCAAAACACCATCCGACAGCGACGGAATCTCGATTGTTCCCGAACTGCTGGGCGAATCTGCCGCCGGGCGGAAGCAGGAACAGCACCAGTATTTGTACTGGGAGATCGGCGGACAGACGGCCGTTCGCATGGGCAATTGGAAAGCCATTCAGCCACGGGGTAAAGCGTGGGAACTGTACAACCTGGAAACGGACGTCAGTGAAACTACGGATCTGGCCGTCGAAAACAATGATGTTCTGGCCACAATGATGGGCTTTGCGAAACAGGCTCACACGCCAGCCATCGAAGGCACTTTTTTTGATCGTGCCATACACGAACGTGACCGGCAGGCCAAATTTGGCGGTAAACCAAAACGATCATCGCAGGCCAACGTCCTGCCCAAAGAGGGTCTGCTGCCCAACGATGATTTCCGCATCCTGCGGTTCAGCAGTCAGACCACCTCTCACAAAGCGATCGACATTCTCGACGGCAACCCCAAAACTCATTGGCACACGAGCTTCAATCCAAAGCCACTTGTGCATCCGCATGAGCTGGTGATTGATCTGGGCAAGGGATACGAAGTTCGCGGCTTTCGTTATCTGGCACGACAGGACGGCGGCTGGAATGGAGCGATCAAAAACTGCGAGATCAGCATATCGACGTCGTCTGACAAGTTCGACGGACCTGTCACCAAAGCGACGTTCCGCAAAACAAAACAAGCTCAGGAAATCGTGTGTGAACCGGTCAGAGGCCGATTTGTCCGCGTCCGCGTGCTGTCCGAAGTCAACGGAGGTCCCTGGGCATCCATCTCAGAACTCGGAATCGTCGGACAACCGTAAACGCGTGATGCTGTCGTTTAACCGCCGTGCCCAGCGGGCCGCGCTTGAGCGTTGAGCGTTGCCCACGCGGTTAAACGAATTGCTCCACAGGCACAGCAGGTGGCACAGGCAACACGCGGTGCAGGGTCCGTCTGGTATACGCACAGCAGCTCGCGCTAGTCGTCCTGAAACGATGTTACGGCCAGGGCAATCAGGTCCGAGATTGCCATGGGCGTCGTTGCAACCAGATCCGCCGAGCCATCGGCATGTTCTTCAATAACGAGGCTTGTGTTCAAGAAAGCTGCGGCAATGATTTCCTGGTCCGCCGGACCGGAGTTTTTCGTGCTCTCGGCGTCCTGGGCCAGCTCGATGATTTTCCGTGCTTCGTCGGCCGACTGACGTGCACCGGACTCTGCCACATGTGTCAGACGCGTCTGAATTACGAATCCGGATCCGGAGTTGTCTGTGTCGATGGCACAGGCATACGTTGAACATCGTTGAGTCAACGCAGACGAGAAATGAGCCATCGCGTTGGCCAGCTCGGTACCATGATCACGGACATCGACGATGTTGGTAACCTGGCGGTCAGTAAACGCGATTCCGATCAGCCCACCGGCTACGTTGCCCCATGACCGCCCCCAGCCAGGCACGGGCTCCTGGATCCATTCATTTTTGTTACCGAAGATGGTATCGACGGTCGTACTGTCTGTCACCTCGTGCTTGGGGCCTTCCAGCGCAATTGAGATGATTCCGCCGTCCCGTTCCGTGAGCCAGATCGAAAACGGGGCAAAGGACGGAGTCACAGGCAGTTGAAAAACCTCATGTCCTTTGATCTCGTGACGTACTGTGTCAGGTACGTTCTGTTTCAACCATGCCGCAATATCCACCTCACGGCTGAGTTTTGCAGTCATACCGCTTCCGCTGGTGCCGAACTGCAGATTGTGTTTACTGCCTTCTGGTGCGTCAGCGTCATAGTCCACGGAAACAAACGCCTTGCCGGCAACCCATTCGATTGCGCTCAAATCAATAACCGGATCGTCTGCATGCGGGAATACTGACTGAAACCAGGCCGTGATTCCGCCGATGATTAGTGGCTCGAACGCCCGCACGGCAGGGCGTTCCATCAGCTCACGGATGCGAAGCACGACCATGCCGGAATCATTCGGACCGATCTCAGAAAGCAACACCGGTTCACGTCCAAACAGACGATGGTCCGCTCCGATTGGCGGCGACTCAATTCTGGTACGAGACACAGCCGTGACGTTTGGAGCGGTCGACTTTTGCTGTAACTTCGTGTGCTCTTTTGCGACAATGTCATTCGGAGGCTGAGCAATGCCGCGAACGGCAATGGGCGACACTCCTACCATCGCGACCGCCACAATTGGCAATGCCAGCCAGCGGTTGCGGCCTTGTGCTGATGACGTCTCACTTCCATCCATGGAACGTAACATCTTGATTCTCCTGATGAGTTGACCCGTGAAGACCGGCATCACGTGAGGGCATCCTTGCCTGCTGATTTCGTGATCCCGTTGAATCGCAAGTGCCGAAAGAGACCGCAGATAGCTGCGACGACCGATGACATCCGCCGCCATGCCGTCTGCCGCCAGTTCCTGATACAACATCACTCGATACAGCAGCCAGTGAACAAGCGGATTGAAGAAATGCATGGCCAATATGCCGGACGCGACGCAGCGCCACGTCGAATCATGCCGCACAATATGAGCCAGTTCGTGAGCGACCACCGCTTTTTGTTCGTCTGCGGTCCAGGCTCGCCAGTTGTCGGGTAACACCAGCACGGGTCGCCAAAACCCAGCGACTGCAGCGCTCGTCAATCGATGGCTCTCGCGAATCGACGGGACAGTCTGACAGCTTAGTTGTGACGCCATCTGCTGAACCAGTTCAATCAGCTGCGAATCACGAACCCTGATCCCCAGCCGCTGCGTCCGCGCAACGAAAACCAGGCTGAACACCAACCGGACGAAACCAAAAGCTGCCAGCACAGTACAGCACCAACTGGCAATCGTGAACGACGTCGGATTCTCACGACGAGGCCGTTCAGCATTGGACGCCAGAAAACGCGCAGCGGACAAAACCTGGCTTAAACTGATTCCCGCCTGATCAGAATCCGACTGAGACTGACCAGCGGATTGAGGCAACTCTCCATCCAGCGATCGTTGCGTATCAGCGGAAGTCAATTTGTCACTTGAAGCGTCGAAATAATCGACAGTCACCGTTATCCAGCTGTGAATCGGCAGTGGACTCACCAAAGTCAACGAAGTTGCAGCGACGACGGTGACGCAGAGGATCGAACATGCTCTGGCAGAACTGTGCCTGGCCGCCAGTGCGGACCACGCCAGACCGAAAATGGTCACCAGCGTCACCTGCAGAGTACACCAATAGGCAGAATCGAAAACTTCGTTCATTGCTGCTCCTCCAGAACCTGTTCCAGCAACCGCCGTTCAGCGGCTGTCAGACGGCGTTTTCCGCCGAGCAGCTGAGCCAGCATTTTCTCGCGGGAACCCCCGAAGACGCGTTTCATGACGTCCACAATGAACGAGCCGGACACGTCATCGAAAGAACGAATCGCTTGGTAGGAAAACGGTCGGGCGTCGTTGGTGGCTCGCAGAAAGTCCTTTTCTACAAGGATCCGCACAAGATTCGCGATAGTGACGTAGGCGCGGTCAACGCCACTTGCCGCCAGCTGTTCTCGGGCGTCGGCGGCCGTCATTTCATCGCCCTGCCAAAACACGTGCATCAGTTCGAGCTCGCGTTCTGTCAGCTCTTTCGCCACAGGTCTGTTCATCAGATCCTCCTTGACTTCCGAATTTCCTATATTCAAATTTGGTGAACCAAATTTGGTTGTTGAAAATTATCGGCCAGCTCCAATTGCTGCAATAGCAATTCTTCCACAATCGAATGCAACAAACGTGTCCGGCACTGAAGTGGCTATTGAAGTCCCGACACGCCTCAGGGTGGCACCGTTTGCTCGCCAAACAGTGTGCCGAAGGCACAGGAGATTGCTCTGGGTACACGCGCGTCCAGAATTCGTCTGGTATGAATCTGGCTCTTGTTGATTTACAACACCGGCTCAAAGCAACCAGTGTCATGTCGCATCGCAGCGAACAGGCAGTAGAGCAGTTTACTTATTGTCGTGGACGATACTGGCTCGTGGGAGCAACGAAACTGCTATCAAACAGCGTTCTTCGCGGCCACAAGTCAGCGTGAAACGCTGTATTGTCGATGACAGATCATTCCTCTCTCAACTCATCAGCCAGCCGTCGCCGAATTCAACACGACATCGAAATAAAATAGCAATGAAAACAGTGGCAGTGATCGGCGGCGGACCAGCTGGCCTGATGGCGGCTGAAGTGCTGTCTCAGCACGGTGTCCATGTCGACCTGTACGAGGCTAAGCCTTCGATTGGTCGCAAGTTTCTGGTTGCCGGAAAAGGCGGCATGAACCTGACTCATGCAGAGCCGTTCGAATCCTTCATAGCGCGGTATGGACCACGGCCTGACCAGGTGCGACCGTTGCTGGAAGCCTTCGGTCCGGATGATGTTCGCGCTTGGTGCCATAAATTGGGGATCGAAACGATCGTCGGTGTTTCCGGGCGAGTCTTCCCGAAAGATATGAAAGCATTTCCGCTTTTGCAGCGGTGGCTTGAGCGACTTCGTAACAGCGGCGTTAACTTACACACGCGTCATCGGTGGCAGGGATGGGATCAGGATGGCGCATTGCTGTTTGAAACACCTAGCGGTCCCTGCAGTATTCGGCCAGACGCCACCGTCATGACTCTGGGCGGAGCCAGTTGGCCGAGACTGGGTTCGGACGGAGCATGGGTTCCCGTACTGACACAGCAGGGAATCGATATTGCTCCCCTGCAACCATCCAACTGCGGCTTCGATGTTAATTGGAGCGACCACTTTCGTGAACGCAACGCCGGTGCACCACTCAAGTCAGTCGTGCTGAAGTTCGCGAACTCGGCCGGTGAAGTCTTTGAACGACAGGGATCCTGCGTCGTCACAAAAAATGGACTCGAAGGAGGTCTGATCTATGCCGCTTCGGCGCTAATCCGTGACGAAATCGCAGCACACCGCTCGGCAACCATCGCACTCGATCTGGCTCCGAATCGCACGTTGGAAAAACTGATCGAACGATTATCCGTCCCGCGTGGATCTCGGACGATCTCAAGTCACCTGCGCAGCAAGGTGAACATCAAAGGCGTGGCAAACGGCCTGTTGCGTGAGTTTGCGGCGGAATCGCTGACCGACCCCACTCGGTTGGCACATGCTATCAAGGCACTGACGATTCCGCTCACAGCCGCTCGTCCGATAGCGGAATCCATCAGTACGGCTGGAGGCGTTCGTTTGGAATCACTGAACGAATGGATGATGGTCAAATCGCAACCCGGTCTGTTCTGTGCCGGCGAGATGCTTGACTGGGAGGCTCCGACTGGTGGCTACCTGCTGACCGCTTGTTTCGCCAGCGGCCGAGTTGCGGGGCAGGGTGCGTTGGCATGGGTCAACCGCTGACACACAAATTTTCGACGGTTAACCCCCCATGTGGATTTTCTGCCTTCTTTGTACAAGCTCGCAGCGCAAGCAAGTGTGTTCTCAATCGCACGGGACCCACTCGCTTGCGCCTCAAGCTTGTATAGCGACCCCTTACTTTGCTGCCGGCTTCCTGGTGACTGGCTTTCTGGGGCGACGGACGCGCGGAGCGGGAACCGGCGGTCGCGTGGGGCGCGGGTCAGTGGCATCAAAGAATCGCATGTTTCTGCCGACTCGATCATAGTCGCCAAGGTCCTTGCGCATTTCTTCCGCCAGCGTGAGCAATCGCTGCACGGTTTGCGGATTCTGATCGGCGACATTGGTCGTTTCGCCCAGGTCGTTGTGCAGGTCAACCAGAAACGGTTTGTCGAAACCAATTCGATCAGCCGGACCGATGTGCAGATTCTTACTGAAGGGTGCTGCTCCGACTGGTTCTTTGTCTCGCGGCAAGTGCAGCTTCCACTGACCCTGCCGAACAGCTTGAAGGTGTACTCGCAGGTAATAGAAGTACGCCTTGTCTGCTGTAGCCCTGTCGAAGTGTCCGTGGAACAGATGTCGAATATCTTCGCCGTCGATGACTCGGTCGGAAGGAACTTCCGCGTTGGCCAGAGCAGCAAATGTTGGCAGCACGTCCAGCGTGCTGGCAATCGAATTGCACGTTGATCCCGCTGGTACCCGGCCCGGTCCCCACAGAATCGTGGGCACTCGTACGCCGCCTTCAAAAGTCGAAACCTTGCCGCTGCGCAGCGGGCCGGCCGATCCGCCGTGATCTTCCGGCAGGTGCCCGTCTGCATGGTCCTTGTTCTTGATCAGCCACGGACCGTTGTCGCTGGTGAACAGCACATACGTGTTTTTCGCCAGCCCCATCTGTTCGACCGCATCCAGAATTCGACCCACGTTGAAGTCGATCTCTTCAATCACATCACCGTACAGTCCGCGTTTGCTGTGGCCTTTGAACTGGTCCGAAGCGTCCAGCCGTGTGTGTGGCATGGTGTGCGGGATATAAACGAAGAACGGCTGCTGTTTGTGCTTCTGCATGAACCCGATGGCTTCGTCCGTGTACCGCTTTGTCAGCGTTGCCATGTTGGATTTCGGTTCGATCAGTTCTTCGTTGCGGTACAGATTTGCCACACCGTCGTTGCTGGTCGGTGTTCCGAAGAAATAGTCGAATCCCTGACGCGTCGGAATCAGGTCCATGAAGAACCCGCTCTGAGCGTGTTTGGCCAGGTCCCATTTGCCGAAACAGGCCGTGGCGTATCCTTTGGTCTTCAGGATCTCGGCGACTGTAATTTCGTCGGCGTGCAGAATCGGATGAACCTGTTTTGTGTTTCCGCGTTCGGCCACGCGCATCGGATAGCAGCCGGTCATCAGTGCCGCGCGCGATGGTCCGCAGACCGGTTGAGCGTAGAAGCTGGTGAACTTCATGCCCTGAGATGCCATCGTGTCGAGCCGCGGTGTGCGAATGTCCGGCGATCCGAAGCAGCCTACGTCCTGGTAACCCTGATCGTCGGTAAAGATCACCACGAAGTTCGGTGGTGCAGTGGTGTTTGGTGCACGAGCGGCATCAGGCTTCGTGTCATCGGCAATGACAGCGGTGGCGCCCGGTACATCAGGAATGGAATCGTTTTTATCATGAGCTGTTTACGCGAAAAACTCAAAGGGTCATTAGTCATTGCTGTTTGAGAATCTCGTTGATCGCCCCTTGGTTGTAAAGCGTCCCGGCGTGGAAATGTGTGTCAGAAGCCGTTGGTTAGGGTGAGGGGCCGTCGAGCGTATCTTCCTCTACGCCAGAATCGCCTCAATCACATTGGCTTCTTCCACGCCGGTGAGCCGTTGATTCAGACCACGGAATTTGAAGTTAAAGCGTTCGTGGTCGATGCCCATTTGATGCAGCACGGTCGCATTCAAGTCGCGAATGTGAACCGGGTTCTCGGTGATGTTGTAGGCGAAGTCGTCGGTCGTTCCGTAATCAACACCCCCCTTGATTCCTCCACCCGCCATCCATGTGGTGAAGCATCTTCCGTGGTGATCGCGGCCCGATGTTGGACTGTCCAGCGGACCCTGACTATAGACGGTGCGTCCAAATTCACCGCCCCAGATCACAAGCGTGTCTTTCAGCATTCCCAGCCGCTTCAGGTCCTTGACCAGTGCCGCAGACGCCTGATCGACGTCCTTGCACTGCCGAGGCAGCTGGTTTTTGATCGAAATGTGTTGATCCCATCCGCGATGAAATAGTTGGATGAAACGCACGCCGCGTTCTGCCATCCGCCGTGCCAGCAGACAATTGGCGGCGAAGGTTCCCGGACGGCGTGAATCATCGCCATACAATTCAAAAGTTGACTCAGGTTCATCCGAAACATCAGTCAACTCCGGTACAGAAGTCTGCATGCGGTAAGCCATCTCGTACGCTTCAATCCGAGCCAGTGTCTCCGGATCACCGGCAGCGACCGAGTAAATCTGATTGAGTTCGCCGAGTGTGTCGAGCAGTTTTCGCCGTGAGTCGCGGGTGACGCCAGGCGGATTTTTCAGATACAGCACCGGGTTGGCACCGGGACGCAACATGACGCCCTGATGGCTGGAGGGCAGGTAGCCGCTTCCCCAGAGACGTGAAAACAGCGGTTGCCCCGGGTTCTTCCCACTCCCCTGACTCAGCAGCACCACTGCGGTCACATCGTGACCGGCGAGGAAAAAACCAAGAAAACGAAGAAGGGAATGAAGTCGTACATTTACTATCGCTGCTCTCGGTATCGCTCGTTAGAGCATCGACGAATTCGTTTGACCGAGAAAGAACTTGATGACCAGCTTCGTGACATGCTGGCACCTCTCGGTAATCTGTCCGACGAAGCAGACGGCTACGTCCAGATGGTGGCCCGAGCGATTCTTGAGGCTCGATGTCAGGACGAGACATTGCAGGTGTCGGAGTCAAAGCGGTTGCTCTCCCTGCTGGAAACACAACGAGCAAAACTGCTGAATCGAAACCTTTCAGGGGCAGTGTCAGACGATTTGTATGACCGCCAGTCGGCAGAGTTTGACGAACAGGAGAAAGCCCTCAAGCGGCAATTCGCCCGACACGAGCAGATCAGTTCCCGAATCGACGAAGTATCTGGGCGGGCTGGAAAAGTGTTCGATGTCCTTGCCAACGATTGGCTGAAGATGGAACGGCGAGCCAGACAGCTTGCCCTCGCAGCCCTTTTTGGCGGCTTCACGCTCGAAGGTCGAACACTCGTCCCAGACAACAGGACACCGTTAGAACTATTTCGGGCGGGATAGCGGTTCACCATTGCAGATTCGAACTCTTCGGAGAAAATGAACCCTACCGAATGGTGAGTTCTACTTTCTTTCAGGGACGGCTTTGTGGTGAAACCGGAGAAGCGATACGTCGCACTGGCTCGGGTGAGCAGCAGGGAACAAGAGCGTGAGGGGTTTTCCCTCGACGTTCAGGTGGACGCCCTGCGCTTGTACGCCGAGCGAAACAATGGTGAAATTATTCGGTTTTTCCGTATCGCCGAGACCGCTTCCAAGCACAATGAGCGCAAGACGTTCAAGGAGCTTCTTGCGTTCGCCAAGAAGAACGCCCACAAACTCGACGGGCTGCTCTTCTACAAAGTGGACCGAGCCGCTCGGAATCTGTTCGATTACGTCGAACTTGAACGGCTGGAATCGGAATGCGGCATTCAGTTCATTTCTGTGTCGCAACCCACGGAGAATACCCCGGCTGGCAGAATGCAGCGTCGGATGCTGGCGAGCATGGCCAGCTTCTACACGGAGCAGCAGTCGCTCGACGTAAAAGAAGGCATTCAGCGTCGGGTTGAGACCGGCCTCTTTCCCAGCCGACCACCCTACGGCTATCGCAACGTCCGTATCGACGGTCGCAGCATCGTCAAGCTTCACTCCGAGAATGCCGCCACAATTTGCCGCATCTTCGAGTTGTATGGCTATCACAGCCACACACTCGACACGCTTGGTGACGACCTGATCAAAGAAGGAATCACGTATCTGCCTTCGACGCCGAAGGTCGGTCGCAGCAAGTTGTACGCAATCCTGACCGACCGCTCTTACATCGGTGAGATCAAATTCCGTGGCCAATGGCTTCCCGGTTCACACGAATCGATCATCGACCCGAAACTCTGGGAGCGAGTACAAACGCTCCTCGGGCAAAAAGTCTACAAGCAACACCAGATGACATACGCCAGCGATCTCATCGAATGTGGTCACTGTGGCTCACCGATCACCGGGGAACGCAAGACGAAGATGACCAAGAGCGGCGAGCGTGAATACCTTTACTACCGCTGCACCCAGTACCACAAAGGCGATCATCCCCGCATACGGCTGACGGAGAGAGAACTCGATTCCCAGATGCTCGCTATGTTTGAGACGCTGCGTGTTGAAGACGCCGAATTCCGAGACACTTTCCGTGAGGAACTTCGGAAGTGTACGAATTGGGATCAGCGGTCCTCGGCCTCACGAGCCAAGGAACTCCAAGACGAATTGATCGCAGTTCGGGATCAACAGGATCGCATCCTCAACCTTCGAATGCTCGAAGAGATCGAAGCCGATACTTACGCCGAAAAAGCCCGTGACCTTCGTGATCGTGAAGCGGAGTTGAAGCTCGAAATCGATGTGGCCGACCGTGGCAGACACGAAACCATCGACATTGCGATCAAAGCGTTTGAACTTTTCTCTCGACGGC
>LWDU01034326.1_pt1 | contig 13509 bp, 11 predicted proteins | sample 727161 | NCBI WGS metagenome assembly LWDU01 (sample SAMN04566230, study PRJNA314399) | hydrothermal vent metagenome | isolation source: deep sea hydrothermal plume seawater | place: Mexico: Gulf of California, Guaymas Basin | collected 2004-07-11 | reverse complement strand
GCTGTAGAGTGTAGCCTTCGATTCAAGTGCATACGCGGATTCGCTAAGCGCGGTGATGGAATTCAAGTTGGATAGCCTTTATCCTTGCTATTACATAAGCAGCGATTAGTTTTCTAGGTCATGAAGCCAGCTGGAACCCTTCTATTAAGCGCAAGAGATTGAAATCAGGGAATCACCGAAGTATATGTTCAAATCAAACTCCTACCAGGCCGGCAGACATTTTCTGCAAATTCCGGGACCGTCCAATGTGCCGGAGCAAATTCTTCGAGCTATGGCCCGGCCAACTATCGATCATCGTGGTTCGGAGTTCGCCGAGCTGACACTGCGGATTCTGGACAAACTGGCTCTGGTGTTCAAAACCAGCTCTCCTGTATTCATCTTCCCGGCGTCCGGAACCGGCGGCTGGGAGTCTGCACTGCTGAATACTCTATCACCGAGGGACAAGGTGTTAGCTTTCGAGACTGGGCATTTCGCCACCCTCTGGAAAGATGTTGCCGAGAAGCTGGGTTTGGAAGTGGAGTGGGTTACCGGTGACTGGCGCCATGGAATCGATCCAGCAGTGGTCGAAGAACGATTGCGGGCCGACAAGGGAAATGAAATCAAGGCAGTGCTGGCGCTGCACAACGAAACGTCCACTGGAGCTACGAGTCGGATAAAGCAAATTCGAGCAGCGATGGATGCCGCCAATCACCCGGCACTGTTAATAGTGGATGCGGTCTCCTCATTAGCCTGCGCTGAGCTGCGCCACGATGACTGGGGCGTGGATGTAACCATCAGCGGTTCGCAGAAAGGACTGATGTTGCCACCGGGACTGTGTTTTAACGCAGTCAGTGAAAAGGCACTGGAAGCGAGTAAGGCATCTAGATTCCAGCATTCCTACTGGAGTTGGGAGGCGATGATCGAGCCTAACCAACAAGGTTATTTCCCCTACACGCCCAGTACCAACCTGTTGTATGGTTTGGATGAAGCTTTGAACATGTTGCATGCAGAAGGCATGGACGCCGTAATCCAACGCCATGGGCGCCTCGCGCAGGCTACTCGATTGGCCCTTGAGGCCTGGGGTCTGGAGAATCTCTGTCTCAATGCCGACGAATATTCTAATTCCACCACGGCGGTAGTTTTGCCCGAGGGACACGATGCCGATAAATTGCGCGCTATTATTTTGGAGCGTTTTAATATGTCGCTGGGCATGGGTCTGGGCAAGGTAAGAGGCAAGGTATTTCGCATCGGGCATATTGGCGACTTTAATGATTTGATGCTGGCAGGCACCCTGGCTGGTGTCGAGATGGGTCTGGGTCTGGCTGCGGTCCCCCATAACAAAGGTGGCGTGATTGCAGCTATGGATTATCTCGCGTCCCAGTAGTGGAACAGCGAGTTACTCCAGTAAATAATAAGAACAGAAAACGGAGATTCCATGGATCCAGCAACAGCGGTTACTACCAGCCCGGCATTATCCCTGATTGGTTTCGCAGCCGTCATTTTTCTCTTGCTTTTCCTGATCGCCAAATGGAAGTGGCACGTTTTTTTCGCGCTGCTAATCCCCATTCTTCTGTTCGGCGTCTTGCCTGGAATTCAACGCAATAATTTCATCGATGCATTCGAGACCGGCTTCGGTAATACCTTAGGTTCGATCGGCGTAGTCATAGTGCTTGGCTCTATTATTGCCGAAGCGCTAAAGCACACCGGTGCCATTCAGGTTATCACTCGATCTATGGTGAAGTTGATCGGTTCGAATCGAATGCCGCTGGCATTAACTATGACCGGGTTCATCATTGGCGTCGCGATTTTTTCCGATGTGGCCTATGTCATCTTGAATCCCCTGGTGCATTCCGCCGCCAAGACCATGGGTGTCGGCATCGCCGTGATGTCCACCGGTCTGGTCGGTGCGCTGCAACTAACCCATGCCATCGTGCCGCCCACGCCAGGGCCACTGGCAGCAGCGGCGCTGTTGGGTGCCGACATCGGCAAGACCATTATTTTCGGCAGCATTGCCTGCTTGTTTGGATCCATGAGTTGCTGGGCATGGGGAGTCTATGTCGCCGGCCCAAGGATCAAGACCCAGGCCTCGGATGATTTCGATGGTCGCAATTTTGACAATGCCGAGGAGGACCTACCCAGTACCCTTAGCTCCTACACACCTATTATTATCCCCATCGTACTAATCGGTACCCAGAGTGTCGTCAGTCTGTTGTTCGATGAGGGACATATTCTGCGAATTATTTTCTCCTATCTGGGCTGGCCGGTTATAGCCCTGTCCATCGGTGTGTGGTTGGCCTATCGCAACATCAAGAGCGAGGATGCGAAGGACAAGGCCAAGGACGAATGGGTTGAAGCGGCATTAAGAACTTCGGCCATGATCCTGGTTGTGACCGGCCTCGGCGGATCGCTCAGCGCCATCTTACGCGGCACGCCTGCAGTAGATTACATCGCCATGTTGTTCACCGAATATGGCCTGCCAACGATCATGCTGCCTTTTCTAATAGGTATCATTGGAAATATGATCACGGGTTCCACCACCGTAGGTGTCATCACGGCGGCGTCACTGGTGGCACCGATGTTGGGAGGTCTTGGTTTATCACCGGAAGCGGCAATGCTGGCAGGTGCCAGTGGCTCGGTCATCATCAAGTACGTGAACAGCAGTTACTTCTGGGTTTGTACTTCGCTCACCAAGTTGAGCGTTACCGATGCGGTATTCAGCTACGGCGGAGCGACCATGGTGGGTGGTTTAACATCATTCGCCGTTGTCTGTGTCATGTGGTTTGTTGGATTGATTTAGACCTGTGCTTTAGCAGATTCTTTAAGCCGACATACCGCGAGCAGATATAGGCCATATTGCTTCTACCCGGTCATTGCGGATCGCGTACATCTGATCGTAGAGATTAACCACCGGATCGCAGTGAGAAACGATGAGTTCCAGTTTGTCGCCTACCTTGTAATTGCGGGACGGATCATCTTCATAAATGATGGTGCCGAATTCGTCGGATCCGGAGCGATAATGCATGCCAGTCTCGCCCTTGATTATTGGCCAGGGCTGATTGATGGTGCAGGCTTTAGCGCCAGCATCGGAGGTGGCACGGCCGGCGTGTTGTGCGTTGAGTACGGTGGCCATGATCGTCAGTGAGGTGTGAAAGTCGGAATAAACCTCGCTGTCTGTCTCACCACCGATACTAATATACTGGGCGTCCATGAAAACATAACTGCCGACTTGTACGTCGGTCATGCCCCTGGTGCCATGGTCTATGTTGTAAGTGCCGGTGCCGCCGCCACTGAATATTTCTGTGTTTAATCCCGATGCCTGCATCAACTCAAAGGTGTCGGTGGCGGCAGCCATACGCTCGAGTGTCTGTGCCTTACGGGTCTCGAAGCCGACCACATGTTGCGCCGCCGCGTCATAACACAACATGCCCATTAGTCGTAGGCCGGGCAATTGATCCACCAGTTGTGCCAGTTGCAGGGCGGGCTGACCGAAGGGAGTTCCGGTACGCCGAATCCCCGGATCAACGTCCACCACCACATCGGCAACGAGTCCCTTGGCCACGGCAGCCGCAGATAACAAGCGTGCGTTCTCGGGCGCATCCGTGGCCTGAATAAAGCCCGGACACTGCTGTCTCAGATTCATGGCGCGGTTGATCTTTGTCGGCGTTACATTGCCAGTGGTATTGAGTATTCGATCGATGCCATTTTGGAACATGGCTTCCGCTTCGCTCACCTTGGCGGTACATATACCTACCGAGCCCCGATCCAGTTGCATCTGCGCAATGATTGGACATTTGTGAGTCTTTGCGTGGGGCCGGCTCGCAATGCCATTGCTGGACATCGTCTGCGCCATTTTGTCCAGGTTGGCCTCCAACAGATCCAGATCGACGCACAGCGCCGGGGTATCCAGCTCCCACTTGGAGACGTTAACAGACATCTCGCCACTGGCGTAGAACGCGTGCATTTCTGCAGAGGTGTAAGCCACCACGGAAGACGGAGCCCAGATGGCGGCGGTGCCACTGGCTTGCAGGAAGTGACGACGGGAGAGGGAGTTTGTATTCACGGTGCACCTCACGGTTGTTTAATCGCAAATAGGATCGAACCGGATCTTATCACAGCCCCGATTTTAGGGCTGTGGGCTATCTTAGGCCATATTTTTTGTGTATGTACGAAGAATGTGGTTCTAATCCAAATTAAAATGCAAGAATTACCAGCATTCACATGATTGAGCGGAGTCGAGCTGGGCAGCCTCCTTCGCGGACAAACTACACCCAAATTGCCTGGCCCCTTTATTCAGAAAGGGCCATTTCTAGTACTCGTGCTACGTGCATGGCTTCTCGGCCGGTGCCGTCACGTATTTGATTTCTGCAACTGGTGCCGTCGGCTATGATGAGAGAATCTTCATCCGCTGCCCTGACCGCAGGCAGGAGATTCAACTCTCCCATCTTCATGGATGTCTCGTAGTGCTTGGCATCAGCAACTCGATTTTATGGTCTCCACTTCGAGCTCGGGTATCAGCGCCAGCACCTGTTGCACCGAGGACATGACATCGAAGGCTTTCTGGTGGCAGTGGCCGTGCAGCAGGGCTCGCTTTACGGGCAGGGATTTAAGCTTTAGATTTAGTCGGCCTTTTCCATTTTCGGCGGCGAGGAATTCTTCCAGTAGAAAGGCATTTTCGGCCAGTTCGGCAGTGTCGGTCCCCGGTAGCAGGGATGGGAATTCATCACGTAGTGTTAACAGGCAAGAGGGTTCCAGACCGATGATCGGCACGCCGCGCTCGACGAATGGCATCAATGTATCGATCATTCGTTCGGCTTCAACGCGAGCCTCGTCGACCAATCCGCCGCTGAGGAAGGTGCGTCCACAACACAGGGGTCGACCCTTGTCGAGTGGGCTGGGACATAAAACCTTGTAGCCGGCGGCAGTCAGTACCGCCAACGCAGCTCGCGCGTTTTCCGGTTCGAAGCAGGTGTTGAAGGTGTCCACTAACAGCACGACTTCCCTTGCATTTTCTTCGCCTGTCGATTTTTTTGGAATTTCCTTCTCTGCATTGAATCGGTCACGCCGCCACCTCGGTAGTCGGCGCCGACTGCTGAAACCCAGTAACAATTCAGACAATTTTGCCAGTCCGGGAATCTGATCCCGCAGGTTTAGCAGCATAGAAAAATTTCCCGCCCAATGGGCGTAGCGGGGTAGGAAAGCCACCAGGTATTCCTTTATTGGCAATCGATGTTTTCCATAGTACTGGTGTAGGAACTCGATCTTCATCTTGGCCATGTCCACGCCGGTTGGACATTCCCGTTTACACCCCTTGCAACTAACGCACAGCTCCATGGTCTCGTACATGGCATCTGACACCAGCGCATCGGCGCCAAGCTGCCCGCTGATGGCGAGTCTCAGGCTGTTAGCACGACCCCGTGTCAGGTGCTGCTCTTCACCGGTGACTCGATATGAGGGACACATAACGGCAACATCGGCCTTGCGGCAGGCGCCGTTGTTGTTACACATTTCGATGGCCCGGTTGAAACCACCCCAGGCCGACCAGTCCATGGTTGTCGCTATGGGCTGCGCGGCATAACCCGGTGCGAAACGGAACAGATCGCGATCGTCCATCTTCGAGGCTCGCACAATCTTGCCTGGGTTGAAGGTGCCTTCCGGGTCGAAGCTGTCCTTGATTTCTTCGAACGATGCTACCATCCGGCGTCCGAACATGGATTCATGAAATTCCGATCTGGCGAGGCCATCGCCGTGCTCTCCAGAGTGAGATCCCTTGTATTCCCGCACCATTTCCAGGGTTTCTTCGACGATGGCCCGCATCTTGGTGGCGCCGGATGCTTGCTTCATATTAAGTATGGGGCGGACGTGCAGGCAGCCAACAGAGGCGTGGGCATAAAAGGTGCCGGTTGTCCCGTGTTTGTGAAAGATGTCAGTCAGCCGCCTTGTGTATTCGGCGAGATCTTTGAGATCGACGGCACAGTCTTCGATGAAGGAGACGGGCTTGCCGTCACCCTTCATCGACATCATGATATTGAGACCGGACTTTCGTACCTCCCAGATCGATTGCTGAAATTCACTGTCAGTCGCCTCCACCACTGCGTCGGGGAAGCCCAGCTCAGCCATGAGATCAACCAGCTGCTTCATGCTCTGTAGTTGCTGGGCCTGTTCCTCACCGGCAAATTCAACCAGCAGCAAGGCCTCGGGCTCGCCCTGCACGAAGCGATCGACTATGGCCGCATACATGGGAATATCCCGGGCCAGGTTAATCATGGTGCGATCCACCAGTTCAACTGCCGAGGGATTGAGTTTGACGATGTGCTGAGTGGCATCCATCGCCTTGTAAAAACTGGGAAAGTGACACACGCCCAACACCTTATGTTCTGGTATGACTTGCAGATTCAGGTGTATGCGCTGGAAGAAGGCGAGTGTGCCTTCCGATCCTACCAGCAAGTGAGACATGTTAGGTTTATCTTTGGTGAGTACGTCGATGTTGTAACCACCCACTCTGCGCAACAGATTTGGAAAGCGTTGCGCTATCTCCGCGGCCTCTCTTGCTCCGAGATCAAGCAATTTGTTGAATAACTCGGCATGACTGGCGTTTTCCCCATTGACTTGTCTCGAAGCCAGGGAATTGAATTGGACCTCGCTGCCATCCGCCATCAGGGCGTCGATGGCGCGCACGTTGTGCACCATGTTGCCGTAGCGAATAGAGCGGGACCCGCAACTGTTATTGCCGGCCATGCCACCGAGGGTAGCGCGATTGGCGGTGGATACATCCACGGGGAAAAACAAGCCGTGAGGTTTTAGATAATTGTTGAGTTGATCCAATACCATGCCTGGTTGTACGCACACGGTTCGGTTTTCGGCGTCGAATTCCAGCACTTGGTTGAGGTATCGCGTGGTGTCCATGATCAGAGCCTCACCGATGGCCTGACCAGTCTGCGAAGTACCTGCACCGCGGGGCAATACCGGAATGCCCTCGTCAACTGCTATCTGCAGCGCGGTCTGCACGTCCTCTGCGTTTCTCGGCACGGCAACGCCGATTGGCTGTATCTGATAGATAGAGGCGTCGGCGCTGTAGCGACCGCGACTGAAATCATCGAAGTACACATCACCTTGAAGCTCTCGCCGTAGCCGAGTCGCTAACGCACTTTTGGTGCCGTTGACCATTAGTCGCTCTCTAGTCGTATGGTCCGATTGTATCCATCCCGCTGTGCAGTGTAGACACTTGGTTTGTAAACTGATACGCCGGCAGGCATAGATTATCCTGGGTCAGCCTATTCTGAAGCAGACCCAGGATTTTTAGCTGCCAACTGCCGATCTAAATTGCAGTACGAAGCTCAGCTAGATCAAGCCTGCAATTGATGCTACGCCGTACTGAAGACGCATGTTCGGAGATAAAGTGCCTGCCAGTAACAGCGATCCTACAGTTGTCAGATACAGCGCTATCGACCAGTCACCGGTACTGAATCCCCGCAGCATTGGTCCAGGCAGAAAAGCGACTGAAAACGTCAGAAGAAAGGGAACCCGGAGAGTCTGGTAACGTTTCGTGATTTTGTGGAATTCACCCTCACTCGGGATGAGTAGCCTGGTAGCAATAAAAAGGAAACAAGGAACATTTAGCAAGATAATGAACTGCGAGAGGCTAAAAACCTCGTCTCTACTACTGCCCCATAGACTGAACCACCAGCCGACATGCGTCAGCAGAAGAAAGGAAAACCAGATCAAGAATAACCACGAGTGTTCTGTTTCTTTGCGATGCTGGATCAGGTCGGCGTAACCACCGAGTATTCTAGCTATGCCCAATGCGATAACGATCGAAATGAGGGTTATGGTAAATTCGAATGGGCTCATGTTGCAGAAGCGCTCGCCGTAGGACTGGACTACTTATTGTAATGAAGAATAATGAATTTCGAGTGTTGTGTAAAAACTAATTGGATTGCCGTCATGGCGGGGAAGTTTGTCCCTTGATTACTCATCGACGCCAATTTGGTTTTTCTGCATAATAGTCCTTCTAAAGGTTTAAAACTGGTGCGCAGGGAATGATTACACGACGCAAGGCGCTGAAAGCCCTCGGCATCAGCTCGTTGGGAGCCGGCACAGGGCTTTGTATCCCTTCGCTCACCTCCGCGCAAGGGAATTCGGACAGCGGCAATCCCCTCAAGATTCCACCGCTGGGTGAAGGTGAGTTCACTGGCAACGCACGGCAATTTCAGCTGCGTCTGCGACGGGGAAGCAGTAATTTCTTTGCCGACACCGCCACTGCCACCTTTGGAATCAATGGGGATTATCTCGGGCCCACCTTGCGATTTCGTCGTAACGAGGCAGTCTCTCTGCATATCCAGAACGCCTTGGGTGAACCCACTACCTTGCATTGGCACGGATTTCACTTGCCCACCAGCGCAGACGGCGGACCGCACGAGGTGATCGCAATCGGGGACACCTGGAACCCACAGTTTACTGTGGTGCAGTTTGCCGGCACCTTCTGGTATCACTCACACATGTTGAACACCGCAGGTGAACAGGTATACAAGGGACTTGCGGGCATGATTATCGTCGAAGATGATGAGCAACAGATCGACCTACCGTCTACCTATGGTGTCGATGACATCCCGCTGCTTATCCAGGACCGCCGCTTCAACGATGATGGTTCTTTTCGTTACATGTCTAGCTATGAAGATACCGTAGTGGGGATGCGTGGCGACGTTATCTTGGTCAATGGCACCAGACAGCCCTATTTTGTGCCTACGACGAAGCTGGTTCGGTTTCGTCTGCTTAATGCGGCGAACGCCCGCACCTTCGTTTTCGCCTTTAGCGATGGCCGCGAATTTCAACAGATCGCCAGTGACGGCGGCTATTTGGAATCAGCCGTGACCATGAACCGTCTGGAGTTGTCCCCCGCAGAGCGGGCAGAGATCGTGGTAGATTTTAGCGATGGTCAGGATGTTCGCCTGATCAGCGTTGGCAAGGTGTCCAACTTTCCAGAATTTCCCGGTGCCATGAGCGTCATGATGAGGTCGCTGAATACACAGAATTTCGACATCCTCGACATTCGTGGACAGGGACGACTACAAGATAGTGCGCCAGTACCGGATCGACTCGCTTCTATCTATCGCCTACCGGAGGCAGCCGCCACCAACACCCGAACATTCAGGCTATCCATGGGTGCAGGCATGCGTAGCGGCGACGACCGCGGTCCCGGCACCGGTAGTCGTAATGGCAATGGCGGCGGCCATGGTGGCGGCAATTTTTCCATTAATGGTCGGCGCATGGAAATGAATTACATCAACGAGAGGATTCAATTCAACACCACTGAAATATGGGAGCTGACTAACAACTCTCCTATGATGCATCCCTTTCACATACATAATGGACAGTTTCAAGTGCTAGATCGTAATGGTCAACAACCACCGGCAAACGAAATGGGCTGGAAAGATACGGTCAGGGTCGGGTCGGGCGAACTGGTGCGCATCATCATGCGTTTTACCGACTTCATTGACGACAAAAACCCGTACATGTATCACTGTCATATTCTGGAACATGAGGACCGCGGCATGATGGGGCAATTCCTGATTGTAGAATAAATCTGTCCACTTTTTTATTATCTGGCATATACGATAGTACCCACATGCTCGCCGTTGACCGCGCGGGCAATATTCTCCGGCTTGCGACCGTCAACCAGCTGAAATTCGTGGGCCAGTTGGGCAGTTTCGAGTACCTCGAGTAGGACCTCATCGAAGGGCAGAGTGGGCAAGTTTTCCTGCTTTAGTTCGGCCACACTGATGCGATCGATAAACTGAGCTGCCGGATTCACTTTCGGATCTTCCGTGTACAGTCCCTGCACGTCTTTGACCAGGATCGTGGACTTGCAGCCAAAACACTCCGCCAAAATCAAACAGCCAGTGTCGGTTCGATGGGGCGGGATTTTCCCCAGTGCCGGCGGATGCTCCCACAGCGAATAGGGGGGCACTCCGTTGAAGATGACGCCGGGGGCGGAATGGATAAACAGGGGCAGCAGATGGCCGAATATTTCCGGTGGAATGGCGACGACACCGTGAGGTGCCAGCAGCGTGCCGAGAATATGGGCGTTGCCGAGGGCATCTGCCATGGAAAGCTGGGCCAACACGCCGGTGGGCAGTTCCAGATCCAGGCCCACGGCGAATACATGGCGAGAACGAGCGCCACCACCGACACCGAGGATGAGTTTCTCCTTCTTCAGTATCTTTCCGAGCATTTCAACTACGGGTAACACGATATCGCGCCCGGCTTCCAGGATCGACCGACTGCCAATTTTCACCACATGAACATCTGGCAACATGCTCACGACTGGCGTGTCCGTAGCGGCCATGACATCTTTATCGAGCAGACTCTCTCTTGCCAGCAGAGAATTCATATGATGTTGATAGTCAAAATACTTTGCCATAATCGGCTATTCCTGGTTTGCCCGATGATAAAAAAATGAGTTTAGTCCGCGGTGATGATGGTCCCGACGTCTTCATCATTCAATGCCCGGGTCAAATTTCCTGCTACCAGGCCGTTGATGATGCGGATGGATCTGGTGTTCTTCGCGTTCTCCATCATCTCCAGCACGCTGTGTTCGATAACCAGGTCTGGTAAATCCATGGCCTTTAGTTCCTGTACTGTAATTCTGGGAATGAATTTCGCATTTCGGTCCTTCTTGGGGTCGGCAGTGTAAAGGCCATTTTCATCCTTAACATAGATCATCGATCGGGTGCCGAACGTTTCACTGACCAGATAAGTGCCGGTATCTGTGCGGTTGGGGGGAATACGGCCCACTCTTGGGTTCGGTTGCCAGAATGTATAGGGTGGCATGCCAAAGAAAATAACTGCCTGTCGCTCTGCCAGATACAAGGGGAGTTGCGGAAATTGAATCGGCTCGATAAAGGGGATGCCCTGATCGGCCAGTAGATAATGCAGCATTCGGGCATTCTGCATACTGACAAAGGTGCCAAGTACACTTAATACACCGGTGGGCATTCCCAGCTCAATACCGACACTGTAAGCGTGGCGCGCCCGGGTGCCTGCACCCGTACCAATTATCATCTTGTGATGGGGTAGATTTGTCTTAATTTCTTCGATGAGGGGGAATACTGCCTTGCGACCCCTATCGATGAAACTCTGGCCACCGATCTTCACCACATTGGCATCGGGCAGAATTTGCATAGTGTGCGGACGGTCGGTCCAGGCCAGCAGTGACTTGTCCGTGAGGCTGCCATCGACCAGTGCCGAGCCAAGCTCGTTAAGTAATGTGTCTTTCATCTTTATTTCAATCTATGGCGAAGCAGTAAAACAGCCCGGCGCCACCCGTGCTCTCGAGATTCTGTTGGCTGCAACCACTAGAGGGGTGCGCAGAATTCCATGAACTGCCGGATTCTCCACGCCCCATCTTGTCATGGTGGCCGACCTGGGCGCGACCTTCAGCGCTCGAAGTCCAGTTGTCACAGCTGCGCCCATCATCCCCCCCGAATGCGGTACCGTCGGCTTGCGAGCCGGTGAGTATGTCGTGCCTATTGGGCGTATCGCCGACGCCGTTAACAGGATTGAGCGATTCCGTTGCCGCCTTTTCCTTGCTGATGCGGTTGCCAGGCCCATGAAGTTGCTCGATATTTGCCGCGATGAGTAATCCTTCGGCGTTGTACCAGGGGCCATTGCCGATACGGTCGCGGGCATTTATAGCGCCTTGATTGCCGGTTGTTGCGGTGCTGAGATAGGCGCGCCACGTATGATCTCCCGCATACTCGGCCGCAGCCAGCGCCTGGCAGTGCGCATCTGCGCCGCTGAGGCCGCCCAGATTGCCACCGCTGCCCAGCCCGCGGCTGGTAATAAAGAAGCCCGTCACCGACTTGGCTCCGCCCATGGCCAGCTCTTCGGGAACATCTTCCGTGGGAGTGGAGAGTGGATTGTCGGTCGTGCTCTCGGCTGCCCCAAGCTGGCTACAGGCGAGGACGACGCAGCTGATACATACGGTTTTCAACAGACTGATCGTGCTACATATCCATTGTTTCATTATCTTGCTCCCGTCTATCTGCTATCCGAAGGAAGAAAGCATAAACGGTTCTGTCCCAAAAAACTCTATAATAAGGCACAGCTTGCCAAAGGGAATTATGCGACAGACTACAATTGAGGGTGCCCGAAAATGCGGCACAGGATAATTCAAAACATGGCAATGGGGTTCACCGGTGAGCCGGTGCCATTGGGTATCGGCAGCGGGGCTATGGTTAGCATGAACTCCCATCTTCCCTGCGCCTGTGCCATCTCGCTCAGTGCAGCAAGATCGGCGCGGTCGATTAGATGAATGCCCAGCATAGTCAGGGCGAAGTCATGGAGGGCCAGCGTGGGCAGATCGCCTTCGGGGCGAGGGGTGTAACCGGGAGTTTCCCAGCCCAGGATGGCGATGTCTCTCTCCTTCAGCCATGGAATTACCTCGTTGTCGAAGCCTGCGGCTTCGGCCCAGGTATCGAAGGGGCCAACTGCCTCGCGCCGCGCCCATCTGCCCCAGCGCAATAACATGGCATCACCCGGGCCAACACTGACACCGGTCTTTGCTTCCCAGGCCTCAAGATCGGCTATGGTGATTCGCGTGCCGGGCTCCAGGTAGGGAACGCCCTTGAGTTTGGGAATATCGTACAACACGCCACGCGTGATGATGCCGTCCTTCATCGTCAGCACTGCATTCTTCGACGCACCCCCTGACATTGTCACCGTATCTGCGACTGGGTAGCCGTTCCACATCTTGCCGCCGAAGAAGCGATGTGCGAAACCATCGATGTGTGTGGTGCCGGCGCCATGGATGCATTCGTAGTTTATTCTGTCGCTGGCACCACCGGCATTGGCATTGATCATCTCCCAGCGTACCGGACAGGGATTATCAACACTTGCTACGGTATCAGCGTTCCTGGCCAGCGAAACGGTAACGCCGGCCTGCACCAGGGCCGCCGCTTCCCTTCTCTTTTGCGGCGTGATCAAGTTCAGTGCGCCGAGTTCGTCATCCGGACCCCAGCGTCCCCAGTTTGAGAGATCCTCCTGCCACTGCAGGAACAGTGCATCGGAGATGAAGGTGCCGGCTTCGGGACCATTGGTGCTGGCTACCACAGCACTGATATTAGCGTCGGCGCTCGCTGTCGGGACGGCTGCGGACTGGGCAGGTTCTTCGCTGCCACAGTTCGCCAGTCCAACAAGTACTAGGGTGAGCATTACGGGCTGTGCTAACTGGCTGATTTTTACTCTCATGGCGTGCTCCCCGTTGCATTGCTGTTGGCAAGTCATTTTGACCGATGTTTCCATTGGAAAACAAGACGCTAGCCATGAATTTGATCTATTATGTTGCAGCCGAAATGAATAATATCAAGCGTCCGGAGCTGACTATGCCAAAGTACGCGAAATCTTTTCTGTGCCTGTGTCTGCTCGTCTTCAGTATTCCCGCTGCCGCCCAGGTTTACCAGAACTGGAATCTGGTCTTCCCCACCTCGCAATCTGGTGAGGCGCAGGAGCATTTCCTTGACGCCGTTACCTACA
>LWDU01041815.1_pt1 | contig 13516 bp, 14 predicted proteins | sample 727161 | NCBI WGS metagenome assembly LWDU01 (sample SAMN04566230, study PRJNA314399) | hydrothermal vent metagenome | isolation source: deep sea hydrothermal plume seawater | place: Mexico: Gulf of California, Guaymas Basin | collected 2004-07-11 | reverse complement strand
AGTCCTTCTCTCTTCCCATTCTTAAAGCTTCCTTCCCACTTCCTCTGTCCGTTATTGTTCCATAAAGTTTTAAGCCCTTCCTGTTTTCCATCCTTGTAGTTTGTTTCCTTTTTTTTCTGTCCATCCTCATACCACTCCAAATAAAGTCCGTGTCTTTTCCCCAACTTTAAATGTTCCTCAAACTTCTTCTGTCCATTCTCATCATACTCAACATACTTACCTGTAAAACCTACGTAAGTATTAACTTCATACTTAACACCATTCCTATCTTGTAGGTATGAAACTTCCTTTTCTTCCTTTTCTTCCATACACCCTGTTAAAAATAGTAATGAGATGAGTATTAAAATGGTGTTCTTCATTTACTAGTTCCCTTAAACAGTTCTACGAAAACAACCAACATCAACCTTATACCAAAACACCTGTTTCAATCTAGGTCTGTATAGAAAACAGACACCCCTTCAGCGACTCATATCACAGCAATGACTAAACTCAATTGTGTCGTAATTATCCACAGGGTTGCTGACAAGAATTGTGGATTAGTTAAAACGTGGATACTAAAAAGACGCACCCCAACTATTGTCAGGATACGCCCTTTTCGTATAGATAACGAGATTGACTAAGCCTCTTCTTTTTTTACACGCTATAGCTTCATGAGTTGCGTTAACAGCAATTTTACGAGGTTTCAGTGCCCCGGAAATTTGAATAGTCAATAGCTCCAACGAACCACATACTACAGGCCTCTACTTTTGACTTCGGTCATTTATGGGGGGTTACAGTTCCATGATGCATCTACTTTGTGTATGTTCCAAACATCTTATCAATCATATTCAGGATCGTACCCCTTGCTTTAGAAAACTTACCAAAACCATTTCCAGAAAAGTATCCAGCCTGTGCTATCTGTTTTTCATCACGGTCTTGTGCCCAGATGTCTGCCCAGCGCATATAAGGAACTATATCCCATCCCCAGTGTGCAGTATAAAAGACCATAGTCTCACATCCTGCAGCTTCTGCAACGTCGATTAAGGGCTGCTTCCAGGTGGGTGCTGTATATGGTTGTAAAAATTTGCCACCACTAACATCATAGGAACCTGTGATTACTCTGGTCTCTACACCATTTTTCTTGAACCCATCCTGAATAGCTTTTACTACACCTTCTTTTACCTCTTTGTGATTAACAACACAAACGTTGTTAGGTAGTTCCTCGGCAGGAAACGGTGTAACACTTTGTGACGCACATCCAGTAGCTAATAAGGCAGTGATGCTAATAAGTAGTAATTTATTCATAACTTCATTCTCCTAAATAATAGCTTTATCATTTTGAATCAACACAAACAAATATTAGTTCAATGCGAGGAAAATTCCCAAAAATATAAGGTGGTGAGGCTGTATGTTCAGAAATTTTTTGCATAGTCATTTTATCACCTTTTTCTGAACAAAATTTATTAGCCCTGCTTATTGCACTACGCCTAATACCTGATGTACCACTGAAACCTGTTGAAGCTTGGTGAAAAATTCTATAACGCTCACCTCTAGGTGCCAAATCAGAAATATAAAAATCTTTCCCTTCAAATACAGCCCCTTTAAAATGAGAAGTACTCTCACTCTCTTTTTCTATCATTGATTTCTGAGAGCAACCGACTAACAAGATAATAATTACTGTAAAGATACTTAATCTTATTTTTTTATAGCCCATCATAATGTTCACAATGAAATCAACCCAAGGACTGTTAAATCTTTTTCCTCCAACAATATAGACGCTATAGTTTCTGCGAAACCGTCCTCAACATCCTCAATAGTAGTTAGAACACCATAGATGCCACCCCATGCAAATGTTTTGGTAACGTAATATTTAGCTAATACTTTATGCGTTAGTAAATCTTCAATAACAAGATCAGCCTCGATATGAATTTGCCCAAGACCATGAGCTAGAGCACGCAAATAAACGCTACCTTCATCGTATTCCTTAAAATAAATTGTAACATTTAGTTGTCTTCCTAAATCATTAGCAAAGTCAAATCCTTCCTGGGTTCGCCTCTGTATCTTTTGCTTAACTAAATCAACGATTCTATTTTTAACTTTCTTCGTGAGTGATATGTTCGAATCTTTAATGCTAAAAACTAATCGATCATATTCTTTGAAGTGTAAATTAGAATTATATACTTTAGCACTATGAATACTTCCTTTAGTACTCGCGCACCCAAGTAGTAATAGAGGGATTAAAATCAATACTGTTTTCATGACCATAGTTAATCCTTTGACTTTAAGAAATTTAAATTCGTTTAAATATAAGTGAGGTATTAATACCACCAAAAGCAAAATTATTACTCATAATATATCCACAATCTAATGTGCGAACATCACCATAAATATAATCTAGGTCAGCACATTTAGGGTCTATATTTACTAGATTTACTGTGGGATGAAACCAATTCTCATTCATCATCCGCAATGATGCATATGCTTCAATAGCCCCGCAAGCACCTAATGTATGGCCCGTATAACTTTTCATTGAGCTAATAGGTGTCTGGTTACCAAATACAACTTGTGTTGCTTGACTTTCGGCTATATCACCCAAATCCGTAGCTGTACCATGCGCACTGATATAACCAATTTCACCCGCATTAATACCTGCATCCTTTAATGCTAATCTCATTGCTGTTTGCATGCTGGTACTATTAGGTTGAGTAATATGAAGCCCATCTGAGTTAGTACCAAACCCAACAACTTCTGCATAAATATGAGCTCCTCGTGCTAATGCATGCTCTCGTTCTTCAAGGATAAAAGAACCAGCCCCTTCACCAACAACAAGACCATCACGATCTTTATCAAAAGGCCGTGGTGTCATATGTGGTTCATCATTACGAGTACTGGTTGCAAATAATGTATCAAAGACTGCTGATTGAGATGGCGAAAGCTCATCACTACCACCTGCAATCATTAGTTCTTGAATACCATATTTAATCGCTTCATAAGCAAACCCTATACCTTGGCTACTCGAAGTACATGCGCTTGATGTAGGTATAATTCGACCAGTTATACCAAAATGCAATCCTATATTCACTGGGCATGTGTGCCCCATCATACGAATATAGGATGTTGCATTCAGACCGCTTTTATCGAAACCTAAAAGCATTTTTGTGAAGTCTATTAGACCATCAAAACCACCAGAGGAACTCCCATAAGCCACACCAGTATTTCCGTTTTTCAGACATTTATGACCTAATAAACCTGCATCAGATAGTGCTAACTCTGTTGTATAGGTTGCTAATAATGCAACTCTACTCATTCCGCGCATTTGTTTGCGCGTAAAACCAGGTGGCTTTAAAAAGTTAACGGGAGCCGCTAATTGAGTATTTAAACCTTTATATTTTCCCCAATCATTCATCTTCTGAATGCCAGTAACCTGCCCTTTAAGTTTTAATGCATTTTCCTCCCAGTTATTACCTAAAGGAGTTAAAGCTGCCATACCTGTGACAACCACACGCTTCATTAACATAACCCTCCATTTACAGATATAACTTGTCGCGTAATATAACCTGCCTCTTTTGATAACAAAAAAGCAACAGTTGCAGCTATTTCATTAGCCTCTCCTATACGCCTCATTGGAATCATCTTTTTAATTTCTTCTAGTGGAAGTTCGCTTAACATTTCAGTGTCAATTAGCCCAGGTGCCACACAATTAACAGTAATATTACGTTTTGCTAATTCCAACGCCAATGCTTTCGTGGCTCCTATAATACCGGCCTTTGCCGCGCTATAATTTACTTGCCCTCGATTCCCCATAATCCCAGAAACCGATGATAAAGTAATAATCCTACCAGAACTTCGCTGTCTCACCATAGGCATAACTAAAGGGTGTAATACATTATAGAAACCATCTAGATTAGTATGAATAACAGAATCCCAGTCCTGACCAGTTAGTGCAGGAAATGCATTATCAGCCGAGATTCCTGCATTACAAACAATGCCATAATAGGTGCCGTGAGCCTCTATGTCTTGAGTGAGTTTTTCAGAGCACTCTTGTCTATTAGCCAGATCAAATTGAAGGACCCTTGCTGTTTGACCCATTTGACTGATTTGATCTACCACTTCATTAGCTTTAATTAGATTATTTAAGCAATGTAGTACTACACTATAACCTTGACCTGCTAAATATAATGCTATTGCTTTCCCAATCCCTCTACTGGAGCCTGTTACTAATACTGTTTTATTCATTTCACAATTCATAAATAATTAGGAACTAAAAATTAGTTAGCGAGCGTATTAGTACTAATACGGGGTAAAAAAACATTTAATTTACTTGAAATACCAATGCCACTACCTGAAATATGACAATCAAACACTGCTAAGCCTTGATCTTCGTATAATTTATTGACCTGAACCTTCAAATAAGAACCTACTTTAATTTCAGAAATATTACTGCTATAACGTCGAGTGCCAACCAAAAAACCAACATTTATCGGTTGACCCGCAAGGTGACATTGCATGCCACTGTACGCTGCAACTGTCTGCGCCATATACTCTATCCCTAACCAAGCAGGAACGGCCTCTGCATCCCCAAAAAGCCCATCATCTCTTACAACCGTGTCACAAACGATGCCCATGGAACTATATTCTAGAACATTATCTATTAGTACGATACGCCCCTCATGAGGCACCAGAACTGAAATATCTATATCAATCAAAATATACGCCCAATAATAATAGAAATATTATTACCTCCAAAAGCAAAGGAGTTACTTTGACAAGTGTTGATTTTTCGTCCTAACTTCTGACCTAACTTAATATAATTTAGAGAAGGTAAGGCTTTATCAAAATCATCATCATTAATATTCGGAGGCAATAATCCTTCATCACCACCTTGTGTTAACAACATCCAGCATAATCCTAATTCTAGCCCTGCCGAAACGCCTAAAGAATGTCCAGTTATCCCTTTAGTTGAACTTAATGCAATGGTATTGCCAAAAACTTGATTAACCGCTTTAGCTTCCATAGCATCATTAAGTAAAGTTGCCGTACCATGCATATTTATGTAATCAATTTCAGATGATGATTTATTTGCTTGCCTCAATGCTATTTCCATGGCATCAATAACTGCACTCCCATTAGGCTCAGGGGCAGAAAAATGATAAGCATCACTACTGGCACCAATTCCCTGTAACTCTACAGGGCCTTCATCTTTGCTCATAACAAATAAAACACCCGCTTCAGATAAATTAACGCCATCACGATGCTGACCAAAAGGTTTACATAATCCACTTGATACAGAATCTAAAGCATTAAACCCATAGCCAGTAAATTGACATAAACTATCAGCCCCACCAACAATAACAGCATCACAATAGCCAAGAGAAATTAATCTACGCGCAGAAGAAAAGGCTTTACCTGTTGAAGTACAGGCGGTAGAAACAGCGTAAGCAGGACCCTTCAGTCCTAACAAATAGGCTATAAACTCTGCTCCACCAGATAATTGCTGTTGCTTATAATGAAACCCATTCGGTTTAACACCACAATCAACAACGGATTTAATTGCTAGTTCTGTATTTCTAACACCAGCGGTACTTGTTCCTAATACCACGCCTACTCGGTGAGACCCATAAGATTTAATAAGCCCATCAACTGTCGCACGAATTTGGCTCAAGGCTGCTAATAACAATTGGTTGTTTTTACAATTATAAACACTAAATTGATCAGAAATTGTAGGCAAATCATATTGAATCAAACCTACATACTGATTCGACGGCGTAAATTCATCACTCAACACAAGACCTGATCTATCTCCAGCTTGGACTCGCGCTAAAATCTCTTGATTCGTTTGACCAACCGATGAAACCATCCCTAAGTCATTCAGGAATATTTTTAAATTTCCCGACATAATGTAGCCAATGTTTGTAACCTTGAACGTGAGTTTTTTACATAAGGATTGCCCTCATCCCATGCGTAACCGGCCAAAATAGAACAAATCATTTCCTTAATATTTGTTTGTTGCTTGTCATAAAAAACGACATCTTGAAGGCTAGTGTCATACCAGGCCTCAACAAAAGTACGGAACGTTTCAACACCCTTTTGTAAAGGGTTAGCAAAATCCTGCTGCCAATCAACAGGATGATCATTAAATTGCTTATTTAAAACATCAGCAGCCAAACTTGCAGATTTCATTGCTATTGTAACGCCTGAAGAAAACACGGGATCTAAAAACTCTCCGGCATTTCCTAATAATGCATAATTCCTGCCATATAAAGAGTCTACAGACGCACTGTAACCATTGATAGAACTTACTTTAGTGTCAAAAACAGAATTCTCTAACAAGTGTCGTAATGATGATTCTTGGTTAATCAATTGTCGTAACAAAAATTCTGGATCTGAATGTTGGTCCTGAAAAAACTCTGAATCAGCGACCACGCCTACGCTACAACGACCGTTATTAAAAGGGATTAGCCAATACCAAACATTGGTATGTTTAGGATGAACAATAATACGAATTTTATTACGGTCATAACTTGGGGAATCGATTCGGTCTTCTATGTGTGTGAATATTGATTGTCTACATGGAAATCCTGAGGGTTTTTCAAGATTCAGTAATCGCGGTAAGACTCTACCAAAACCACTAGCATCCAACACAAAATCACCCTCAATAGTATGACTAGTACCTGAGGGTTTCTTAACTGTCAGTAAAGGATAGTTGCCACTAAAGTCTGCATAAACCACTTCATTTTGCCAACAGACCTTAACGCCCATTTTCTGAACTTCGTTAGCTAAAAGTAAGTCAAATTTATCCCTTTGAACCTGAAATGTCGTTTCAAATCCTTTTGTAAACTTTTCAGAAAAACAAAATTCTGAATGTTTACCATTATGAATGAAAGTGGCTCCAGATTTAAGTTGAAATCCTGCAGAATTAACAGCCTTTAACATACCTGCTTCAGCAATAAATTCCATACACTGAGGTAATAAGCTTTCACCAATACTAAAGCGAGGGAAAATATCACGTTCAATTATTGTTACTTTATGCCCTTTCTGATGGAGTATAGCACCAGCAATAACCCCTGCTGGCCCAGCCCCAATAATTATGACATTACCTTTTTTAACCACTAAACATCTCTTATTATTTTAGAAAACTTTTATAATCGATTGTAATCATTCGGATATAATCTAGAACCACTAGCTAACTTAATTATATCTTAAAAAATAATGAAAACTGTAATACGTGACTTTATCTTTCAAGAACTTATTTTTGTTACTGACCCTAAACAATTTAGTGATGATGATGACTTATTAGAAGCTGGGCTCGACAGTATGGGGATAATGCGATTAATCATATTTATTGAAGAACAATACGGCATCACGTTGCCTGATACTGAAATTGAACCTGATAATGTACAAAACTTTAATGCTTTAGAACAATGGATTCTAAAACATAAAAACAAATGAGTAACCAAAACATTATCGAGCGCATAAATCCTGCTGATAGTTTTACTTTAGCTATGGATCAGGAAATTCGTAATGATGGCCTCCCTGGTAGTTACGGTTGTTTTGCATTGGAATTTACCAGCTCACCTAACATACCAGTTTTACAGTGCCGGATTAAGGAATTAAGCGAACGTTTTCCTATCATCCTTTCAAGTCTCCAGCAGCATGGCAAACATTTCTTTTGGTGCAAAAGAGAGAAAACACCTGAATTGTTTTTTCAACATCACTGCCCTGGCAATCAAGAAGAAGAAGTTTTTCATAAAAACCAAATAGATAGCCTGATCAACTATCGTAAAAATAGAGAAGATATTTCGCCCATGGAGTTCCACTTTATTACTGGACCTCAAAAACACACTTTACTTATTAGATGGATCCATCCATTTTGTGATGCACGTGGAACCGAGTTGATTCTTAAATTTTTATGTACTGATGACATTAATCTACGGATGAAGTTTGGGACACCAGAAACAAAACCTTTAGTAAATATTCAATTAGAAAAGTATCGATGGTGGCAAAAAATAAACCTCTTTTTTAAAGGTAAGAATTTCATTAAGAAATTAGATGCTCTACCATCAATTCAGCCTTTAACTAATACTAAGGGCCCAAAGAAACTTAATTTTTTAATCCAACGATTAACTGAAAGTGAAAGTCAAAAGGTCATCCAACTTGCTCGCAAACATGTTGGAATAACAGGGATAAGCCTGTATTACATAGGTTGTCTAATGCGTGCACTTGATACTTTTTACACAAGCCATCAAGGGGAAGCTTATTGTGTTCCTTACGCTTTTAATTTACGCAAACAACGTGCCGTAACGCCAATGACTGGCAATCATATCTGCGCACTATTCGCTCAAGCGCCACGAAACATCTTAGACAACAGAGATAAGCTTTTTAATTACTTAAAAAAGCAAAATCACGATGTGATTAGAAATCAACAAGATTATGCATTTCTACCGCTTATGTGGGCGGGTAGTTGGCTTTCACTTAATGATTATGGAAAAGTATTACGATTGACCGACTCAGGCAGTGAGCGAAGCTCATTTTGGTTTTCTGACATTGGGCAATTAAACTTCCCAAATAATAAATTTCTTGATTCAGAAATTAAATCTATATTCCATATGTGTCAGGTAACCACCCCACCTGGGCTTGCTTTTTTATCCTGTATTTATAAAGATCGACTCACCTTTAGCTATAGTTTTATAGAACCCCTTACTAATTGTGAGCAAATAAAAATGCTACAAGATATAGTTCGTTTAGAACTTCTTGGACAATCTTAGTCTCTTAAATTATTTCATTTTCTTGTCTACTTTAATTTAAAACAACCAAATGTCATTACTCGCACCCTTCGACAAAATTTGTAATGAAACTCCAGAACAGATAGCTCTTATCCAAGAAGACCGACAACTTTCTTATTCTCAATTGCAACAAAAAGTCCGTAAACTTAGCACATTACTTAAGACAAGAAATGAAGACTACCAGCGTATTGCTATTGCACTAGACCGTGGGATTGATTCCGTCATCGCCATTCTTTCAGTCTTAGACGCTGGCATGTGCTACGTTCCATTAGACATTAAAAACCCCGACATAAGATTACGTTATATAGTCAAAGATGCTGATGTCCAATGTATTATAGGTGCAAATAAACGGCCCTACTGGGTAGATGAAAAAATCTCATGGCTCGACATAAACAACACTTATGAAAACAACTCGTCCACGTTAAATACTTTAACTCCGCCTTTAGGCCCTAATACCTTAGCAGCGATTCTTTATACATCTGGATCAACGGGTAATCCAAAAGGCGTTGCCATAAGCCACATGGCTATAGAAAACTTTACTCGTTGGTGCCGTACTGTTTTTAACATTAACAGTGAGGATAATGTAGCTTCATTATCTCCATTCCATTTTGACTTAAGTACATTTGATATCTTTTGTAGTTTAAATAATGGTGCAACTATACATTTTATACCTGACTCCTTAACCATGGCTCCCAGTCGACTGACATCTTGGTTGGAACAACACGGCATAACCATTTGGTACACTGTCCCATCTATACTCCGATTTATTACTTTAAAAGGGTCACTCAAAGATAGAAAACTACCCTATTTAAAAACAATCTTATTCGCAGGTGAAGTGTTTCCTACAACTGAACTTATCAAACTTTGTAAACTATTACCTTCTGTTGATTTTTTTAACTTATTTGGCCCAACAGAAACTAATGTTTGTTGCTACTGGCATGTAGAACGGGATAGACTTGAAGTTAACACGCCTATTCCTATTGGGCTACCAACATCGAATTCTACGTTAAAAATTAACCCAGAAAATTCCGAGTTACTTGTTAAAAGCAAAAATAATCTTTCTGGCTATTGGCAACAAGGAAAATTAACACATCTACTTTCAGACACCGATTATTTTCATACAGGAGATAAAGTGTCATTGAATAAATATGGTGAGTATTGTTTTCACGGCAGGATTGATAGGATGCTTAAATGTTCAGGTTATCGAATTGAACCCGCTGAAATTGAACAACTCATCTTACAATACAGTGAAGTGGTAAATTGTGCTGTTATTGGCATTACTGATAGTGCCAATACTCAGCGCCCAGCTGCTATTCTTGTTTTAAAACCATCTGCAAATTTAAAATCTATTATTTCATTACTAAAAACACATTTACCTGTTTATATGCATCCGTATAAATTCATGATAGTAGAATCACTACCTTATCTAACCAATGGTAAAACTGATTACCAAAGCCTCCAGCAGACATTTAAATAGACATTATGGATTTACCACCTATTGAGGGATCAAACGCATCAAAGAAACGTTTCATTTACAGTGCTGAATCAGGCTTATTTAAACATGCTATTCCTGCAACTAAAGGAGGAAACAATAATGACTTTGCTTCCTTAGTCTCAGCTCACAAAGCACTAGGAAATAAATCCTTAGACTGTGGCTTAATACTATCCACCAATGCACATATATGGGGCGCAATATTCCCGATGCTAAATTATGGAAACATTGCCCAACAAAATACCTATTTAGAAAAACTATTAGATGGGAAACTCATTAGTGGTCATGCTATTACCGAACCTCAAGCAGGGTCTGATTTAAATGCCCTGTCTATGACCGCCGAAATTAAGAACAATATCTTCATCCTCAATGGTCACAAGCGATTTATTACGAACACACCTATTGCTGATGTAATGATAGTTTATGCCTGCATTGAGAACGCCCTCACGGCTTTCATAATTCATGCTGATGACAACGGCGTGAAGTTTCTTGATAACCCCACAGTCAATGGCTGTATAACTGCACCTATGGGCGACATTATCTTAGACAACTGTAGGATTCCATTAACCAGACAGTTAGGGAAAACGGGTGCAGGTAAAATTATACTCCAACAAGCCTTAGAATTAGAACGCGCTTTTATTTTTGCGGGGATTAGTGGTGTTATGGAATGGCAATTAGAATCAATTATCGAATATAGCCGTCAACGTATAGTTAATGATAGACACCTAGGAAAACAACAAGCCATAAGCCACAAAATAGCAGAAATGAAATTAAGATTAGATACAATAAAACTCTGGGTTAATGAATGTGCCCGATTAAAGGATAATAACAAACGAATCAGCCTTACCAGCGCACAAACAAAACTATTTGCATCTGAGGCATTCTTACAATCAAGTCTTGATTCAGTACACATTATGGGTGGTAGTGGGCTATTAAATGATAATCCTCTACTTCTGCTGGTAAATGATGCTCTTGCTAGCAGATTATTTTCTGGCTCGTCTGAAATACAAAAAAATATAATTGCTGCCTTATTAGGAACCGGTGAGGGCTTTAAGACAGTAGGAAGAAACCCTTAGCAATTATAACTCTAATGTAACCAATGCTTCGTCAAGACATGAATTCATTTGACCTCCACTAGGTGTTAAAACACCTGCTTCTCTTGCCAGTCGTCGAAAATTATCCGACCTATTTGTCATCTCGGAAGCTACTAACATTAATTCTAATTCTAATGGCGACTGTAGTTTCATAAGATTCTTAACAAGGACAGCATCAACACCATTGCAACCAAAATCTCCTAATGACAATGCTCTTGATAAGCCATAAAATTGCTGCATACGACTTTCGCATAATTGGCTATACCTCAGTTTATTCTTTTTATTTTTCAACGATGCTTTAATAGCTACCGATGCTATAGCTGCGTTATAAAATGCATTCTGAACACCATGTGAAAAGATCGGATCAACAAATGCTGCTGAGTCACCGATACAATAGTAGTTTTCACCACACATATTGTTAGAATAATAAGAATAATCTGGACGATATCTTAGAGACCCTTCTATGAATTTTGCAGGTTCAAGCAACTTACTCAAATAGGGCAGATTTGAACAAGTTTCTTTAAAAAATAATTCGCGCTTTCTTGCATCCATTGTTTTACTAGTTTGAGTAGAAAGAATCAAACCAACACTAGTTTTATTACGCAAAACAATATGCCAAATCCAACCCTCTCTAAAAGACATCACAAAAGTAACTGGCTTTATTTCTGCTAGTGAGTCTGGCATGTGGCTTCTTCTATCTACACCAACATAACGAGAATTTTCAAAATAACCCCACATTGAAAGAAAATTAAATTGCGAACTAATTGTTTGGCGTGTTTTAAATTTTTTTGCTAAAAAAGAACTATGTCCACTTGCATCCACCACAAATTGGCAACGAATTACGCCTTTAGAATTAACCTCATTACGTTTTTCTATATAAGAAACCTCTGGAAAATTGTCATCATCAAAATTAACGCCTTTAACAACTACCTCAGTAAAAATAGAAGCGCCATTTGATATGGCATGTTGTAATAAAATATTATCAAAAACATCTCGCTCTACATGTAAACCGGGTTCTGAATAACCAAAGTCAGAAAATAGAATTTGATGAATTTTTTTATTCCAAACTGTTACACCTCCAGCTTTAGCCAAAAAACCTTCTTTTTTTATTTTATCTGATACCCCGAGTAAATCAGTGAATTTCCAAATATGTGGGATCAAACTTTCGCCTACCTGATTTCGAGGAAAAGACACACGTTCTAGCACGACAACATCAATACCTGCTTGGGACAAGCTCGTTGCAATACTGCTTCCAGCCGGCCCTCCACCTATAACCAATACGTCGCATGCTGTTGGAATAGAATTCACTAAATCACCTAATTTTTTCCAGATAAATAATCAACAGGAAACCATCTTCCTACTAGACGGCAATAGTTCGTATAATCATGACTAAATATTTTTTGTAACCCCGGTTCTTCATAAAATATTATTATCATCTGGAAAGAGAACATGACTATGAAGACATATAGCAACAAAAAAATACTCAACGAAATAACGGCCATCCCAATAACAAATAGTAGGACACCCATATACATTGGATTCCTAGAATAGGAATATAACCCTCTAATGACTAATATCTTCGGTGCATCATAAGGAAATGGCGTCCCTTTGCCATATTTATAAAAGTCCCAGACACACCAACAATAAATATAAAAACCAACTAACATTAACAGTGCACCAAAGGAAACAGTGTTTCCAATGAATTCAATATTCCCATCTAAAATAAGTAATGGCAATAATACGGCTATTGTTCCTGGAACTAGCAAAGTGAAAAAAATATTCTTCAAAAAAAGCATGTTACATATTTAGTATTAAAATTTAAACTTTTGATATTCATTTATCATCAGTCAACGATGCCCTAATTACTAATGGACACAACAGAAACCCAAGGATTACGCCACAAGCGACCACGCCAGACAGTAATCTTAATGACGTGCTTTCAGCTAATAACATAGAACCAAATGCTACTGAGCTCGTACACATGGATGCTGCCATTGCTTGATAGGTTAATGAAAGATCACCACTCCTATTTTCCTGATAAAAAATACCGTAATCTACACATATGGCAACCACAAGGAGAAAGCCGACTAAATGTAGAAAACTAATAGCCTCTCCTGCATATGACCAAACTGAAAGAATAATAAAAGCAGCCAGTACAGCTGGCATTA
>LWDU01041675.1_pt1 | contig 13517 bp, 14 predicted proteins | sample 727161 | NCBI WGS metagenome assembly LWDU01 (sample SAMN04566230, study PRJNA314399) | hydrothermal vent metagenome | isolation source: deep sea hydrothermal plume seawater | place: Mexico: Gulf of California, Guaymas Basin | collected 2004-07-11 | reverse complement strand
TTAGAAGCAGACTCTGGAAGACACTTCGATTCGGAACCGATGCTGGTTCAGACGCCGATTGATTCATAAGATTTACGATTCAGACCATTAGGCTCGGATTGGCAGGTTCACACAGTTGTTTGTGCTCGCGTGTGATCAGATTATTGCGGATGAGCGAAACAGGTCAGTGACGTGATACGTACAGGGCATGTGGGTTACTACGCGCTGTGAGATTAGGGCGTGTTGCTGATGTGGAGGCCGCGCATCTGCCATCCAGACTCAGGGCCCAACAGGACACAACCCTCTTCCCGGCCTGAGCGAATGCGGAGCGGAGGGACCTTGAGTGAAGTCGCAGGAGTTCGTAATCAAAGAGAACATTACTGGTGTGTGCCATTGAACCCGATCACGTAAACACCAACAAAAAAAGCCCCGAACATGTCGGGGCTTTTCAGCTTGATATTTGCTAGCAGTTACTAAGCTGCGATAGCGTCGCTGCCACCTGAAGGTCCGCCGCCAACAAGGCTGCGAAGCATAGATACATTCAGGTTGCGCTTGGGGACGAATCCTCGTGCGCCGATTTCTCGTGCGAGCGTCGGGTACTCAGAATCGGAACCCATGCTCGTGAGCACGATGTTTGCCTGTGGGTTTCGAGCGAGAATCCGTCGAGTTGCCTCAACACCGCTCATGTCGCCCATCTGAACGTCCATCACAACGATGTCGGGGTTCAGCTTGCTCATCATTTCGATAGCGTGGGCGCCATCGGTAGCTTCACCGATTACTTCGTATGTGCCATCACGTTCCAGTACAGAACGGGCAACGTTGCGGAACACGGGCTGGTCATCAACTAAAAGAACCGAAATTGCTTCTACATTTGATTGTGAAGAGCCCTGGAAGAAGCCAACTATCTCGCCCATTGTCGTTGTATCCATCTATAGATCTTGTGTACGGAACCCGGTTGAATTGGGTGCCGTTGTTGCTACTTCTTCTAATTTATTCTTACTGCGTAGAGACGTGAAGTAGGCACGCACCTGTTCCTCTTGGTGCTACCTCACAACCCGTATTTCGTGTTTTACGGAGTGGACACTGAGGGTTCTTGCGCAGCCTGAACAAAACGGGAAGCAACATAGGTAGAATTCTTGCCGCACCATGCCAGAATCGACTCCAAATACTCAAAACCCTGAACGCGACCAGCGAATTAAGCCAACTGCCGAGACTTCCGGAATTACGCGACTCAGCAAGACCGATAGCGAATCCGAGGGAGCGCATCTCCGGCGTGTCGCTGAAGAGTTGAGCGGGTCGGGCGAAGAGCGAATCGCTCGGCTGCGAGGGATGCTTGCGAGTCGGGATATGGACGAGCGTATTTTGGCTGCACGCGATCTTGGTAAAAACGGATCACTCAAAGCCATACAGGTTCTGCGTGAACTGCTCGCTTCTGGTGATGAGCACTCATGGCGATTGGCTATTCACGGACTGAGGACAGGCGGGTCACGCGAGGGTTGGTTGTGTCTTGAGGGTGTTGCTGAAGTTGACGCTCGACAGCTCGGATCGCCAGATGAACGCGTGTCCAGCGTTTCGTTCAAACGTTTGATGGCGATGGGTAGAACCAAAATGATGGATCGCCTGTTCCGTGCGGCCGACGGCCATTCACGATCGATTCCGGGCGACGTTGCAAAGCAGTTTTCTGAAAACGCAGTTGCCACACTGCCAGAACTGCAACGAGGTGTGATGGAGCTTCGACTTGGACTGGTAAACGGAGCCTCTGCCACTCCATCCGACACAGCCGATGCGCTTGGACTGGACCTGAACGAAGTTCGATCGCTCGAACTACAGGGCTGGCAGTCGATTCACTCACCGATAGCGCTCGACCTTCAGTAACCCGACTACCCTGCTAGAACCGCAGGCATATACTGCTGCCGAATTGATCAACCCGCAGGCACCGTACTCAGCAAACATCCGTGGGCAACTTAACGGATGATACCTGCCACGCTTCAATTAGCCTTCCGGTCCCTCAGCAACCGTAATTTCCGCTATCTGTGGTTCGGGCAACTCCTCTCAGCAACCGCAATGCACGCCGACATGGTTGCGCGCAGCTGGCTGGTGTGGGATTTAACCGGATCATCGACTTCAGTGGCTTCAGTTCTGGTTGCCCGTGCCATTCCAATGCTGATCCTCGGCCTCATCGGTGGAGTGGCGGCCGATCGCTTCGACCGGCGCAAAATGCTGATGGTGATTCAGGCGTGGACGCTCCTCATGCATGTATTGATGGCGGTCCTGTTGCTCACGGGTGTTATCGAACTGTGGCACGTATACGTGTTGGCCTTCGGTTTGGGCGCTGGAATGGCTATGAACCAGCCGGTGCGAACTTCGATCATCCCGAATCTGGTTGAAAGGAAAGACATGTTCAACGCCATGTCGCTCAACTCGATTGCCATCAACTCAACTCGGCTTGGTGGCCCCGCGCTGATGGCCATATTGATTGCAGCTACCGATGTTGGCTGGGCGTACGTCTGGGCTGCTGGTGCTTTTATAGTGGTCCTGTGGACGACCACCAAGATCGATATTCCTGAAAAATCTTCGAAGCTGCCAAAAGGCAATCCACTCTCTCAATTGATCGAAGGGTTTGTTTACATAGGCAGGCACCGGGCAATACTGGCGCTCGTGTTGCTTGGGTTTGGTCCGCTGTCGATCGGATATGCACATCAGGTTTTACTGCCCCAACTGGTTGAAGAGCAGTATGGGCGTGGAATCGGTCTACTCGGGTTGCTTACTTCTGTAGGAGCTGTAGGTGGGTTGACAGGCGGACTCTACATCGCCTCTCGAAAAGAGCTTTCTCGTAAAGGCCGCCTCATGCTTCTCGCAGCGCTTTCGTACGGTCTGGCGCTGCTCGGATTCGCCGGAGCTACGTACGTCTGGATGGCGTTCCCGCTAATTATCTGGATTGGCATGTCGCAGACCGTGTTCAGGGCTGGCAACAGCGTTACCTTGATGGAACTTTCGCCCGACAGATTGCGAGGGCGGATCATTTCAGCAACGTTGCTCGACACCGCGCTTTCACCCGTAGCGGGAATTTCTGCAGGCCTGGTTGCCGATCAATGGGGAGTCGGCGCTGGCTATGCGCTGCTTTCGGCAGGGTGTCTGGCGGTCGTTGCGCTGACTCTCATCATCTACCCGAAAATTAGGCAAATCTAACTTAACGCATGAGACGATTCGCACATAAACTACTCGCTCGACGTAAAAGATCACGATTTGGCGGAAATTAACCAGACAACATCATGAAAATCACCGATATCAAAACGTTCATCATGAAGGGCGGAAACCGTAACTGGGTTTTCTGCAAGGTTGAGACAGGCGAGGGAATTCATGGTTGGGGTGAAGGCACGCTCGAACGCCACGAGCGAGCGGTTGAATCAGGAATCAAGACCCTTACCGGTCGGTTGATCGGTCGTGATCCAACCCAGATCGAAAAGAACTGGCAGATCATGTACCGCCATGGCTTCTGGCGCGGCGGTGTTGTGATGGGCTCGGCAATGGCGGCGATCGATATCGCACTGTGGGATCTCACCGGAAAGGCGTACAACCTCCCTGTCTACAAGATGCTCGGAGGCGCGGTTCGTGACCGCGTTCGCGCCTACACCCACGCCGGTGATCTCCGAGGTGGATGGGATGCCGTCGATCAGGGATTCTCGGCGTTCAAAACTGGCGGCTGGGTGACCGGCGAGAACTCATTCCACGAAAAAGATGTAGCTGATGCGCTTCATGAAAAAATCAAGGACATGCGCAATCATCTCGGACCCGATGTCGAAATAATGATCGACAATCATGGTCGATCACGACCGTCGATCGCAAATCGCCAGATCGCCGCTGTCGAAGAGTTCAACATCAAGTTCTTCGAAGAGCCGGTTCCGCCAGACAACCTCGATGCTATGGAGCAGGTTCGGGCAGCTGGCCACAGTACCGATATCGCTACTGGCGAACGACTGTTCTTCCGCTACGGTTTCCGAGACATTCTGCATCGCCAACTCACCGATGTGATTCAGCCGGACATCGCCCACACCGGCGGTATTTCTGAGATCAGGCGAATCGCTTCGATGGCCGAAATAGAGTACATAAAATTCGCACCACACAACCCGAACGGTCCGATCGCCACCGCTGCGTCGCTGCACGTGTGCGCAAATGTGCCGAACTTCCTGATTCTTGAAACCGCTCGTGACATGCCCTGGCACGACAAAGTCCAGACGACTCCACTCGTTCTCAAAGACGGCTACTTTGAACTGCCAACAGCGCCGGGACTGGGCACAGACCTCGACGAATCGGTATTCGCTGAGCGACCATTCGAGGATGACGAAAACAAAAAGGCGGAAACAGGTTCCGGTAGCTGGAACGCCGAAGACGGATCACCAGCCGACGTTTAGGTAAGCAATGTATTTTGATCCCTGCGGGAAGGTTTGCCCGGGTACTTCCCGCTCGAGTCGTCGAAGACAACGAAAACCGCACAATCTTGTATGTGTCCGCTGGCAATATCTACACTCAGGCGAACTGGGTCGGCTCTGGCGATGTAAAAAATTCTCAGCCGACGATCTGGAAGAACGAACATGGTAGCGTCACTCGCTCTTACGATTCATGTACCCAGATACGTCTTATTCGATCTGGGTTTCATTCGACGACACCGAGCATGAATTCGAACGCTGGTATATCAACATTGAGATGGAATATGTTCGAACTCAAGTTGGATTCGACACCAGATCTTTCATGGAAATGGAAGGATGAGGTCGAGCTTCGAAACTGGGTAGGCAAGGGTATTTTCACAGAAACGCAGGCATCTGATTTTCGAAAGTACGGACTCGACGCGGTAAGTCGCATAAGCTCCCGCACCTCTCCATTCACTGAAGAGTGGAAAAACTGGAAACCTGACCCATAATGGAATCCAATAAAATTGCCAATCAACCAGGCTGAATGGCTGACGTGATGCTGATTACCGTCCACTTTTCGCTTGGGCGACAACTACGATTTACTTATGACTAATCAGATTTTCCGCGCGGCACTTTTCGATATGGACGACACGCTAATCGACAGGCGTTCGGCGTACGACGAGGTTTACCGGGTGTTCTACGACAATCACGAGGTGATTCATAGTTCGACTTCGTGGGAAGACGCCCTTGCGTACTTCTGGACGCTATCGGCATCGAACGCCACGAACGCCCGTACCGCTATCACTGAAATCCAAAAAAGTGGCTCGGCGTTCCCGGTGATCCGGAATCGCACTACAAGTTCTACTTCGAAAATATGGTGAAGTTTGTACAGGTGCTACCGGGCGCGATGGAATTTGCAGACTGGATGAACGAAGCCGGTGTGAACTGGGGCATCGTGACAAACGGCGATCAGGTTCAGCACACGAAAGCCGAGAAAACCGGAATTGGCAAAAAAACACCGTTCGTTCTCGCATCGCAGCTATTTGGGGTCGACAAACCTGCACCCGAAGTGTTCATGGAGGCGGTTCGACTGCTGGGCGTAGACGGCCTCGATACAGAAGAAGTTCTGTTCGTTGGCGATAACCCTTATACCGACATTCTTGGTGCGCACGGGGTTGGCATGAAAACCGCCTGGGTGCGAATGGGTCGTGAATATCCGAACGATGCACCTGCACCAGACTACGAAATCGACCACGTCGAAGAGCTAAAAGGCATGCTTGCATAGGGCTGGGGTTGGATAGCGTTATTCCCCCCAAACAACACTGAACGGTCTACAATTCCGCCGAGTTGGGCAGCCAGATTATTACGGCTGCGTGCGCAATCCATAAAAACGTGTGAAAGCGAGCGATCGAATTGGTTGGAGTAGCAGTACTTGGCACAGGACGAATCGGCGGAAGTTATATCGATGTCGTGCAGCGAACCCCCGGAGCCGAACTAAAAGTAGTAGCAGAACAACGTGCAGAGGCCGCGGCTCCGTGGGAAGACAAGTACCCCGATGTCGAGTTTGTAAACGACTATAAAGCGGTGCTGGAACGTGACGATGTAGACATCGTAATCGGCACCCTTCCTCACTGGTTGCACTACCAGGCTGGTCTCGATGCGGCCCAGGCCGGCAAGCATGTCTTCATGGAAAAGCCAATGGCTCTTACTCCGTCTGAAGGACAAGAGATGCTCGACGCAGCACAGGCCAACGGCGTGAAGCTCATGACAGCCCACACCCAGCGCTACTACCCCGCAGTTCAGGCGATGCAAAAACTCGTCGAATCAAAACGCCTCGGCGAGGTCGTGATGGGCCACGATATGTGGCACAAGGTGTACCAGCCATGGACTCGCCCACCCTGGATGCTTATCGGGTCTAAAGGCGGCGGAATGGGTCAGATGGACGGCACGCACGAGATCGACCGCCTGATGTGGATCATGGGCGACGATGTTGAAACTGTTAGCGCACAGATCGGGCAGGTAACTTACCCGCGCGACGAGAACCCCGATATCGACTGCGACGATACTGCGATGTGCTTCTTACGATGGAAGTCGGGCAAAGTTGCGACTATCAGCCGAATGGCATGGCGAGTGGGCGCAACCGAGTACGGCGCCGACTTCTTCTTCACGAACGGCATGGCGAAGTTCCGACTAAAGTACGGTTCGGCCGAAGGTCAGGAGACTGCTCTCTGGATCGCCGACTCAGAAGACGGCAACTGGGAGAAAGAAGAAGTTCGCGAGAACGAGCCACTAGTTGAAGAGTTCACCGATTTCGTTGCGGCTATCGAACGTGGAGATGCCGACACGCCAATCCCGCAGGAGCACGGCTTGAAAGTTCTGAAGGTATTTGCAGCCACCGAGGAGTCGGCTCGAACAGGTCGAGAAGTAAAGATTGACTGGTAAAAAGCTGGGTCTGGGATTTTTCTTCTCGAAGTTCACCCTGACCAGCATCTACGAAGCTGGATTCACCCGGCCAGACAACCGGTTTATTCCGGTCGGATCGGACGATCTGATCGAATACATTTCGGCAGATACAAAGACCTTCGGCGCGGACAGTTCGCAAATCGGTCTTGTATCTAACTGGCTGGTTCGAATTCTCGAGCAGGAAAAGTCGGCTTTTGAGCGGATTCTTACTCGCACCTACGCCCGGATAAACCCTGATCGCGAGACGATCGACGTACTGAATGGCGATCCCCCAGGCGATTCCGAGTTCAAGCTGTTGAACTCGAAAGTTCAGCACATGCTCGAAAAAGCTAACTTCGAGCAGCTTTCCGACGATCAGGTAAAGACCGCTCTCGAAGCGGGCAGCACACACGGCATCAAGGTGAAACTCGATGAGGAGAGTCTCGAAGAGATGTCGATCTGGGTACGAGGTCGTTCTACAGCGCCATATCACCGGCGAACACTCAAGCACCCGATAAAGGGCGAGACGAGCACGGTGCAGATATTCAACCGGCTGGCGCTGATCACTCGCCCCGCAGGTGAAGACAACGTGCAGATCAGGCTGTTTAAGGACATCCCGATTCGTGACGTCGAGGCACTCTTGCCGAATGCCAACGTGAGCATGGGACTGCGCGACGCCGTGATGATGGTCGGCAGTGGCGCCGGTGCTGTGTGGACTGTGGTGGCGAAGGTGCTGGCGGTGGGACTGGTGGCTGCAAGTCAGCTTTTGTGGGTAATCGCCTTGCCGCTGGCTGGTTTGTTCTGGAAGGTGTTTTCTGGATACAGGCGGGCTATCAGAGATCGTGACTCAAACCGGGCGAAGCATCTGTATTTCCAGAGTCTGGGTGCCAATCGAAGTGCGATTCACCTGATTTCGTTCATGATCTGCGAAGAGGAAATCAAAGAGGCAGTGCTGCTCTACACGTTCTGCCTCGACGCCGAAAACGATGGGCGCATAACTTCAGAATCGGCGATCAAAGATGAAATCGAGAAGTACCTGCTGGATCTAACCGAGATCGAGGTCGATTTCGACATCGAAGATGCGATCGAGACAGTTACGCGTTTCGATCTGTGGAAAGACCGTGACTCGCTCCATGTCATCAGCATCGAAGAAGCTTCGAGCAAGCTTGAAAACCACTGCCATCAAGGCCTATCCCGCAACTACCACGCAGGCCTGCTAGGGATCGCTGATTAGCGGAGCACTTCCTGTCATTGCGAGGAGCTGCCCTGTGCGACGTGGCAATCGTGGTCATTTGGAAGTGACGTTTGATCTCTGCCAGCCAAGTTTTTTGGTTTACGTAAAATGCCCACTAATTTGCAGACACCCGGTCGCAGCGTTGCTTAGAGACGCTGATTGCCACCCATTCGACTTCGCTCAGGGCAGGCTAAGTGCCTCCCCGCAATGACAAACGATTGGCCGATTCACCCCGCAACCTAAACGTCGAGACCGCCCTGAACGATCTTCTCGTCTCGAACAATATCGCCGAGTGGGAGCGTGTGTGACGCGTCGTTGATCGAGCCGATCGACCAGCCCAGCTTGCCAAAGCGGAACCTGCTAATTGAGCAGTTGAAAATGTCGGTCCGCATCGTCAGTCGGTTGTCCATCCCGGTGATGTAGTGCAGCAGCGCCCGCATCGTATCGCCATGGCTCACGATTGCAATCGTGTGGGTGCCGGACTTCTCGTACCACCCCGGGTTGTAGAGAATCTCATCTTCGAGCCAGTTCGAAGCACGGCGTTCCACCCACCGCATAGTCTCGCCATCGACCGCCTTGAAAAACTGGCCCTTCTCCGCCATCAGCAGGCGAACCTCGGTCGGCATAACGTCTTTGGCCAACTTCCCTCGCCATCCGGGAGTCTGCTTCTCGATGATCTCTTCAACCTGAGTGAACTCGGCGTCCGGAATGCCCATACCTCGTAGTACGCCTTCTGTAGTTTGGACCGCTCGCACGAGAGCCGAAGAGTAGATCTTGTCGAACTGAACACCCTCTTCGGTAAGTCTTGCGCCAGCCGCTTCAGCCTGCTTGTGACCTCGGTCGGTCATAGGGGCATCAAAGTTCGCCCCGGCCGCAATGCCGGGAGTTACGTTGGACTGTGATTCACCGTGCCTGATGAAGTAAAAATCGAACTCGACGTTATCGTGAATCAACTACAGAATCTCCCAAAAAATGCTTACGGTTCGCCCTGAATAAAAAGGGCTAACGAACAGTATCACCGGTTGGGCTGGCAATGCCAGAAATACCAGAAATAAAGGAATACGAGACTACGGCCTCAAGGAACAAGGAACGCGGGTTCCCTTAGCGTGGGATTACCTCAGACAGCCGTCGGCAGGTCAAGTTCGAGACGACTTATCGATATGGCGATGAACTCGTTTGCTCTCGTCGAGTCGGAGAAAGCGACCGCCTTCCATGCGTCAACGTCCGCCGGATCCAGTGAAACAAGATAGTCGAACAGCGCCTTGGCACTTGCACCAGACAATCGTTTGCTCGTTCGAAGCTCGTCCCCCAGATTCAAACCAGATGTGTTGGCTAATACCTCGTGCCACAGCATGTTGTGACCCAGAACATGTTCAGCAGAACCATTGAAAGCTTTGCTGTTATCGAGAAGGAACTGAGCCTCATTGCGCACGACCGGTACATCGGCGAATCGCATCAAATCAATCCCCAGATAACCCTCGATCGTCCTCAGTGCTGCCGCTTCGAATATCTGCGCCTGCGCTTCGAACAGCCCTCGAAGATTTTGCGTTGTACTGGCAGTGGTTTGTGCCGGATTCTCAAGATCCTGAAGCGCATGACCCAGCTCGTGGAAGTACACGCCGAGCGTCTTGATAGGCGATTCGCCAAGATCGACGTAAACGTGCACCTTGCCGTTCAAGCGGTACTTGAAACCCGATCTCGCCCCTGAAGCTGGTGCATGCATCATAGGTGGTGATGTAGGTCGGGTCGGGCAGCAGGAAGAAGTCGTCCATGCAGGTGCTGAACGAGGCGGCGATGAACTGGTCGTGAGGAAGCAGGTGCATCACGACTCTTTCAGCTTCAAGATCACGGTTCGTCAGCAGATAGTAGCCAGCCCTGCCAATGTTTTCGATATCGGATGACCATTCGGGCAGGTCGAACCCCGACCCCACGATAGCTATCACCTGATCTGTGAACGCAGACTCCGTTAGTGGGGCCAGCAACTCCGACAACTGTTCGTCAGTAAACCCGAAAGCCGGCGGGCTGCTGGAATCGGCTTCACCCGGAAGGAATTCGAACCACCTGCCGAGCGAGTTGTCTTCTTCATTGGCTTCGAGAATGTCGTCCTCAGAATCTAATACCAATTTCAGCAGATGCTCACCCGGATCGACACTCCCTGCCGGAATCACCACCGATTGCGTCCAGAAATCTCCAGCGTCGTTACCCGGTTCGAGATTTATGGTTTCGATCAGCTCATCATTCAGATAAATCTGTGCTGAGAACGAACCAGAATCAGCAGAATTCACCCGGCTGGAGTTCCTGATTGCAAACGAAATTGTTGTATCGGCCGATGCCCAGATGTCACCGTCATTTCCGATACCAAGACCCTCAGAAACGCTCCTCTCCGAAATAGCGGCGTCCCAACCGTAAGGGGTGGCTCCGGTTAGATTTGTAAGAACCTGGACTTCGCGAATCGGTGCACCGAGTGAAACTGCATCTGCAGGTGCGGGAATTGGATCACCAGTTCCCCAAATGAGCGTAATTTCCGCAGTGTTGTCCGATTCGTCGGATTCTGTGATCGCCCCGTCAGGATCAGCGACAAGCTTCACTGTGTGCTCGCCGGGCGTAACGTGCACGGCGCTCGTGAGGTCCGCCCACTCAAGCGATATGTATTCACCACCGATCAGACCTGTGTAATGGGCGTTGTGTACCAGTACATCGTCGAACATCACGCTCAGGTTGAAATCGTGTGTGATCGAAATCGGCGAATCGTTCAGAACCGAGAACGAGAAGTACGTAACGCCTTTGGTAGAAAGCCCACCGGAAATTGACGCGCCTTCGAAGGGAGCAGCGGTGATGCCAGTCAGACCGCCCGTTAACGAAAGATTCGGTAGCCGGTCGGTCGGCAACGGTGCAGGTATGGCAGGACCGTCCCACGTGAAATTGGTCGAATGGGTGTTGTCACCATCTGACAGTTCGGGAACCAGGTTTGCTGGATCGATAACGAGCTTCACTTCATGCTCGCCGGGTTCAAGCTGAAATACATCGAGCAACCCGGTGCCACCCTCGATGAAGATGAAGTGGTCGGGCTGTATGTCGATACCGTTGTAACGCTGTGCAATCGAATCATCGATGTACAGATCGATGAAGTAGTCGCCTGTAATCGTGCCGCCACCAGCGTTGGTGACGAAGAAATCGACCACGAGATCGGATTTTTCTACAAATGGCCCTCCTTGCGGATTCCGAACTCGCACGGGTTGACCGTTCCCGAAGTACGGCTGCAAGTCGCCGGTGCCAGATGGTGCTGGTGTGGGTTCTTCGAACGGGGTTATCGGCGTTGGAAATGGTGTGGCGGTTGGTGTTGGTTCAGGATCGAACGTTTTGGGAACGATGAACGCCGAGATCACGCCTTAGGGTAGCAAGCCAACCGCAATTGTTGGCTGAGGAACCGGCGTCGATGTAGGTACCATCGTTTGAGTTGGTATTGATGTAGCAGTTGGCGGGATTGCCGTCGCAGTTGGAACTGTGGTCGCTGTAGCCAGAGGTTGCTGCGTGGGATTCGGCGGTACTGATGTTGGCGATAGCGGAACTACAGTTGGCGTAGGAGACGCAGGCGCCGGAACGCGAGTAGCAGTTGGCGGAAGCGGAGTAGGGACAGTAGTAGCTGTTGGGGTGGATTGCGATTCGGCAGTGGAAGTTGGCACAACAGTGGCGTCACCCGAAGTGAGCGAATCGCCAGAACTCCCGGTGCATCCTGCAACGACAACAAGCATGGTCGTGGCAAGCACTATCGCGGTGCGCAAAGAACTAAAAATGTCTAACGATTTCGTCATCACAGATTTCGAGGCTACTAGATTCTTACTTTGCGCCAGTAGTTGTTCAAGGTGGGTAATTGTGTGATTTGCCCAGAGGCTAAGGTCGATCGAACGTGAAAAAGCGCTGTTGATGAATACGCTGAAAGACTCCCAGAGGGCTTTCATTCGATTATCACGACCCCATCGAAACCAACGGTTATCTGGTGGAGTACTATTACGCTGCGCGCACCAGTGGTCAGTAGCCGGTTGAATTGGGCACGTCATACGCTTACCAGTTATCTAACGAGGACAACATGAAACCAGCTGATCTGAAAGCTGCACTAAAAGCTAAGAAGCCTGTATTTGGGTTTATGGTCTCTGCAACGGCCAGTATGCGTTGGGAAAAGATGTTTGCTGGTAGCACTCTCGACTTCGTTGTGATCGACTCCGAGCACGGTTCGCGTGACCGCCAGCTCATTTCCGACACGTGCGCTCAGATGAAGTCGCTCGATATCACGGCTATTGTGCGAACCCCAAACACCGAAGAGGTGTGGGTGGCGATGGCCATGGACGCTGGTGCAGACGGAGTGTTGGTGCCCTACTGCGAGACCGTCGACGAAGTTCGCCACACCTGCATGAAAATGCGAACCCACCCGCTGAAGGGTGAGTACTACGAACGAGTTGTCGAAACCGGTGAGTACCCGAGCGAGAAGTCAAAGAAGTACCTCGAAGATCGACACAAAGACCAGATCTTCATTATGGGTATCGAAAGCGAACCCGCTGCTAACCGCGTTGAAGAACTGATCGACTGTGCACCGATTGACGCGGTGTTCATTGGCCCGAACGACATGACCACTTCGCTGGGCATTCCAGATGAAGTCGCCAACCCGATCTACCTCGACACGCTGAGCAAGATCATCGGGGCTGCTGACGACCGCGGACTCCCAACCATGATTCACCAACAGACAATCGAGGCATCGACAACCGCCATTAATCTTGGTGCACGGTTCATCATGCACTCTTCCGACTCTGGAATTCTGTTGCGTGGGACTCAGGACGAGTTTGCTCAGATTCGTGAAGTTGCCGGCAAGAAGCACGGCGGCGTTGCTGAGGTAAAAGCAAAAGACACACTCGACGTTGTCTAGTCACTAGAACAGCAGTTCAAGCAATCACATTTGAAAAACCCCCGGTCGAACTGACCGGTTTTTTTGTTGGTGAACTGGTGAACGGCAACAGCCCTGTCATTGCGAGGAGTTCGACGACGTGGCAATACCGTTGATGCTCTAAAGCGGACGACTAAGCCATACCTGTTGCATCCGCGATAACTCTGTTGGCAAATAAGAGCAGACTCACCGATTGTGCGGTATTGCCACATCGTCGAACTCCTCGCAATGACAGAAACCGCCGTCCATTGCATTCTCCCAACCCCCCTCTCCCGCCAACTCAATTCGCTCTCAACCGACTCAGACCAATAGCAAGGTCTTGCTATACGTTGTCAAAACTCGGATTTCAAAGATCACAAATCCCCGCGATGGCACACGTCCTTCAATGTCGCATATTTGAACTCATCAAGTCCACCGAGGTGTGGACAACAAAACAAAAGAGTCATTTCAAGACTCACTGGGGAAACCAAAATGTTCAAGTCACATACGCAGTATCGATCTCAGCCCTCAGCCTGGC
>LWDU01036074.1_pt1 | contig 13522 bp, 14 predicted proteins | sample 727161 | NCBI WGS metagenome assembly LWDU01 (sample SAMN04566230, study PRJNA314399) | hydrothermal vent metagenome | isolation source: deep sea hydrothermal plume seawater | place: Mexico: Gulf of California, Guaymas Basin | collected 2004-07-11 | reverse complement strand
AAAAAACGGATTAACTGTCAGAAACGGACAGCGCAACAGGGCAGGCATTGTTGGGCAATTCAAGGGTGAAGGCATTGACTGCCAAGGCGCGGCGCCGTTGGCGTTAGGGTGAATGGGTGTAAACGGGGTGTTGAGCTGCGCACTGCGAGCAGCCTCCTGTAGGAGTTCCCTTCCAGGGGACGAACCGAGCTTCAGCGAGGAAATCTGCGAAAATTCTCTTAGCCCTCAGAAAACCATTCAAAAAATCTAAAACCCATGATCTCCCTTCGGTCGATGCCGCACTGCGTGCGGTTCGTCCCCTGGAAGGGAACTCCTACAGCGGTTTTTGAAGAAAAGGTTTTCCTTATGATTCGCCGCTACTTCTTTCCCTTCCAGCTATACATGGAGGTGGAGACACCCATGCGCAGGGCAACCTCATCCCATACCCCTTGGGGAAGGACCGCCTTGAGCAGTTCGGTGGATTTGGCGATGGGGGGTTCGATGACAAAGCTGTCTTTCTTCTGCATGCCTCTGATGATGCTGTTGACCACTTTTCCGGGGGTGAGCATGGGCGTAAACATGGGGGTCTTCACACCATCAAACATGCCGGTGGAAATATAGCTGGGGCACACCGTGGTCACGTGCACATGCTTTATCTTGCGCACATCCAGCTCCAGGCGGATGGATTCGGAAAAGCCGACCACGGCCCATTTGCTGGCGGCATAGGTGCTGCCATAGGGCAGGCCCACAAAGGCGGATGCGCTGGCAATATTGACCAGATAGCCTTCCTTGGCCTGGATCAGGTCTTCGATAAAAGCGTGGCTGGTGGCCATCAAGCCTTCGGTATTGATGCGGAAGGTGTTCAGGTGCTGTTCCAGGGAAACCTGTTCGAACTCGCCACCGAACACCACGCCGGCGTTGTTGATCAACCCGGTGATGGGGCCGACGTCTTCATGCAACTTGTCCCGGAATTTGGCAATGGAGGCAATTTTGCTCACATCCAGCACATAGGGGTGGGCCTTGCCGCCGGCCGCCTTGATCTGGTCAGCCACCTGGCGGGCCGCGCTGATGCGGCGGGCAGTGACGATGACTTCGGCGCCCTGTTTGGCAAACTCGTGTGCCATCAGGGCACCAATGCCGGCACCGGCGCCAGTGATCAGAATGCGATGATTATCAAAACGGGCCATGGTGAGTTCCTGTAGTAGCAAGTTTCAGGCTTCAAGTTGCAACGCGTTTCGGGCTGGCGCCTTCGGTGGCGCTATGGTCACGATGCAGCATTGTGAGGCGGGCGCGATGCTAAAAGCCAGACCGGTCTGGCCCATGCTTTGACATTTTCAGCCTTGAAAATTGACCGTATCTTTACCCCGGCAGCTTCAAGCCAGCCAGCACGACCTTGCCATCTTCTACCGATCGGGCCCGCAACCGCAGGCTGCTGATGCGAACGGTATCGCCGACCACCGCATGCCGGCCGACCTGTTTGCTGAACAATTCGGCCACGGTGAGGCCCTGTAGCAAGGGCGGTGGGCTTTCCACGCCGTAGATCGCGACCAGCTGTGCGATCGGGGTTTTGCCGAGCACGCTGAAATCGCCGTAATAGCGTTTTTCATCGCTGCTTAATTTATGGCACAGATCCGACAGGTTGGATTTGTGTGATAACGGCGCCAGCCAGGCAATCAAATCACCGGCTGCAATTTTCGGGTCGTCACCGAGGCTGAGCACCTGTTTGTCACGGTACAGAATCAACGGCGTACGTTCGTCTTCCCCCAGCTCGGCCAGGCTTTTGCCCACTGCCTTGGCACCATCTTCCACCTCAAACTGCATCAGGTAGCGGTCGCGGGGGGCGGCCAGGGCCACGGTCTGCCTGGGTTCAGTGGTGCGCGGCACCGAGACTTTCAGCTTGCGCGCCACAAACCGCAGGCTTGCCCCTTGTCCAAGCAGGGAAATCAGCACCACCACCAGGGTGATATCAAACAACAGGTAGGTTTGTTCCACCCCGGCCAGTAGCGGGAACACGGCGAGCACAATGGGGACGGCGCCGCGTAGCCCGGTCCAGGCAATAAAGATTTCTTCGCGCCAGGTGAAACGAAAGGGCAGCAAGCTCAGCCACACGGATACCGGTCGCGCCAGCAGCATCAGAAAGGCGGCGACGGCCAGGGCCCAGGGCAGGTTTTCGGTGAGCCGGGAGGGCGTAACCAGCAGACCGAGGATCAGGAACATGCCGGACTGGGCCAGCCAGGCCATGGAATCCATGGCCTTGAGCACATTATCGCCGGTGCCGCCGCGGCGGTTCCCCGCCACCAGCCCGGTGAGGTAGACCGCCAGGAAGCCGGAGCCCCCCACCAGGTTGGTGATGGCAAACACCATGGCCCCCCCGCTACACAGCAGCAAGGCGTGCAGCCCTTCATTACTGCGTACCCGCAGCAGCACTTCGCTGATCACGGCGCCCAGTAACAGGCCGAGCAATATACCCAGGCCAAATTGCTGCAGCAGGGTCACCAGCATGCCGATGCCCCATTGCGCGTCCGGGTCCACCAGCAGCCCCACCAGCATCAGGGTAATAAAGATGGCCATGGGGTCGTTGAGGCCGGACTCGATTTCCAGGGTGCTCGCCACCCGCTCATTCAGGGTGACGCCGGCGCCCTTGATGACGCTGAATACCGCGGCCGCATCGGTGGAGCCGATAATGCCGCCCAGTAGCAGGCCCACCCGCCAGTCCACCCCGATCAGCCAGGTAGTAAAGATGGCCACGCCGAGGGTGGCCAGGCTAAGGGCCGGGCGCAGGCCCAGCTTGAAGGTGCTTAATCGGGTGCGCAGGCCCCCGTCCAGCAGGATCACCGCCAGGGCGATGTTGCCAATCACATAGGCGGTGGAGAAATCATCGAACTCGATGCCGCCGATGCCATCCTCGCCGGCGAGCATGCCCACCACCAGGAAAATCAGCAGCGACGGCACCCCGAACCGGGCGCTCAGCGAGCCCAGCAGCAGGCCGGTGAACATCAGGCCGGTGCCGATAAGAAGAAACAGGTTCAGAGAGTCCAAGCGCAATCCATGCCAAGAGAATCAGGGTTCTATAGTAGAATAGCTTACACGCAACACGCTGCACGCTACATGCTCTCCGTAGGAGCGTCGCTGGCGGCGCGATAAACAGAAGCGAGTAACGAGTTTCGAGTGACGAAAACCTTCAGGAAGTGCCTGTTTGTGGTTTATGTCTTTCGAAACTCGTTTCTCGCAACTCGAAACTGGCCGGATCAGAGTGTCGACACGGCTGTTTCTCCTGTGCGAGCTGGCGTTTCGGTGCTGCGCTGATACTGGCTCTACCGCGTGATGCTTGCAGCGTGAGGTGTTCTCTTTATACTACCGCGCCCGAATTGACTATATTTTGAGCAGCAGGCCTGTCCTGCAAGGTAAGTAAACGATGGATTTTTCCCAGCGATTTGGCGTGATTGTGATCGGCGGCGGCCATGCCGGTACCGAGGCGGCACTGGCCTCTGCGCGCATGGGCGTTTCAACGCTGCTGCTCACCCATAACATCGAAACCCTGGGCCAGATGAGCTGTAACCCGGCCATTGGCGGTATCGGCAAGAGCCACCTGGTGCGTGAAATCGATGCCCTGGGCGGAGCCATGGGCCGCGCCACGGATAAAGGCGGTATTCAGTTTCGTGTGCTCAACGCCCGCAAAGGGCCGGCGGTGCGCGCCACCCGTGCCCAGGCAGATCGTGAGCTGTACAAGGCCGCCATCCGCGGGACCCTGGAAAACCAGCCCGACCTGACCCTGTTCCAGCAAGCCGTGGACGACCTGATTGTGGAAAACGGTCGCTGTGTGGGCGTGGTGACCAATATGGGCCTGCGTTTCATGGCCGATGCGGTGGTGCTCACCGCCGGCACCTTCCTGGGCGGTGTCATTCATATTGGCCTGGACAATCATCAGGGCGGTCGTGCCGGGGATCAGCCGTCCAATGCGCTGGCCCGTCGCCTGCGTGAGCTGCCGTTCCGTGTCGACCGCCTGAAAACCGGCACCCCGCCGCGCATCGACGGCAAGACCGTGGATTTCTCGGTAATGGAAGAGCAGTGGGGCGACCGCCCGCTGCCGGTGATGAGCTATCTGGGCAAGGTGGAAGAACACCCGCAGCAGGTGTGCTGCTATATCACCCATACCAATGCCCAGACCCACGACATCATTCGCAGCGGTTTTGACCGCAGCCCCATGTTTACGGGGGTGATTGATGGGGTGGGGCCGCGCTACTGCCCGTCCATCGAAGACAAGGTGAACCGCTACCCGGACAAGGACAGCCACCAGATTTTCGTGGAACCGGAAGGGCTCAATACCCACGAGCTATACCCCAATGGCATTTCTACCAGCCTGCCGTTTGATGTGCAGCTGCAGGCGGTGCGTTCCATTCGCGGCTTTGAAAATGCCCATATCACCCGCCCGGGCTATGCCATCGAGTACGACTATTTCAATCCCCAGGATCTCAAACACAGCCTGGAAACCCAGCACATGCCGGGGCTGTTCTTCGCCGGCCAGATCAACGGCACCACCGGTTATGAAGAAGCGGGTGCCCAGGGGTTGCTGGCGGGCCTGAACGCGGCCCTGCAGAGCCAGGGCAAAGATGCCTGGACCCCGCGCAGGGACGAGGCTTACATCGGCGTGCTGGTAGATGACCTGATCACCATGGGCACCCAGGAGCCCTATCGCATGTTCACCAGTCGCGCCGAATACCGGCTTCTGTTGCGTGAAGACAACGCGGACCTGCGCCTCACTGAAAAAGGCCGCGAGCTGGGTCTGGTGGATGATGAGCGTTGGGCTGCGTTTAACGCCAAGCGCGACGGCATGGCGCAGGAAGAGCAGCGCCTGAAGAGCACCTGGGTGCGCCCGAAAACGCCGCAAGCCGAGGCGGTGAATGCCCTGATCGAGAAGCCCCTGGCCCACGAATACAATCTGCTCGACTTGCTCAAACGCCCGGAGCTGACCTACGCCAGCCTGGCGGATGCAGTGTCGTTGGCGGAGCGCCCGGATGCGGCGGTCATCGAGCAGATGGAAATTCTTGCCAAGTACGCAGGGTATATTGACCGCCAGGCCGACGAGATCGAAAAACTGCGGGCGGCGGAAACCACCGCGCTGCCGGCGGAATTCGATTACGGCCAGGTAAAAGGCCTGTCCAATGAGGTGAAGCAGAAGCTCGGCGAGATTCGCCCCCAGACCCTGGGCCAGGCCGGGCGCATTCCCGGCGTCACCCCGGCGGCCATTTCCCTGCTGATGATCTATCTGAAAAAACACCACCACCAAAAGAAGGCCGCCCAACAAGCATGAGTCTCTCTGACACCCTGGCCCGGGGCATCGATACCCTGGGCCTTACCCTGAGTGACGACCAGCAGCGCCTGTTGCTGGCCTATGTGGACCTGCTGGTTAAATGGAACCAGGCCTATAACCTCACCGCCATCCGCGATCCCCAGGAAATGGTGACCCGTCACCTGCTCGATTCCCTGGCCGTTTTGCCCTATCTGGGTGAGGGCGACACCCTGGATGTGGGCACCGGCGCCGGTATCCCCGGCATTATTCTGGCGGTGGTCCGCCCCCAGCAGGCATTCGTGCTGCTGGATTCCAACGGCAAGAAAACCCGTTTTGTGCGCCAGGCCCGACGTGAGCTGGGGCTCGATAACGTGGAGGTTGTGCACGGTCGCGTGGAACAGTACCGTAAAGCCCCATCGCAGATTATTTGTCGCGCTTTTGCTTCCTTGTCGGACATGCTGGCGTTGATGACGCCCATAATGACCGACAATACCCGTTTGCTGGCCATGAAAGCGGCCAGCACGGAAGAAGAATTGGCCACCCTGCCGACGCAGTGGCAAGGGCGCCATCACACCCTGACTGTGCCGGGACTGGATGAGCCCCGCACCCTGGTGGTAGTGAACAAGGCCTGATGTCGAGCGGGGTGCTGCGTCAGGCATCCGGCCTCAGACGTCAGGCGTAAAATCAAGGAGAACGCAGTGACCACCGTATTTGCCGTAGCCAATCAGAAAGGCGGCGTGGGCAAGACCACCAGCAGTGTGAACCTGGCGGCGTCGCTGGCGGCCACCCGCAAGAAGGTCATGCTTGTGGATATTGACCCGCAGGGCAATGCCACCACCGGGTCCGGGGTGGACAAGTTTGAAACCGACTACACCATTTACGATGTGCTGTGCGATGACGTGGCCATCGAGCAGGCGGTGACTGGTACCCCGGAAGATTCCGGTTTTGACCTGATTGCCGCCAACGGGGATCTGACCGCCGCCGAAGTCCAGCTACTGGACATGAGCGCCAATGAATTCCGCCTGCGCAATGCGCTGGCGCGTATCCGTGACCAGTACGATTACATCCTCATCGACTGCCCGCCATCCCTGAACATGCTCACCGTCAACGCGTTGACGGCGGCGGACTCTGTGATTGTGCCGATCCAGTGTGAGTACTACGCGCTGGAAGGTCTCACCGCGCTGATGAACACCATCGAGAAGATCCGCACGGTATTGAACCCGAAGCTGCACATCGGCGGCCTGCTGCGCACCATGTATGACCCCCGCAACAGCCTGTCCAACGATGTCTCCAACCAGCTGATCAGCCACTTCGGCGACAAGGTCTACCGCACCATCATCCCGCGCAACGTGCGGCTGGCGGAAGCGCCCAGCCACGGTGCGCCGGTGATCACCTACGATCCGAAATCCCGCGGTGCGGTCAGCTATCTGGCATTGGCCGGTGAGATCCTGCGTCGTGAGCAGGCGCTCAAGGCCCAGCCTGCAGCAGCTTCATAAGGAGCGAAACACCATGGCGGCAAAACGTAAACGCGGTCTCAGCAAGGGCCTGGATGCCCTGCTTAGCAGCAACGAGTCCTATCAGCGGCACCAGGAAGAAGTGAGCCTGCAGAACGAGGGTGAAGCGACGGGTGAGCCCGATCAGCGTCCCCGCGATGGCGAATTGCGCCACCTGCCGGTGGAGTGCATGGAGCGAGGCCGTTACCAGCCGCGCCGTGACATGTCGCCAGATGCCCTGGAAGAACTGGCCGAATCCATTCGTGCCCAGGGCGTGATGCAGCCCATCGTGGTGCGCCCACTGGGTGACAAGCGTTACGAAATCATCGCTGGTGAGCGCCGCTGGCGTGCCGCCCAGATGGCCGAGCTGGACACCATTCCGGCAGTGATCCGCGAGGTGCCTGACGAAGCCGCCATCGCCATGGCGCTGATCGAGAATATCCAGCGGGAAAACCTCAATCCTATGGAAGAGGCCATCGCGCTGGGCCGCCTGAAGGAAGAATTCGGGCTAACTCACCAGCAGGTTGCCGATGCAGTGGGTAAATCCCGCGCCATGGTCACCAACCTGTGGAATCCGACGTCAAGAAGCTGCTGGAGCATGGCGATCTGGAAATGGGCCATGCCCGTGCGCTGCTGGCCCTGACCGGCAATAAGCAGATCGAAGCCGCCCGCACCGTGGTGGCCAAAGGTCTGTCGGTGCGCCAGACCGAAGAACTGGTCCGCGACTTCGAGAAGGCGAAACCGGCCAAGCCGGCGGCGCCCAAGGAAGATCCCAATGTGAAGGCACTGATCAGCGACCTGTCGGATCGCCTCGGGGCACCGGTGCAGATCCAGCAGCAGGGCAAGAAAGGCAAGTTGGTGATCAGTTACAACAACCTGGACGAGCTGGACGGCATTCTGGCGCACATCAAGTAATCGTTTCCTCCATGCGGGCAGGTTCGCCATCGCCACGAAGTTGGCTGGCAGACGGTCAGCTTTATGGCGTTGTTCTTTACCTGGCGGCTTGAAGACCCGAGGCCATGGCGGCATTTCGCGGGTATACAAAAAACATCCGTTTGAGCATTATTTTTACTGAATCAGGTTCATTCCTGTTTTGTGCGCATCCCGCTGCGAAAAGTCGGTGTTGATGCGCGAAGTTTGACCAACAATCCGCGCACGGCTGTTGCCACTTGAGTGCCAACTCCATATACTTCGCCGCGCTAAAGATCAGGGGTGCCCGAGACCTTAGTGCCTGATGTGGCATCACTTTGCATCAGCCAAGAGGCTCATGGTGACCAGCAACGAATTTCAGCCCGACAGAGTTTTGTTCTGGGGTTTAATGCGCGCTCAGCTGACCACAATTGTGGCGTTTGGGCTGCTGGTAACCGGGTTGGCTGGCGTATTCGCCGGCTTAGTGGCTGCCTGGGGCGGCACTATCAGCCTGATCGCTTATGCCTGGGGCGGTTTCCAGATATGGATGCACCCGGGCAACCGTGCGCCAAAACGCATGGCCACCGCAGCGATGCGGGCCGAGATGGGCAAGATCGCAATTATGTTGTTGCTGTTCTGGCTCACTTTCTCCAAGGTCCCTGAAGCGCGGGAAATGAAAAGTGCAATGGTTCTGCTGTTAGGCTTCCTGATCGCCCAGGTCGTGGGTTGGATTCAGGTCGCGCGTCTCGACGGACGCACAGCAGGGCAAGACGGGCAAAACGACTGAGACTGTAGGCATTCTATGGCTGGTAGTAACGCGCAAGACTACATCAAGCACCACTTGGGTAATCTGACCTATGGCGAACTGCCAGCCGGCTACGTCCGTGAATGTGACGGCCGCGATACGCAAACCCTGACCGAAAGCACCTGGACCTTTGCCTGTAGCGGTAACGAAGCCAAAGACATGGGCTTCGCGGCATTCCACGTGGATTCTCTCGCCTGGTCTGGCGGCCTCGGCATCATCATGTGCCTGTTGTTCTGGCTGGGTGCCCGCAAGGCAACCGCCGGCGTTCCTTCCGGTTTCCTGAACTTCGTCGAAACCATTATTGAATTTATTGATACTCAGGTTCGTGACTCCTTCCACGGCAAGAGCAAACTGGTGGCGCCGCTGTCACTGGTGATCTTCTGCTGGGTGTTCCTGATGAACCTGATGGATCTGATCCCGGTTGATTTCATTCCGGGCACCTTTAGCTGGATCATGACCTCCTTCTTCGGCTGGACCGCCCAGGAAGCCTACTTCAAGATCGTGCCCAGCACCGACCCCAACATTACCCTGTCCATGTCCTTCTCTGTGATGCTGCTGGTGATCTTCTTCACCATCAAGGCAAAAGGTGTGGGCGGTTTCGTGGGTACCCTGACACTGCATCCGTTCGAGGCCAGCAATCCGGTCCTGAAGGTTTTGCTGATGCCTGTGAACCTGCTGCTGGAGACTATCGGTCTGCTGGCCAAGCCTGTTTCACTGGGCCTGCGACTGTTCGGCAACATGTACGCCGGTGAGTTCGTATTCATTATGCTGGCTGCCATGATGGGCGCCTGGCAGTTTATTGGTGCCTGGCCCTGGGCGGTATTCCACATTCTGGTTATCACCCTGCAGGCATTTATCTTCATGGTACTCACAATCGTGTACCTGAGCATGGCGGTCGAAGACCACTAAGATTTTTTAAACCGGTTTTTAATTAAACCAACCAAGCACTTAACGGGAGTGTAAAGATGGAAGGCATTCAATTTCTTGCTGCTGCTATCGTAGCTGGCCTCGCGGCCATCGGCGCAGGTCTGGGCTTCGGCATGATGGGTGGTCGTTTCCTCGAGTCTGTGGCTCGTCAACCGGAGCTGGCTCCGATGCTGCAAACCCGCATGTTCATCATCGCTGGTCTGCTGGATGCTGTGCCGATTATCTGTATCGCTATCGCGTTCCTGCTGATTTTCCAGTAAATCGCGCTTTAACGTTTAAGCCCCGATTTAGGGAAATCTAAAGCAACGCGGATTGAGGTGTTGGCATGAATATTAATGCGACACTAATTGGCCAGGCCATTTGGTTTGCCCTGTTTGTGTTCTTCTGCATGAAGTTCGTTTGGCCCCCGATTTCACGGGCGCTGGATGAGCGTAAGCAGAAGATTGCCGAAGGCCTGAGTGCCGCGGATCGGGCAGAGCGTGATCTGGAACTGGCGCAGGAAAAGGCGACCGCCAATCTCAAAGAATCTAAAGAGAAGGCGGCCGAAATTATTGATCAGGCCAATCGCCGGGCTAATCAGATTGTGGAAGAGGCTAAAGATGCAGCGCGCACCGAAGGTGAGCGTCTGATTGCCAAAGCCCATTCTGAGATTGACCAAGAGGTTAATCAGGCTCGCGAGCAATTGCGTAAAGACGTGGCTGTACTGGCGTTGAGCGGTGCCGAAAAGGTACTGGGCGGCGAAGTAAACCAGGACGCACACACGCAGTTGCTTGAGCAGCTGGCGGCTGAACTCTGAGAATACGGGTAACTCATGGCTGAACTGACCACCATCGCACGCCCCTACGCCAAGGCCGCATTTGTGTTCGCTAAAGAGCACGATGCCCTGGAGCAGTGGGAGAAGATGCTGGGCCTGGCAGCAGCAGTCCTTGACCAGCCGGAACTGGATGACGCCACCAAGGTTTCTGCTTTTGCAGAAGTCTGTGGTGATGAGCTGGACGAAAGCGCTCGCAACTTTGTTGCGCAGCTGACGCAGAATAAGCGTCTTCCGCTTTTGCCAATCATCCTGCAACTGTTCCACGAGCTTCTGGCCGAACAGCAGCAGTTCACCGATGTGGAGATGATCTCCGCATTCGAGTTGGACGATGCCGCTACCGACAAGCTGGTAGCAGCGCTTAAGAAACGCCTTGGAACGGAAGTGAATGTCACAACTTCCGTCGACCAATCCCTGATTGGGGGCGTGCTGGTGCGAGCCGGCGATACCGTAATTGATGGCAGTGTGCGCGGCCGACTTAACCGTCTGGCAGAGCAACTGAACTCTTGAGTTTGAGGGATTAGAGATGCAGCAACTCAACCCGTCCGAAATCAGCGAGATTATCAAGTCGCGCATTGCGAAACTTGATACCTCCACCGAAGCACGCAACGAAGGTACGGTGGTTTCCGTATCCGATGGTATTGTGCGCATTCATGGTCTGGCCGACGTGATGTTCGGCGAGATGATCGAGTTTGAGGGCGGCATCTACGGCATGGCCCTTAACCTGGAGCAAGACTCTGTCGGCGCCGTGGTACTGGGTGATTACCTGGGCTTGGCCGAAGGTCAAAAAGTCCGTTGTACCGGTCGTATTCTGGAAGTCCCCACTGGCCCCGAAATGCTGGGTCGTGTGGTTGACGCTCTGGGTAACCCGATCGACGGTAAAGGCCCGATCGAAGCCAAGCAGACCGATGCGGTTGAAAAGGTAGCGCCTGGCGTTATCTGGCGTCGTGAAGTTAACGAGCCTGTGCAAACCGGTTACAAGTCTATCGATGCCATGGTGCCAATCGGCCGTGGTCAGCGTGAGCTGATCATTGGTGACCGCCAGATCGGTAAGACTGCCGTTGCTGTTGATGCGATCATCAACCAGAAAGACTCCGGCATTAAGTGTGTCTACGTTGCCATCGGCCAGAAGCAGTCCACCATTGCTAACGTGGTGCGCAAACTGGAAGAGCACGGTGCGATGGAAAACACCATCATCGTTGCCGCTTCTGCGTCTGATCCCGCTTCCATGCAGTTCCTGGCACCGTTTGCCGGCTGCACCATGGGCGAATATTTCCGTGACCGCGGTGAAGATGCACTGATCGTTTATGATGATCTGACCAAGCAAGCGTGGGCATATCGCCAGATCTCCCTGCTGCTGCGTCGTCCGCCGGGCCGTGAAGCTTACCCTGGTGACGTGTTCTACCTGCACTCCCGTCTGCTGGAGCGCGCTGCCAAGGTAAACGAAGATTACGTTGAGCAGTTCACCAACGGTGAAGTGAAAGGCAAAACCGGTTCTCTGACCGCACTGCCGATCATTGAAACCCAGGGTGGTGACGTTTCTGCCTTCGTACCGACCAACGTGATCTCCATTACCGATGGTCAGATCTTCCTGGAAACCGACCTGTTCAACTCCGGCATTCGCCCGGCGATGAACGCCGGTGTGTCTGTATCCCGTGTAGGTGGTTCAGCCCAGACCAAGATCGTTAAAAAGCTGGGTGGTGGTATTCGTCTGGCTCTGGCTCAGTACCGTGAACTGGCCGCATTCGCCCAGTTCGCTTCCGACCTGGACGATTCTACTCGCGAGCAGCTGGAGCATGGTCAGGCCGTTACCGAGCTGATGAAGCAGAAGCAGTACAGCCCGATGAGCATCGCCGAAATGGGCGTGGTGCTGTACGCCGCCAACGAAGGCTACCTGAAAGGGATGGCTGTCGAGAAAATCGGCCCCTTCGAAGCGGCACTGCTGGACTACATGAACAGCGAAAAGAAAGCGTTGATGGATAAAATCAACGAGAAGGGTGACTACAACGGCGAGATCGAAGCTGAGATCAAAGAATCTCTCGATCAGTTCAAAGCCACCCAGACCTGGTAATTCGCTGATAAAGGAACGTTCCTATGGCCAGCGGTAAAGAGATCAAAGGCAAGATTGCCAGCGTCCAGAGCACGAAGAAAATTACCCGTGCAATGGAAATGGTAGCAGCCTCCAAGATGCGTAAGGCGCAAGAGCGTATGTCGGCAAGCAAGCCGTACGCCAGCCGTATGCGTCAGGTGGTTGCTCACCTGGCTAACGCCGATCTGGAATACCGGCACGTTTACCTGCAAGAGCGGGAAGTCAAGAACGTTGGCTACATCGTAGTGAGCTCCGATCGGGGCCTCTGCGGTGGCCTCAACGTGAACCTGCTCAAGAACGTCGTCAAAAGCGCGAAGGAATGGGAAGAAAAAGGTGTCAAGGCCAGCTACTGCGTAGTGGGCTCCAAGGGCATGTCTTTCTTCAAGAGCGTCGGCGGCAACGTGGAAGCGAACGTCACAGGCTTGGGGGATACCCCGCACCTGAATGACCTGATCGGTTCCATCAAGGTGATGCTGGATGCCTACGAAAGCGGTGCGATCGACCGTTTGTACATCGTGTACAACGAATTCGTGAACACCATGACCCAGTCGCCCAAGAATATTCAGTTGCTGCCGCTGGAAGCAGGTAGCGATGAAGAGCTGAAGCGTCACTGGGACTACATTTACGAGCCGGCCCCGAAAGAGCTGCTTGACGAACTGCTGGTACGGTTCATTGAGTCTCAGGTGTATCAGGGTGTGGTTGAAAACAATGCCTGTGAGCAGGCAGCACGTATGATCGCCATGAAGGCCGCCAGCGATAACGCCGGTGACATCATTCGTGATCTGCAATTGGTGTACAACAAAGCACGCCAGGCTGCTATTACGCAGGAAATCTCCGAAATCGTTGGTGGTGCTGCTGCGGTTTAATCGTCAAGCAGATTAACGCGGCAAAAACGCAAGTTAAGAGGATGCAAGCATGAGTAGCGGTCGTATTGTTCAGATCATCGGTGCTGTGATCGACGTGGAATTCCCACGCGAAGCCGTGCCGAAGGTATATGACGCCCTCTCCGTGGACGGTACTGAAACTACCCTGGAAGTTCAGCAGCAGCTGGGCGACGGCGTAGTCCGTACCATCGCCATGGGCTCCACCGAAGGTCTCAAACGCGGCCTTGGCGTGACTGATAACGGCGAACCGATTCAGGTTCCTGTGGGCACCAAGACCCTGGGCCGTATCATGGACGTGTTGGGTCGCCCGATTGATGAGGCTGGCCCTATCGGTG
>LWDU01000280.1_pt1 | contig 13528 bp, 11 predicted proteins | sample 727161 | NCBI WGS metagenome assembly LWDU01 (sample SAMN04566230, study PRJNA314399) | hydrothermal vent metagenome | isolation source: deep sea hydrothermal plume seawater | place: Mexico: Gulf of California, Guaymas Basin | collected 2004-07-11 | reverse complement strand
TGACATTATCAGCACTCGGCTTCGGTATTATCATGGCTGTATCTGGTGGTATCATCGGTGCATGGGTATTTACAAGAGACCCTTTCTGGATGATGTCTGGCGCTCTAGCCGGTATTATCTCAGTTGCTTCTGGCCTAGACATCTACTTCCCTTCACAAATCTTCATTATTTCTGCAATTGCAGGAATCATCTTGAAGCCTTGTGCGGACTTTGTAGAAAGCTTAGGTATTGACGACGCAGTTGGTGCGGTGACAGTACACGGTACTATTGGTATCTTTGGTATGCTTATGTTGGGTGTTATGGCGACGGGTTACCCTGCGCTTGACGCATACGCTCCAGAAGGTACAGTAGCTGTTAGTTTTGTTGGTCAACTGGTTGGTTCTGTGGTCTTTATCTTGCTTGGTATTGTTCCGGGTTACATCATTTCTGCAATCCTTAAAGCTTGCGGTATGTTACGCGTACCTGATGCAGTTCAACTTAAAGGTCTTGACGTTGTTAAAGTGCCTGCGCAAGCATACCCTGAAGGTATGACTATCCCTGCATCTGAAGATACTTAATCTAACTTAGGAGAATATTATGTTTGGATTTTCATTTGACTCATGGGCTGATGTTACTGGCGCGATGTATATCGGCGTTGGTTCTGAAGGTACATGGACACTGATTGCTGTAGTATTTAGTATCGTTATTCTAGCCATGGGTGCTAGTAGCGAGAAAGCTCACTATGACAAACATCAGTAAGACACTGTAATAAGTAAAATGAAAAGGGCGGTATAAAATACCGCCCTTTTTTATTGTCTAAACCTTTTACTTAGGCCTGATTGGTCTTACCCATTTTGCTATAAGTCTGGCGAATTAATTCATCGTGCACGGCTAATCCCCTCCAAGCACTCTCGTTAAATTCAATGCTTGCGGGCGTATCACTCTTAAAGTGATTGAAATTATCCACACCTCGCACAAGCATTGCAGAATCATCTTCAGTTTGAGTTTGAAACATATCGGTGCTGATGTAGTTGAGACTTAGGCCAATACGCCGATCGTTGCTTTTATTTGGGTGTGATGTGTGCAGTGTCCAACCGTGGTGCAGAGATGCCTCACCAGCTTGAAGTGGTACGCTGCGCGCTTGCTCATCACAGACGCCGTCAACGGTTTGACCATGATAAAGGACGTTGTTGTCATCGCTTGTAACTTGGTGTGGCAATTGGGGTGTTTTATGAGAGCCTGGCACCATGTGCATGCAGCCACTTGCTTCAGTGGCATTCGACAATGCCACCCATGCCGCAACCTGTTTGTCTTTGTTAAAGCCCCAATAAGTAAGGTCTTGATGCCAACTTACGTGCGCTTCGGTATGTGGCTCTTTGATAATAAAGGTAGCGTTATAAAGGAGGATGTTGGGTCCCAACAAATCTTCAAGGCTATCTAGCAAGGTTTTATTAATTGCCAGCTCGTACGCCATTGCTAAAACAGTGTGGATTTTAAATCGGTAGTGAAGCGGCCCAACTATGCGCTCTATGTTTTCGAGTGTTGCTCGATAGGCGCCCGCCTCTTCGGTGTTAATAAGGCGTAAGGGCGTATAAAAACCATCGACCTCAAATTGTGATTTTAACGTTTGCATGCTATCTCTCATAGCTAGTAACTTTGGGGGCTTATAAAACCGTTTTAGACTTTTAGTAACAGTCTTGCAGGATCCTCTAAGGCGTCTTTAATTGAGATTAGGAATTGCACTGCCTCTCTGCCATCGATGATGCGGTGATCGTAAGACAGTGCAAGATACATCATTGGTCTGACAACAATTTCGCCATCAACAACCACAGCTCTTTCTTGCGTTTTGTGCATGCCTAAAATGGCGCTTTGTGGAGAATTGAGGATAGGTGTGGACAGTAGCGAGCCAAAAACACCACCATTTGAAATGGTAAAAGTGCCGCCCATCATTTCTTCAAGCGTAAGCGAACCGGCTTGTGCTCTTGCGGCATAATCAATGATGTTTTTTTCAATATCGTGCATGGCCATTTTATGGGCGTCCCGCAAAACCGGCACGACCAAACCTCTGTCCGAAGACACTGCAACTGAGACATCACAGTAGCCATGATAAACAATGTCATGACCATCAATGTAGGCATTAACGGTTGGGTATTTTTTAAGTGCCTCGACTGCGGCTTTGACAAAAAACGACATAAAACCAAGCTTGACACCATACTTCTTCGCAAAAGCTTCTTTGTAGCTCTTTCTCATCGAAAGGATGGCAGACATATCAACTTCGTTAAACGTTGTCAGCATCGCCGTATTTTGCGTTGCTGAATGCAGCTTAGTGGCAATAGTTTTTCTTAAGCGACTCATCGGTACGCGCTCTTCCATTCTATTGCTCGCTGGGGTAATAGCAGGTAGTGGCGTGCTCGGTGTTTTTGCAATGATTGGCCCTTGTGGCTTAGGCGGTTGTTCATCAGCGACAGGACTGCTAGCCTCACTTTCAATTTGTGGCTCGGGCTCTGGATCCACTTCCGTTGGAGATGCGGTTTCTGTTTTAGGCTCTTCGGGTTCATTGTCCTGAATTTCTGAGCCTTCGGTCATTTGCCCCAAAACTTGTCGAGCGCCGACTGTTTCCCCTTCTTGCGCAATGATTTTAGTAAATACACCCTCCTCTTCGGCTGGCACCTCAAGTACCACTTTATCGGTTTCAATTTCTACAATAACGTCATCAACTTGAACAAGATCACCTGGTTGTTTGTGCCATACGGCAACGGTGGCTTCACTTATAGATTCCGGTAATACTGGAACTTTTATTTCTATCATTTGTCTGTCTCCTAGCGCTCTTTAATGGGAGCAATGCCCAGAGCTTGTTCAATTACGTAGTTTTGATTAATATTGTGCTGCCTTATGCTTCCCTCGGCTGGGGCGGCGTAAAGGTCTCTAGCGACGATATCTATTGTTTGACCTTTTTTGGCGCAGTGCATAAAGTTATGTCTAGAGGTGTACCAGGCGCCTTGATTGATAGGCTCCTCTTGACACCAAACAAGTTCTTTTGCATTCGGGTACTTGTCAAGCTCTGCGTGGAGTGTCTCGGCTGGAAAAGGGTAGAGTTGCTCTAAGCGTAGAATGGCAACATTATTGATTTTATCATCTTGGCGGCGGGTCAATAACTCATAAAAGACTTTACCGCTGCACATTACAATACGATCTACTTTTTTGGGCTTGATGTTTTCGTATTGCTCTTCATAGACGTCTCTGAATTTTTCCTCAGTGAACTTGTGCATAGGGGACGCTGCAAGTGGATTTCTAAGCAAACTTTTTGGCGTCATAATAATTAATGGTGCGCGAAATTTTCTTAGCATTTGTCGTCTTAAAAGATGAAAGATTTGTGACGCTGTTGTGGGTACACACACCTGCATATTGTGACCAGCGCAAAGTTGTAAAAAACGCTCTAATCTTCCCGATGAGTGCTCGGGTCCTTGACCTTCAAGTCCGTGTGGTAGTAACATAACAAGGTTTGAAAGGCGACCCCATTTAGCTTCAGCTGAGGCAATAAATTGATCGATAATGGCTTGAGCGCCATTGACGAAATCACCAAATTGAGCCTCCCATAGAACCAGAGCCTCTGGGTTGGCAGTGGCGTAGCCGTATTCGAAACCAAGCGCCGCTTCCTCAGAAAGGATGGAGTCAATAACCTGCACTTTTCCCTGGTTTTCATTAAGGTGTTGAAGTGGAGTGTAGTCTTCAATACAGAGCTGGTTATGAAGCACGGCATGTCTATGGAAAAAAGTACCACGACCGCAATCTTGGCCAGACAAGCGAATTGGTGTGCCGCCATCTGCCAGACTAGCGTAGGCGAGAGTTTCTGCAAAACCCCAATCGGCATTAATTTCGCCATCCGCCATTTTTTGGCGCCCTACCATTACCTTTTTGACTCTTGGGTGGAGTTCAAAACCGTCTGGTAAGGCCTGAAGTTTGCCGTTCAATTCTTTTATTTTCTTTTTTGATATTTTAGAAGTGTAGGGCGCAGTCCATTTGGCACCAAAATACTTTTCCCAATCAAGCTTCCATTGGCGCTTCTGCGATGGCGGAATAATATTGTAAGCAACTCGCTCACCATCTTTAAGTTTTTGGCGATAGTTCGCGATCATCTCGTCAACTTCTTTTTGAGTGACAACTCCTTGAGTTATTAATGATTGTGCAAAATGGGCACGCGTTGTGGGCATGTTGCGTATAGTCTCATACATCATTGGCTGAGTGACAGCGGGCTCATCAGCCTCGTTATGCCCATGGCGGCGATAGCACATGAGGTCAATAACGACGTCTTTCTTGTAGCGCATTCTATAATCTAGTGCAAGCTGAGTAACAAAACTGACCATTTCTAGATCTTCTGCGTTAACGTGGAAAACGGGCGCATTGACCATTTTTACCACGTCTGTGCAATAGTCCGTTGATCTCGCATCGTACTGTTTACTGGTAGTAAATCCAATCTGATTATTGATAATAATATGAATGGTGCCTTTGGTGCTGTAGCCCTGTGATTGTGACATATTAAGCGTTTCCATGACAACACCCTGTCCCGAGAAGGCGGCATCACCATGGATTAGCACCGGCAGAATAACCTCACCATTTTCATCACCAACAATATCTTGATGGTAGCGCGCATAGCCCTCAATTACTGGATTAACCAATTCCAAGTGCGATGGGTTGAACATCAAAGCAAGATGCACTGCATCATGAGCAGTGTCAATGTCTGATGAAAAGCCTTGGTGGTATTTCACATCACCCGTCTGGTTTGCGCTTAGGTCTAATTCACCATCAAACTCTTTAAATAAATGCTCAGCACGCTTGCCCATAATATTGATTAGTACGTTAAGCCTGCCTCGGTGAGCCATGCCAAGGCAAATTCTCTTCATTGCATGCGAGCCAGAGTGCTCAATTAATACATTGAGCAATGGTATTAAAGAGTCACTGCCCTCGAGTGAAAATCGTTTTTGACCGACGTATTTATTGTGCAGGAATTTCTCAAAAACTTCTGCAGCGGTCAGGCGTTGCAGAAGCCATTTTTTGAATTGAGAGCTGTTTTCTGGGCGGGAGTCGTAAGTTTCAATGCGGGTCTGAATCCAGCGTCTTTCCTCAATGTTGGGGATGTGCATGTATTCAACACCAAGGCTGCCACAATAGGTTTTCTCAAGGGAGTACATCAGCTCGCGCAATGTTGAACAATTAGCGCCTTGGTAAGAGCCCACATCAAAGGTTTTATCTAAGTCGGATTCGAGCAATCCAAATTCAGAAATTTTAAACGGGGGTGTTGAGTGGTGTCTTGGGCGCCTTAAAGGGTCAATTTTCGCTCTAAGGTGCCCTGAAAATCGATAAGCGTAAATTAATCGAAGTACGCCGAGTTGCTGGGAGCTGTCACCACCTATTGGTTGCTGAGTGCTGGACTCAAAATTATTTTCACCATAACTAATAAAACGCTCAATAACGTCTTGATGCGCATTCGGGTTGTTGTTCATTGTTTTGATAATTTGAGGGAAAAAGAGTTTAGAAAGTCGGAGCTTCCCGATAAATAACATTTGTGGCAAATTCGTACCAAGAATGGCAGGATATTGTCAAACAAAATTGTTTTGAAAGATGTCACAGCGAATGAATATGTTATTTGTTACTGATTATAGTGCTGTTATGAAAAAATGTAGCATTAATATGATATTTATTGCAGAAATATATTACATTGATTGCTATTTTGTAATACCCGAAAAACGCTGATATAAAAGCATTTCCATTGTATGATAGTATTTTCAAAGTTTAGTTTAGTTAAACCAGTACAAGATTTGTAGGTACATTGTAATTACCAGAGAGCATTGATGAACAATTTTTTAAAAATTCTAGAAGAAAAAAAACATATTTTGGCGGATGGTGCCACAGGTACAAACCTGTTTGGAATGGGCTTGGAAACGGGCGATCCTCCGGAGCCATGGAATGTCCACCATATCGACAGAATTCGTGCTCTTCACCAGGGATTTGTTGATGCTGGCTCGGACCTTTTTCTTACCAATAGTTTTGGCGGTACATCGTTTCGCCTTAAATTGCACAAGCTTGAAAAGCAAGTTTTTGAGTTAAATAAAGCTGCTGCAGTCATTGGTAGAGGAGTTGCTGATGGTATTGATCGATTGGTGATTGTTGCTGGCTCAATGGGGCCAACGGGTGAGATGATTGAACCTCATGGGTCAATGACACCAAAAGAGGCGACCGATGCATTTAGAGCTCAGGCCGAAGGTTTGGTGGAAGGTGGTGTTGACGTTTTGTGGCTGGAAACGATGTATGCCATCGAAGAGTTGGAGGCTGCAGTTGAAGCAATTAAAGATTTTGGTTTGCCAATATGCGCCACAATGAGTTTTGATACCGCAGGAAAAACGATGATGGGTATAACTCCAGCGAACCTTGCTAGAAGAGCGCAAGAACTTGGCCTGGTGGGCTTTGGTGCCAACTGTGGGGTTGGAGCCTCAGATTTGCTTGCAACCATTAATGACATCAGCCGCCATGTTGGACAGGGCACAACAGTTATCTCCAAAGCCAATTGCGGTATTCCTGAATATCGTAAAGGTGAAATTGTCTATACAGGTACTGAAGAATTGATGGCTGAGTATGTTCATTTAGCGCTAAACTCTGGTGCAAAAATTGTCGGCGGTTGTTGTGGTACGAGTTTCGAGCACGTGCGCGCAATGAGAAAAGCGATGGACGAGCACCAGATGAACGGCCAGCCGACTTTGGCTGATATTGAATCCAAGGTCGGCGAAATGTCTTCGGGTTCGAGGGCTATTTTTGCTGGTGATGATAGCGCGCCTGTTAAAACTCGTAGAAGTCGTCGAGGTCGTTAGACTGAGTTAAACAGGTTGTTTGGTTGTTTGAGTGTAAGTCACAATACGGGCGCTAAATACAGCGCCTTTCCTTGGTATAAATGCTGCTTTTTTGAACTTTATCTTTGAACTAAAGCTGTTAGTAGTGTGTATTGCCATAGTTTTTTCAATGCTCGTCATTGCATATAATCTTTAATTAATTTCAATTTGACAGACTTTCTTGTCAGTAAACTATGTTATTATTATTTGAAATAACGCAATGTTCTTCCATGTTATTTTTTTTGATTTTTAATAAATAGCTAAGACAATGAGTCCTCCAAAGAAAGGCGTATCGATAATTGACAAAGAACTGCCCAGTTTTGGCAGCAATAAGCAATTAGAGGCGTCAATTGGTAAGCAGGTAAGAAATTCGCGTAAAGGTGCAGGGGTTACTTTGCAGCAACTGTCTAAGCAATCCTTTCTTTCGGCCAGTATGCTGTCGAAAATTGAGAACGGTCAAATCAGCGCCTCACTTAAAACCATTCAGTTGATTTGTCACGCGCTGAATATTTCCATCAGTTCTTTGTTCCAGCAATTCGATAAAAATGTTGAGCCAACTTTCGTAAAGTCTGGTGACGGCCTGACTATTGAGCGAGCCGGTACACACGACGGCCGACATTACCAGTTGCTTGGTCACACAATGGGCGGCCAACTCAAGGTTGAGCCTTGTTTGATCACTATTACTAATCGTAATTATGAGTTCCCAGAGTTTCAACATCATGGAGTTGAGTTTATTTATATGCTCAAGGGTGAGATGGAGTATTTCTACGGCACCAAGATCTTTCACTTCGTGGAAGGTGACTCACTATATTTCGATTCTGAAACCCCGCACGGCCCTAAAAAAATCCTCAGCAAAGAATGCCAATTTTTGGCGGTCATTTGCTCTGCTCAGTCCTAGCTTAGCTATATATACATAGTAGCGATTAACCGCTAGGCATCTTTGCACCTAACGAACCGTATGTGTTGATTTACTACAATCAAATGTAAATTAGCAAATTTACATTGGTTTTAAGGTTCTTTTTCAGAAGAAATAGATAGCTTGATGTCGCTTTCCTGAAAATCACAAAAATTTCTTGACAATGGAATGATGGCAGGCGTATACTTGCTATTCAATTTGTGGTGCGAAGCAAAGATAGTGTTAATGGGTGGGTGCAAACAATAGGCCTTAACTCCTTAAATTATTATGATTTAATCCATAGATTATCTGATGCAGGTTTTGGTTTTGTCTATTGTTCACAATAAATAGACCGAATAAAAGCAGAGGGGCACTGATCTTGTAAAAGATTAATTTTTTTATTTATTCGGAGAGATTAAATGACAGATTTAGAACTTCACCTAAATGAACCAGGCAGAGCTGAGCTGGTAAAAGAGGTAGCGAGAAAAATCGAAGCACTAGGCGTTACTTACGTTTACTATCAATTCATATCCGTTACTGGCCGTGTTGTTGGTAAAGGTATTCCAGGACGCCACTGGGAGCGTTTAGCTGAAAAGGGTTTTCAGTTAGTATACGGTTCAACAGCTAACTTATTTGTTGATCGTCACGGCGATTACATTGGCTATGGTCCAGAATCTTCTGAACTTGTTGGTCTTCCAGATCCAGACACTTTCTGTCAACTTCCATGGGACAAGCGTGTTGCGCGTGTTTTCTGTAGACTTTACAGAAACCGTGAAGAGCGTGAGAATCCAGGTCAGGCGTTAACGTCAGACTGTCGTGGTAACTTGCATAGATTCCATAAAGAATTCCAAGAGAAGCATGGTCTAGACATGCGTTGTGGTACTGAGCCAGAAATGATGTGGCTTAAAAAAGGTGAAGATGGCCAGCCAGACGGTGGTGTAACTAAGCCTACTTGTTACCATATTGATCAATTTGAAGAGCTTCGCCCTGTATTCATGAAAGTTATTGAGTATTCAGAGCAGATGGGTCTTGATATCATTCAAGGTGACCACGAAGACGCTCCAGGCCAGTTAGAGCTTAATACACAGTTCGACGATGTATTGCGTAACGCTGACCGTTTAACAACTTACCGTCAAATTTGTGCACAAGTTGCACGTGAGTTTGGCTTAATTGCTTGTTTCATGTCTAAGCCGTTTATGGGTGTTTCCGCTTCAGGTTGTCACCATAATATGTCTTTATGGAAAGGTGGTGAGGAGGTATTCAAACCAGAAATTGCTGGCAATCCAGACGAGTTACCAGGTATGCCGGGTTGTTTCACTTACCGTGAAGGTGGTGAAAACACATTTATGCCGGATCCATCAATTGACGAGAGAATGCCAGGACCAATCGGCCTTAACTCTATCGGTGGTGTAATTGCGCATTTACCAGCACTAACGTCAATTGGTTCTTCGACAGTAAACTCTTACCGTCGTCTTTGGGACACAGGATTTTGGGCGCCAATCTTTGCTGACTGGGGTTACCAAAACCGTACTTGTGCTTTGCGTGTATCTGCGCCAGGTCGTTTTGAATACCGTTCAGTTGACTCAATGGTTAACCCATACTTAATGGGTGCAGCACTATTGATGGCGATGGGCGATGGTATCGATAAGAACATGGAAGCTGGTGAACCTGAAGAGCGTAATATTTACGCAGCGATGGAAGCGGGTAAAGAGGTTAAGAAGTTACCTATGACATTAGGTGATGCGTTAATCGAACTTGCCAACGATCCAGTAATTAAATCTTCAATGCCGAATGAAATGTACAGGGTGTTCGAACACTACAAGAGAGACGAGTGGGAACGCTTTAACCATACGGTTACAGATTGGGACTTAGCAACTTACTTGGATTGCCTGCCATAGGGTAGAGCCATTTAAGTTTCTAATTAGAATGCCCGTCTCAAAAGGCGGGCACTTTTTACATAGGAGTAATATATATGTGTGGAATAGCAGGAATTATTCATAAGAAAGGCGGAGCGTCTGAAAACATCGGTGCACAAATGACCGACATGTTGCAGGCTTTGAAGCACAGGGGGCCGGATTCAACTGGCTATGCAGTATATGGTAAAGATAATGGTAACCTAATTATGCGCCTTAAGGTTGCAGAAGCAATCGAATTAGAAGGCAGTTACAGTATTCATGCTGAAATTGCTGAGCGTATCGCATTGGTTGATGCTCGTTTAGAAGAGTCTGGCGCTAAAATCGTTAATAAAGAGAATGCTACTGAGTATGCTCTTAGATACGAGCTTGACTTCTCAGGCGACATGAAAAACCTAGCGGATTTTGTTGAAGACATCGAAGGTGTTGAGATCTTGTCGGTTGGTAATACGTTAGAATTAATCAAAGATCTAGGCGATGCATCAGTTGTATCTGCTCAGTACGGTCTAAACAATTTTGATGGCACTCACGCTATCGGTCATACGCGTATGGCGACAGAGTCGGATATTGATATTCGTTCTGCTCACCCATACTGGGCGTATCCGTTTAGTGATATTGCTGTTGTGCACAACGGCCAATTAACGAACTACTGGACTCACAGACGCGACCTTGAACGTAAAGGTCACCGTTTTTCATCTAACTGTGACTCAGAGTTAATTGCGGTATACATTGCAAACAAAATGAGCGAAGGTGTTGAGTTGGAAGCAGCGATGAGAGAGTCTATTGACTTCCTTGACGGTGTTTTCACTTACCTTGTAACAACGAAAGACCAATTGGGTATGGCGAAAGACTGTATGGCTGCCAAACCAATGGTTGTATATGAAGGTGACGATATGATTGCTTTGGCTTCTGAAGAAGTTGCGATCAGAAAATTATTTGATCATCAAATTCACACATTTGACCCTTATGATGGAGAGGTAAAAGTATGGCAACATTAAAAGACACTAAGTCTCATGACATGGGACTTCACGAGGAGTCTCTAAAAGGACGTACTCAACAACGTTTCTTCTCAGTTGATGAAAGTTCAAACTTAACGTATTTCAACTCATTTGAAGTTGACACTGATAAGACAGCAACAATTGACGCTCTAGAGATGACTCCTAGAGAAATCAACATTGCAATTAGAGAGCTAATGGAAAGTGGAGTTGGAAGCATTACTGTCGAAAACCCTATGTCACGCCACGGCGTTGGCGTTGGTATCCTTAACCGCTTAAACCTTACTTTTACTGATAGCTTAGGCTACTTTGGTTGTGGTTTGATCGACGGTCCAAACGTCCACATTAAAGGCCGTGTTGGTTGGTCATGTGCAGAAAACATGATGGCTGGTACTGTTCTTATTGAGATGAATGCTGGTTCTACATTCGGTGCCGCCATTCGTGGTGGCGACCTTGTATGTAGAGGTAGTGTTGGCGCACGTACAGGTATTGACCAAAAAGGCGGCACGATCATCGTTGGTGGCAATACAGGCGCCTTCTCTGGCTTTATGATGCAACGTGGTCGTATGATCGTTTGTGGTGATGCAGGTAGAAACTTAGGTGACTCAATGTACGACGGCGTTATTTACGTTGGTGGTGAAGTTGAAGAGCTAGGTATTGACTGTGTACCAGGTGAAATGAATGAGCTTGATGTTCGCTACCTATCTTCTAAGTTAGATTTGTACGGCATTAAAACTCCGAATGGCGCTGAAAAAATGCACAAGTACGTTTCAGGCAAGATGCTTTGGAACTACGACAAGTTAGAGCCACATGAGAAGAAGGTAGCCCTTTAATCGTTCACTCCAACTAAATTATAAAAAGGAAATATTATGAGCAATCAAGTAGATGATACATCCCGTTTAGGATCAAGTTTTATCTTCCCTAAAGAGGTGATGAATGATATTCATATCAAATCTGACTTAGGTCGTTACAGAATGAGAGGCTTCTCTCTATTCAAAAAGATCCCAACTTGGGACGATTTGACATTTATGCCAGGCACACTAACTCGTTTCATTATTGAAGGTTACAGAGAAAAGTGTTTAACAAAAACAATCATTGGTCCAAATGCAAAAGTACCTCTAGAGCTAGACATTCCAGTCTACATCACAGGTATGAGTTTTGGTGCATTGAGCTATGAAGCAAAAACAGCCCTAGCACGTGGTGCTACGATGGCTGGTACAGCGACTTGTTCTGGTGAAGGCGGCATGATTCCAGACGAGCGTCGTTACTCAAGCAAATGGTTCTACCAGTGTATTCAATCACGTTACGGCTTCAACCCTAATCATTTACGTCTAGCTGACGCGATCGAGTTCTTCATTGGACAAGGTTGTAAAGTTGGTCTTGGTGGTCACTTAATGGGTCAGAAAGTAACAGACCAAGTAGCTGAGATGCGTTCACTACCAGCAGGTATTGACCAGCGTTCTCCAGCGCGTCACCCAGACTGGTTAGGTCCGGATGACTTGGCGCTTAAAATCGAAGAAATTCGTGAAGCGACAGACGGTCAAATTCCAATTCAGTTAAAACTTGGTGCTGCACGTGTATACGACGACGTTCGTATGGCTGCTAAAACAGGTTGTGACAGTATTTACATCGACGGTATGGAAGGTGGTACTGGTGCGGGTCCTCACCTTGCAACAGAAGAAACTGGCGTACCAGGTATTGCAGCAATTCGTCAAGCGCGTAGAGCGATTGAAGATGTTGGTATGAGTGGTGAAATCACTCTTATCTATGCTGGTGGTATTCGTAATGGTGGTGACGTAGCTAAAGCAATTGCACTTGGTGCAGACGCGGTAGCGATTGGTCACTCAGCATTGATGGCACTTAACTGTAACAGAGACACTCCTGAGGCCGACTACGAAGGTGAGATGGGTGTTAGACCTGGTGAGTGTTACCACTGTCATACTGGCCGTTGTACGGTTGGTGTTGCAACGCAAGATCCTGAGCTTAGAAAGCGTCTAGACCCAGATCTAGCTGCTGAGCGTGTATTTAACTTCTTACATACATTAGCAATCGAGTGTCAAATGATGGCTCGTGCTTGTGGTAAGACTAATGTACACTCATTAGAGCCAGAAGATCTAGCTGCATTGACAATGGAAGCCTCAGCTTGTGCACAAGTACCTATCGCAGGTTCGCAGCACACGGTTGGTCGTCCAGACATGACACGTTTTTAAGAAAGGAGATATCATGAGTAATACAGAAGAAAAGTTTATTGAGATTGACTCTCTAGATAAAAGCCATGAGGAAATGACAGGCCAGCATATCGGTTATAGATATGATGTAAACCTTGTCCCTGACCTTGATTTCATCACTCCGTTTTTACAAGAGTACATTGAAAAGATGGGTTGGAAAGACCTTAACTGGTTGGAAGATGTTCACATGGGTTATGAAGGTGACCAAGCAGCTGTTTTTGATAGAAATGTCAACGGTTGGGTTACAATTCCTGACACAATTGAACTTCCAAACAATCAACAAGAGCGTGACATGATTGCACGTGAACTGTTGATCAAGTTCCAAATGTCTGAAAACCACCCAATGGTTGACTTAAACGCAGCTTACCGTAAGTTCTAGAGGTAGGTGAGTTTTTAGGGAACGTGAGGAAGTTGTTTGACTTGTTCAGGCAACCTCCCCCCCTTAGTTTGGCAGCATCTCTCCCCCCCTGAGATGCTGTTATAACTAAAAATACAGCTCTAATTCTCTTTTATAGGCGCTGTATTTGATAATTTTTATTATGCTGAGCAAGAAGAATGTGTCATTAAGAATATTCAAAAAATTAGTAACAACCTGCTCTAATGGCTTTTAAAGAGATAGATTAGGTTCAATTGAAAC
>LWDU01039843.1_pt1 | contig 13529 bp, 13 predicted proteins | sample 727161 | NCBI WGS metagenome assembly LWDU01 (sample SAMN04566230, study PRJNA314399) | hydrothermal vent metagenome | isolation source: deep sea hydrothermal plume seawater | place: Mexico: Gulf of California, Guaymas Basin | collected 2004-07-11 | reverse complement strand
CCGGGTCGACGCGTATTTCACCGAGGTCGTGCTTGCTGGTGCGCGCTGCTAGGGGCTGTACGTGGATCTGGCGGTTGTCAAGTTGCTTATAGGCCACGGCGAACCTCCTGAAGGCGTCGGTGAATTTGGCGCGGTGAAGCTGTTCCGGTCGTGCCGAGTTGTTGAATGGTGATCGAGGCGGCCAAACTGGCGAGTGTCGCAGCTTCGGTTGCGTGTGCACCGACAGCCAGGGCCGTGGTAATCGCCGCTGAGCAGGCGTCCCCCGCACCGACTATATCTATGGGCTCTGCGACATGGACTGCGGGTACGCGCTTAACCGCGTCGCCCTCGGCGACAAGTATGCCTTGGGCGCCGAGGGTGAGGAATACGGGCCGGCCAGTGCGGAGACTGAGTGTCTTGGCGTGGTCTCTGGCTGTTTTGAGCGAAGGGCGGCCACGGTAATTTAGGGCCGCCATAGCTTCCTGCTGGTTGGGTTTAAGGATCGCGCCTTTGAAGAGACCGATGCGTTCGCGCGAGTCGGCGAGGGCAATGAATTGCGGTCTGGCGACCAGAGCGGTGGCGAGGGCGCGGCGAACACGACCGGTGAGTACGCCGCAATTGGTCTCTGATACCTGGTCGAGCAGTACTACAGCGTCCCAGTGTGCGATGCGGTCGTGGATATGGGCGATGATTTCGTTCTGCAATTTCACGGGGGTCGGGCGGCGGTTCTTGGTGTCGAGGCGTTGCAATTCTTGCAGCACGGGGCGGTCGCGTTTACTGTTGTCGATATAGCAGGGTTTGCCATAAGTTGGGGTAAAGCGGCCTGGGGCAGTGATAAATCCGGCTGTATCTAGGCCCAGTTTATGCATGGCCCGCCGCAATTCGTAGCCTTCTCCGTCGTCCCCGCAATAACCGATGGCCTCCACCTTTCCGACCCCGAGGGCTCGCAAATTCGCGGCGACTGTACCGGCCGCACCGGCCTGGCGTCGGTGTCGAACGACCTGGTAGCAGCTATGCCCCGTTTCTAACGAGGTTTCGTCGAGTTCGGGGTCGCAGTCGAAATAGGCGTCGAGGAAAAAATCGCCCACCACGCCGACGCGCAACGATGAATAGTCGGCGAGCAGAGTGCGCAGGCGGGACGGCGTCAATTCAGACATCGGTCTCTCCAAAAAGGAAAGACAGCAGTAGGGCGGATTCCTGCCAGTCTGGGACCATGATCTGCGCTCCGGCTGTGCGCAGGCGCTCTTTTTTCCATTCGTCCCAACCCTGTTCCCCGCTTTCGAGACTGGCGATGCCTATAGCGATGCCGTCGACAGATCTCGCGCTTTCAATTTCGACATAGCCGTCACCGAAGACGGCGAGCTCCGCCCCGTGCAAACCGTGGTCGTTGCAGATCTGTTCGAGCAGCATCTGTTTGGAAAAGGATTGGTAGTCATCTCGGGCGCCGTAAATGCGTTCTGAAAAATAATGGTCAATGCCCAATAGTTTGGCCTCGGCGATAACGAATGGCTCATCGGTGCCGCTGGCTAGATAACAGGTCGTTCCACGTCTTGTCAACTCGTCGAGCAGAGCGATTGATCCCCTAACTCTATAGGGTTTTTTTTCAGCTCCCTGTTCTAGGTTTTCAAGTCGGTGGGCGATTTTCTCCTGCAAAAGGTTTAGATACTGCCATTTGTAATCTAGCGGGTCGCGCGGTGTGCCGCCGTGTTTGCGGACTTCCTCGGCTAAACGCATCATCTGGTAAATGGTCTGGCGACCGGTAAGCTGGAGAATAAAGTCACGGCAGATATCGGCCAAAGTAGCGCGATCCTCGGCCGTCGGTGTTCTTTCTAAGGCCTCGACGCATAGGCTCAGCATTATTTTTTGCCAGCCGGCGCGAATCAGGGATAAGGTGCCGTCGAAATCAAAAACGGCATGTTGGATTAGGCCTCGTACAGGTGGGGCGGAGTAAATTTCGATATTTGCGCCCAAATACTGAATCGGGAAAGCAGTAGACATATATTCCGCTTTGTGAAATTGGGTAGTCTTGATGGGTAGTCTCGAATAGGGAAATAGGCGAATGGTAGCAGGAGGAGGGAGAGGTGTCAATGACATGGGGCTTGATTTAGGATCATTCGCGGCCTATCTTTTATCGTCATTTTATTCTATGTCCTTTATTCTCATTAGGTTGAAATAATACGTGCAGATTCGCAAAGCTGTTTTTCCCGTAGCCGGTATGGGCACTCGTTTATTGCCAGCGACCAAAGCTCAACCGAAGGAGATGTTGCCCGTCGGTTATAAGCCGGTTGTGCAATATGTCGTTGAGGAAATGATCGCACAGGGTTTGGATCGATTTTTGTTTATAACCGGTCGCAAAAAGCGGTCGATTGAAGACCATTTCGACGACGATCCCGAATTGGAAGCTCGCCTGGTCGATAAGTCGATCGGCGAGATTGACTACGAAGCCGCAGGGGTCGAATTCTACTATGCCAGGCAACGGCGCCCGTTGGGCAACGCCGATGCGGTGCGCATGGCGAGGGAATTCGTCGGTGACGAGTCCTTTGTGGTGGCTTTTGGCGATACGATCATTCACTCGCCCGAAATGCCCGGTGTCGTCGAGCGGATGATCCAGTCGCATGTCGAACACGGAGTCGCTGCCACGATCGGGGTTGTCGCACCTGCCGAAGACGCAGCCAGTGGGGATTTTACGATTGCCGACATCGTTGAAAAACCCGCGGTAGAGGATGCGCCAAGCTGTCTTGCGGTGGCGTCTCGCTATGTGTTTACCCCGGAAATTTTCGATGCGATTGATGCGATCAAACCTGGGATCGGCGGCGAACTTTGGTTGACCGATGCGATACGCATTCTGCTGCAGCGGGGAGCTAAAGTGCGTTGCGTGCGTCTTAAACCCGACGAAATGCGTTACGATATCGGCACTCCTTTGACATATTATCGGGCTTTTGCCGATTTCGCCTTGGCCGATCCGGAATTCGGCGAGGCTTTTCGTTCCTATCTCCAGCATAAGTTGGCATAGACCTATGAAGCTCAAAATCGACTACGGCCGCGACGGCTTAGAAATTGAAGTTCCCGAATCGGCTCAGGTATTGCAGATGGCCGCCGGTGCCGGACTCGACAGGATCGAGGAACGCCTCGACGAGGCGATAGCGCATCCGCTTGGCACTGCGGGTTTGCGCCCCTTGGCCAAGGGGCGCAAGAATGCCTGTGTGGTAATCGCCGATATAACCCGTCCCGTTCCCAACGCCGTTATTCTGCCCCCGATGCTGCGCATCCTTGAAGAGGAGGGCATAGCCCGCGAGCATATCACTATCCTGGTCGGCACGGGCTTGCATCGGCCCAATGAGGGTGAGGAATTGCTGCAGTTGGTCGGTACTGAGATTGCTCGCGATTATCGCATTGTCAATCACATGGCCCGGGAGCGGGAGACCCTGACCTATTTGGGGGAGACCTCGGGTGGTGCACCGATCTGGATCGATACGCTCTATGTCGAGGCCGATTTAAAAATCGCGACTTCATTGATTGAACCACACCTCATGGCCGGGTATTCGGGCGGGCGCAAGGCAATCTGCCCGGGGTTGATGGGGGTCGATACTATGCGGGTTCTGCACGGCCCTGAATTGCTCGGGCACCCCGGTGCTCGCGAGGGGCAAATCGAGGGCAATCCGTTCCACCGCCAAGCGCTTGAAGTGGCACAGCGGGCCGGTGTTGATTTTACGCTTAACGTGGCGATGAACGATCAACGGCAGATCACTGGTATTTTCTGTGGCGACCTGGAAAAGGCCCATGCGGAGGGGGTCCGCTTTGTCAAAGGCCAAAACGGCGCTTTTATCGATGAGCCAGTTGATATCGTCGTTACCAGCAGCGCCGGGTTGCCGTTGGACTTGACTTTTTACCAAGCCGTCAAGGGGATGACTGCCGCGTTGCCCATTGTTAAAGAAGGCGGCACGATACTTATCGCGGCTCGCTGCTCTGAGGGGTTGGGCGGCCCCGAGTTCCAGGAGATGCTGTTGAATACGCCTGGGGCCACCGAATTTGCCGCCTGTCTTGAAGATCCGGATTTTTTTGCCATCGACCAATGGCAGTTGCAAGAGTTGTGCAAGGTGCTCGACAAGGCCGAGGTCATGGTCTATTCCGAAGGGATTGCCCCGGATCAGCGCGACAACCTTTGGGTCAACGTCGTGCCTTCGGTCGAAGAGGGATTGGCTGCAGCATTGGCGCGGCACGGGGCTGATGCGCACATAGCTGTCGTGCCAAAGGGGCCTTATGTGCTTACGCAAATTAGAGGAGCGCACTAATGTGCGATTCGTGGCTGTGGCGGTAGCGGTCTGCTCAATGGCGGTGGGTGCATTTGCGGCGCTGCCGATTATGGGGATGGAGGGAGAGAAGGAAGATAAAGAAGATAAAGAAGAAAGCGTCTCATTGACGCAGCCCGTCCTCGACAGCGCCAATGAAGAGGCTCTGAAACAGCTACTGCTCTTTGTGCCTTTCCGCGATAAATCAAATTACAAAGGGGAATGGGATATATATTCCGAAGTGCCGCGTGGTCTAGCCGATTCGCTGCGTGGAAGTCCCTTTTTCCGCACGATCTCGATTGATTCGGCATTGGTACGGTTGAAGAAGAAGGAGCTCAAGGGCAAGATCGATCCCAAGCGCGCGTTGGCGATCGGTCGTGAGTTGGGTGCCGACTATGTCGTCATGGGACAGATCGACGAGATGAGTATGAAACGCTTTCGCGCCACGGTGCCGATCGGCGGTTATCGCAGTTATCAGGGGCTGACCATTGTTCAGTTATTCCCCTACAAGATTATCGACGGGGAACCGATCGGCGAGGTCGTGCGCGAGGTCACCGAAGACAGCAAGCGCTACGGGATTACGAATCCGGCGGCCTATGTCCCCTTGGAGAAAGAATACTTTCTTATAGGGCAGATGGAGTGGGGCAGCGGCGAATTTCAGCAGACTTTGCTGGGCAAGTCGGTGAGCAAATGTCTCAACGTCTTGGCCGCAGGGCTCGACAGCCTTATTCAGCCTCCGGCCGCTCTCAAGGTCTCTGAGCCGAAGGTTATAGATATTGACGGGAGTCGCGCCTATATCAATGTCGGTTTGGTCGACTCGGTGCAGAATGGCTATAAATATGGAGTTTGGGACAAAGGCCGGGAATTAAAGGATCCGGATACCGGTGAGGTCTTGGGCAAGGCGTTGTCGCGCAGGATTGGCGTCGTGCAGGTTGAACAGGTGCTCAGTGACCATCTGTCATTGGTCCGTATTCTCGAAGGGGAAGATATCGTGGAGAAGGACTTTGGGATTCGTGCCGAGTAGGGGGAGTTATTAATGTGGAATAAACTAATGGTTATGATGATATTTGCGCTGGTTTTGTTTGTGACGCCTTGGCCCGTTGACGGCGATGGGTTACCGGCAGGTAGGGCGCGGCTCTATTATCTTTTCTCCTCTGATCAGGTTGAGGAACGACTGCGGGCAGTATCTTTGCCGCAGCGTTTTCGAGAAGACGCGACAGATCTGGAACTGGTGGTTATTGTCCGAGGCGCTGATGTTCGATTTGCGGACGGTGTCATACAACTCAAGGCGTCTACTGCCGCCCAATCGGAACTGCCCGAATATATCAGGACGCGGTTGCTCGTCGACGGGGATTTCTTTGCCATAGTCGATGGAGCCGGTCGTATGCTCACGGCTGGGGTTGGTCGCCGTATGGATCAAGCTTTCGCTATTCCCACAGATGTGGAGGTGAAAACGTGGGCAAAAATAAAAGACCTCTTTGACTAGTTTGGGTAACCATGTTGGCGATACTGGATGTTGAGGCTTATTTTATAGCCCCAGTTCGCGAGATCTAAGTCTTTTACGCCCAGGCGCTTTCCCGTTGTGAATCCATGTCCGAAACTTCCACCGAGTTTCCCCTTAAACGGATAGACGCTCTAGCTCGTTGTGCTTGTGCGCTCGGCGCTTGTGGGGTGTGGTACCATCGGATTGTAATCGAAGGTGCGCACAATCTGCCGCGGGAGGGGGCCGCTTTACTTTTACCTAAACATCATGCCTATCGCGATATCCTGCTTGAAGGGGTGTTATTGCGCAGGATTACAGGGCGCTACGCTACTTATGTGATGAAGGCCGGGTTATGGGGGGTTATAGAGCGGTTCGGGGGGCTCAGGGTGGTACGGCCCAAAGATATAAGGCGCATCGTTGATCGGGAAGAACGCCGTCGTGAAATTGCCCGGGCCCGCGCGGCGAATCAGAAGATGCAGGACTATTTGAGCGGGCTTTACAGTCATGGGGAAGTCGTCATATCTCATCCGGAGGGGATGCGGATTCAGGATGAAATGGGGTTGCTGCAGAAAGAAGTTATCGAGCACGTGGTGAAGGTGGAGCAGCAGTTGGGAATACGAGTGCCGCTGATTCCGATCGGCATGGAGTATGAGAGTTATGCTCGGCCGAACGCTCGAGCCTATTTCCGCGTTGATGAACCGTTCTACGCCGATGCGTTCGCCGACGTCAACGGGGTGATGAATTATTTGGATGATCGTTTGCGGATACTCAGCGGCCTGTCCCAATAGGCTGTATAAGCAAAAATTATGCTGTGGAGGGAGTGCATGTTCAACTTAGCTGTATTGGTATTAGCCATCTCGATTGTTGGTTGCGGCTCAAATCAGGTCACGGTCGAAATCCGGGGCGGAGACGGCCAGTTGGTGCGTCTTGACGCCAATGATGTCGAATACAAATTCAACCGCTTGGTCAAGGCCGGGACTTTTACTTTTCCGCAACCCGAGAGCAAGATTGATCTAGGTAGTGGTTCTTATGTGGTCAATGTCTCAGCGGGTGATTACCTGGAGACCAAGGTTTTAGAGTTGGAAGCGCCGCCGATATCCGGGGTGGGTGAGTATAAGGTGGTTTTTGATGTTCCCGCAGGCAGCAATGCCGGTTTTAAACGCACGGGGACCATTCTCTATGCCTCGACTAAGAAAAATGTCCGCAATTGGGACCTATTCACGATCAAGGCCGATGGTAGCGACCCCCAGCAATTGACCGATACACGCGATCTCGAGCAGCACCCGGCCTGGTCGGCTGATGGTAAAAAGATCATTTTTACTCGCGGCGATGTGATGACGAATATCGATATCTATACGATGGATGCCGATGGGTCTAATGTCGCACGATTGACAGAGCATCCTGAACGCGACCAGCGCGGCGCTTTTTCGCCAGATGGACAGACGGTAGCCTTCGTCAGTCAGCGCGACGGCGATGTGGCGATCTGGTTGATCGATATCGATGGAGCCGATCCGCGCAAGCTAGTTAAGGGACGTGAGCCGACGTTCTCGCCCGATGGCCGTCGTATCGCCTTTACCTCTTCGGCCTTCCACGATAACGATGAGATTTATCTTATCGACCTTGACGGTTCCAATATGGTTCGTCTCACAGACAATCGGCGCAAATTCGACTGGTTTGCGTCGTGGTCCCCGAAGGGGGACCGCCTGGCGTATAATTCGGAGGCGTATGGTGGTCAAGAATTGATGATCATGCTAGCCAATGGCGAGGCGAAGACCAGGATCTCGATCGCGGAGAAAACGTATGAGCAGGAAACAGTCTGGTCGCCGGATGGCAAAGGATTGGCTTATGCGGGTAAGATGGGCGACGATGATTACGATATTTATGTCGTCGGAACCCATGGCTTTGATTTGGATGAACTGGATACGCCGCGTTCGCCGCCGACGAACCTGACCGATAACAACGATCGCGACGATATGTCGCCGAGCTGGCGCTCCTTCTAAATTCAGTATGAGGGTCAAAGAGGTTTCGGGTGTTTCCTGGCTCTGGATTGTCCTGCTCCTGGGATTGTCATTGCGGTTGCTCAGCCTAATGGAGCCTCTGATTGACAAGCAGGCCTGGCGGCAAACTGATACGGCCGCGATTGCGCGCAATTATTACGAAGAAGGATATACTCTATTTCATCCACGCGTTGACTGGAGGGGTACTTCCTCCGGTTTCGTAGAGGCAAATTTCCCCCTCTATCCATTTGTCGTTGGCGTGCTTTACTCGGTTGTAGGAGGGGCCTACGAGTGGGTTGGCCGCTTGGTTGCGGCGCTGTGTTCGACGGCGGCGGGAGCGCTGCTTTACTTGTTGGCGTTGCGACTCGGCCTGAGTGCGCGGAGTGCGCTATTCGGGTCCTTATTCTATCTGCTTTTCCCCTTGAGTGTTTATTACGGCCGCACCTTTCTGCCCGAAGCGCTGATGATCTTCTTAAGCGTGGCGGCGCTATGGGCTTTTGCGCGGTGGATTGATAGCGGCACTCGGTGGCACTTTGTCTTGGCAGTGTGGTTAGCCGCGTTGTGCTTCCTCGTTAAAATCCCGACCCTCTACCTTGGTTTCCCGCTCGTCGCACTGGCTTGGGAGCGCTGGGGGGGGAGATTCGTTCTCAAACCTTCGCTTTGGCTCTACTTGATTGCAGCCGTTTTACCTACCGTTTTCTGGTATTGGCACGCCAGTCTGCTCTTTGAGGATACGGGGCTGACATTCGGTATTTGGAATCGTTACGGGTACGATAAATGGGATCGCAGCATACTGTTCGGGTTAGATTTTTACCAAACAATGCTAGTGCGGTTTTGGCATAGTATCTATACCCCGATTGGAGCACTGTTGGTTTTGTTCGGGCTGTCGCTGCCGCCGACCCAACGGCGGGAGTGGGTATTATGGGTTTGGTTGGGGGGGCTTCTGTGTTATGTATTTCTCGTCCCCGAGGGCAATCGCAAGCTGCATTATTACCAGCTGCCTTTTGTTCCGGTTGGGGCTCTTTTTGCGGGCCGGGCGGTTACTGCACTTTTGGAGGTGGGTGGTTCGCAGCGGGGGTGGAGCCGTATTGCGAGGAACTGGACACCCTTACAACGCGTCGTTTTGGTAGGAATCTTGGTCGTCGGAAGCGCGGTTTATAGCGGTTGGGCGATCGGACCTTATTATGAGCAACCCAACAACCTGCACAAGTATTACGAAAGTTGCCATTTTACCGGCGGTATTGTCGATGACAAATTGCCGCGGGAAGCGAAACTGGTCGTTGGTGATCTAGACGAAAACGCCGGTGCCCCACATAGAGCACAAAGCCCGACTTTGCTCTATTACTGCCATCGCAAAGGGTGGCAGATAACGCCCGACGAGTTTAATCCTGCTCGACTTGATAGCTTGGCGGCGGCGGGTGCAGACTTTTTTCTGGTTGCCGGTGGTTTCGCAATGGGGGACAAGGTATTCTGGAATGATTTGTTGCGCAGGGGGGTGAGCATTCCTTCGGCTTATCCGCGCAAGTGGCACGACGGGGGTGAATTTACCCGTTATCTTAGTCGCCAACGAGGGGATGACAGACACTTCATCCTCGTATCGCTTTCAGGAGACTCACAGCAACAGTAAAGTGATCAGCAGATAGTTGACAGCGACACTGAGGCTTTTATATAGTATATATAAGATTTTGGATATTGGGCACTTAAGCCCGTTCTCGGTAGGTAGTCCCAAGGAGGGTAGTATGGCGTTAAGAAGAGGACATGACCAGGCGCGCAAGTGGCTTTTGACCGGAGCTTCGATCGCAATCTTTGCCGTTATGGGTGGATGTGCCAGTACTAGCACCTCTTATTCCCGAAGGTAAAGGGCGGCTTATCATTCAAGCCGGCGGAATTAACGAGGTTAATTTTTATGTCATAGACGAAGAAACGGGTGAAGAGGTTCATGCTGAATCGCCGCGCACCTCGGGAAGTTCGCCGATAGGCTACGAATCGGGAAACCGTTCGATGCCGCAATTCGTCGATTTGGATCCTGGGGAATATTTAGTTGTCGTCAATACGGATATCGACGATAGTGTCGAGAAAGAAATCGAAGTCCTGATGGGACTGGATGTCTATGTATCGATTCCGGTGGGCCGCTTTCAGGTCATCTTCTCCGATTCACAGGGGCGTAGCCAGGTACCTTTCCTTATTTATGACTACAATTTGCGGACCATGTTGGGGCGGGGTATGACCTCAACCGAGGTGCGTTATTTTATTGTTCCTGTGGGTGAATACAAAGTGCGGATTGAAAATTCGCCTACCGGGCTAGATGAAATCAGGCCGGTGCAAGTGAGCATGGGGCAGACTCAGAACATCCTTATCGGCCCGCCACCATCGCCGGCACAACCCGGAGAAGGCGGGACCGAAGCCGGACAGCCTTAGTCTTAAGTCTTATACGGAGCAAGCGATATGGAGTGCAAAGGACGATCGAGTGGGTTCGTGGTGCTCGCGGTGTTATGGGCGTCTGCCAGTTGGGCGATAACGTCACCGCTCAAGGCGACTATTATCGACCGCTATGGAAATCAGCATCAGGTTGATAAATTCACCTTTCAGGGGCGACAAGATCTGGAGATCTATATCCAAGACCAAAGGAAATTAATGCCTCTGGAAAAGGTCGCGCGGTTGCGTTTTGAGGGCGAGCGTGGCGATGAGGAACAGCGCATCGTATTGGAGTTGCGCAATGGTAGCGAAGAAAAGGCGGTAATGCAGACGGGTAGTTCCTCGTCGCCCCATCAGGACGCGGTTGGCGGTGGCAGTAGTGGTCGCCGCTTTGCCGGGGTGACCAATCTCGGGCCATTCTCTATTCTCGCCAGTGATGTCCGTGAGATTGTTCTGCGCCATCCCGCTGGAGAGTTGCCTCCCGCTGATAAAATACTCAAGGCTTCGATTATAACCACGGAAGGCAGACGCTTTGAAGTAGAAGATCTGCTTTTTCGGTCGAAATAAGCGCTTTATACCCTTGGCGAAGGTTGAACGGATCGATTTTCAGGACGGCGCGATCGGCGAAGAATTTAGGCCGATAACTGCAACTTATTGGACGGGGAAAACTGTGATGGGGACGGTCGAGGCAAGCACGGTGCGCTTGTCGGGTGAGACCGATAAGAGCTATTTCGAACGGGTTAACAAAGCTTTTACCGGGAAAGTGGGATCTGGACCGTTTGGGATTGGTATGCACGCGATTAGGCATATACGATTTCAAAAGGACAAAGCGGCAGTGGGAATGGAGATGGGCGAAGAACCAGCTGTTAAAAAATGATAAAATTCGCATAAAATGCCAGTATTCGAATAAATTTATTATTTATAGTAACTTAAGTGACTTTGTGATTTTTCTTGACACTTCCACTGGTTTTTCCTATCATATTCTACGAAATATTGTAATGCCCTTAGGGAGGGGTTCTCTCCCACATTAATTGATTTGGTCGAAAGGAGGAAAAGAGAAGAACGAGGTTATTCCTGAAGGGCTTATCTTCAGGTCGTTTATGGCAGTAGATCAATACTGCAAATGCATATGAAAAACTAATTTCTCTTAAAGGAGTCCAAACAATGAGAAAGTCTTTAATGGCTTTAATCGCCATCGGTCTGGTCTGCGGCCTTACCGGCGGTGCCAGTGCGCATATTGGCGAGCAGGTTTTCTTGCTCTTCGAAGTTTCTGAAGCTGATTTGGCCGATATCGATCTTCGCGATGGTAGCGTTGCCGATTGGGAAGATGTATTCGGTGAAGCGCCGATTCTTCCCACTGATATGTACCAGGACCCGACGGTTGGCGATGGCGCCCAGTACGATCCGGCAGACCTCGACTACCGCATCTGGACGGGTTGGAACGAAAGCCTGAACACGATCTGGTTTGCCATGGAACGTGTCGACAATGTCTACTTCGGTAGAGAGTATGATGGTGCTAGCCCCTGGAACTACGAGGCTATCGAGTGCATGCTCGACGGTGATCACACGGGCGGCGACTATACTGGTTCGGCTAACGAAGATTGGACCGATGAAGAGAAACTGCTGAACAACAACCGCTTTGCACAGCAGTACATCGCCGTTGCAGATGATCCGAGTGGTCGTCACGTCTTTTACTTGGGTGCTGGCGCTGAGTGGGTCAACGAGTTGCCCTACGCCGATGGTGGCGGTGTTTCGGTTGGCGATGGCCCGACGCAAAGTATCATTGAGTTTTTCTGCACGCCTTTCGACGATCTGATCTGGAACAGCCCCGACGATAGCGTGGCTTCGAATCTGGTCGACGGTTTGATCATTGGTTTCCAAATCTCGTGCCCGGATACCGATCAGGGCCCCGGCCAAGATCGCGCTTTCCACACCTTGTCCGGTCAGGCCGCCACGTGGCGCTATGCGGAGCGGTTTGTTGACGCTCGCTTGGTCGGCACCGGTGGTGCTACTGCGGTTGAGGAAGACTCTTGGGGCCGTATCAAAGCTTCGTTGAGTGAGTAAGTAGACCGCACAACCTTGTTTGACCTGAAAAGAGAGGGGGGATACGTCCCCCCTCTCTTTTCACTTGAAATCTTTACCGTATATACGCAGTTTAGAGCATCTAAAGTATTTTGGGGTATTGAAGCAGTCTGCTTCAGTCGGTCAGATCCCAATCGCCAAGGCTAATCTGGGTCAGAGCGCAAATTATATGGGAGCCAAGGAATGAGAATTGGGATTTGTGTCGCCGCGCTGGTTTTGTCGGGTTTGGTAGCAAATGCTACCGCGGAGTTGCGACTATTCTCCATTCCCGGAGACCAAACCTGGGGCGATATCAAACAGAGTGAGATTTCAGAGAATACCTTTATTGAGCTAATAGATCTCGAAAGATACGCAGATGGTATTGGCCCCATTACTCCTGCACGTATGGTGCCCGTTCCCGATATTTCCCCAACATTGACCGCCGATGAAGTAGATGCGGCAACTGATTCCATCCTTTTTACCTTCTCGACCCATGTGGCTAGGGTTGACGTGGTGGCACAGACCTCCGTGGAACTTGAAGACGGTACGGTCATTGAGGAGGGCACCTTACTGGTCCCCCGTTGGGGCCCCTTTCCGCGTGGCTTAGAGGATGTCCAGCTTTTGCGCCGGGCCGGCGTTGTTGAGATGGAGGCCATGATCAATGTGGCCGAATCATTTCCTCGTCCTCCAGGCGGCGATAAATACAACAAAGCGGTAAATCTCACGACTTTGGGAATTTTTGAAAGAGCATTGACAGGCATCCGCCTGCAAGAGGGGTTGGGGCGCGTCTTCGATGGGGATCCAAAGACCCATTTCGAGCGCATTGATCGGGTAGGACAGGACGTTAGGCAGATATGGACCCTTTATACAGACTTAGGTCACTATTTTCCAATTCGCCTGTTTCGTCTCTACCCAAGCCTTGAAGAGCAGGTGCGTGTTTCTGCCTATACCTTCTTCCGCGGTTTACCTGGTACTGAGACGGTGATTGCCGGCCTTAGTCTCGACGATCCGTTTACAGGGCCGTTGGCCTTCCCAAGATTCGATAGAATCGGCAACACGTTTCCAACTTTTGTTCCCGAAGCGAGTGTGCCGGTTAACTTAGAAGATACGATCTCTGTAGTGTTCGATCCGCCTACCCAATTGCGCTACTCGCGTATCGCTTTTCAGACCCCATTGGACTACGATTTAGCCGAGATGGAGTTCTACGCCGACGGTTTCGTGTCCGAGGCGGTATATACCTCTAATGGGCTTCCTTTGCCCCCAGCGACCTTGGGGAGGATTTTTTGGGACGAGGAAAAAATCGGC
>LWDU01036711.1_pt1 | contig 13529 bp, 9 predicted proteins | sample 727161 | NCBI WGS metagenome assembly LWDU01 (sample SAMN04566230, study PRJNA314399) | hydrothermal vent metagenome | isolation source: deep sea hydrothermal plume seawater | place: Mexico: Gulf of California, Guaymas Basin | collected 2004-07-11 | reverse complement strand
GCGCTATTAAAGCGCATGGGAATTACCGTGATGCTTGCCTTCCTTTAGGGTCCCTCCCATTTCCCTGTTCCCGTTTGGATATAAAGCAAATATCTTACCCGAGTATGGAGTCTCTGAGCCTTTGAGGTAATAAGTGCCGTCGCGTCGTTCTGTTTCTTTGTTGTTAACGCCCTCTGATTTTTCATCTTTAACGATACCTACTTTTGAAGACAGGAGTCTGGCTCCTACGGGTAATATGCGATGAACTTTCCTGAGATTATGGGCTGATTCTGGTTTCTCTGGCTGTGAATTTGCGGACTGGAGACTGAATGTGAGGATGAGGGGGAGAGGTAAAAATGATTTAAGGAAAATACTTAACATATCTTAACATAATCCTAATTAGGGGATCTGTTAAATGTCAGTTCTTTCATTTTCTCTTTCTAACATTAATTCTAGTGCTTTTAGCACTAGAATCATGACGTTGTGTACGAACGACGTGTTGGGTGATGTTGGATTCGGATTAGGTCTTATTCGCTTGGGTCGACCGTCTCAAAGATTGTGTGACAGAGAAAATTCTTTCCGAGATTGCTATCCAGCGTATCTCCTTGTCAGTTCTTTCGTCTTGAAACGTTCACCGAGACTTTTTCCTTTCTCTCGGAATAGGTCGCGCAGGTGATCGTCCATGGTGAAGTAGAAGACCTGCCAACCCATCTTCACCAGTGAGAGGCACTGGGTGACCATGTGCTGGCGCTGTTCCCAGTCCGAGTGCTGGAACGCGTCATCAAGTAACAGGAAGCCGGCCCGGTTTTCCAGGGCCCGCGAGGCGAAACCGACCCGCAGCGAGAGGAACACCTGTTCCCTGGCACCGCTGCTTAGGCTCGAGACAGGGAACGTGTTGCCGTCGTGATCCACAACCTCCAGGTTCTCATCGTCGGTTAAGTTAAAACCGACATAACCGCGGCTGAAATACTGCAGGCATTGCGCAATCGAGTTGTCGGCAAGTGTACGACGGATCCGATTGTTCTCGTCCTCGCGCAGTTCCGAGATGACCCTGTGGATCAGGATCTTTGCCATCACCTGAGCCGTCAATGTGTGGTATTCCTTGGCCACCCCGTCGCGTTTCTGGCGCAACCCTTCCAGCAGGGTCTCCCAGTTGCTGTCATCCTCAATGCCGCTCGCGTTGGTGACGCTTCTTCTCAACTCCCTTGCCTGGGCTTCGTCGTCCTCGATCGCCTCCTCGATTGTGGCAAGTTCCTGTTCAATTTCTGCGAACCCTGGTGCGTCCCAGACGTGGCCCGGGTCCTCGGCCAGGTATTGATCTTCAGGGATTGCCAAGGCCGCCAGCGACCTCTCGACCTTTTTAATTTCCTGCACCATGTCACTGCGCGACATGGTCAGCGAATCAATGGAGTTGTCCCAACCGTTCCGGTCAACCTGTTGCCCGGTCAAATCGGCCAGGGTATTTGATATTTCATCTTCCTCCTCGCTGACCTCGACCCGCGTTTGTTGAAAATTATCGATCCGTGCCTTGGCTCCCGCAGCGAGATCGTTGATTTTTTTGGTCTTGGCCTGCAGGCTCGAGAGGTCGGCAACGGGTTCACCGAACCGCTGTTGGTATTCCTTTTCGAGTTTTTCTAGGTCATGGTTAACGTCCGGGCTCAAATCAACTTCCCCGCGGGGTGTAAACATGTGCCAGCCCACAAAGACGGCGGCGCCAATGCCCAGAGCTACGACAAGAACTTTCAAGCCCAGCAGCCCGGTAATAATCATTCCCAGAATACAGAGGATGGCCGCGGGGAGCTGCCATCGCGCATCGCCACCCTGTGGACTTTTGGGGATGACACGCGTGTAGTTCTCGTAGTTTCTCACGGCCTGGACTAGGTATTCGTGATCCTCAACCTGGCCTTCCAGCTGGGGAATTGCCTCGAACTCTTTCTCGACATCACGCTGCTTTTTCCTGCAACTCTGGATTTTCTGCGTGAGGATGCCGATTTGTGTATCGGATGCGAGCTTGTTCAGCGAGTCCTGCTTTTCAGCTACCGAGGATGACAGTAAAAAAGCCTTGTGGCGCTTGGCTTCAACCAGCTGCGTCTGCGAGTCCCGGAGCTGTTTTTTTTCCGCTTCCAGAGTCACGAGGCGACCCTCTGAGGATTTCTGGTCACACTCTTCCACCAGCGCGTCGAGCTTAGCCAGTTTGCCCTTGAGGGTTGTCTGGTCCTTGATTTCCCCCGTCTGGTTTCCTTGCGGTTCACCATCGACGATGGAAGCCTTCTGCAAGGTCTTTGAGACCCGGTCTTGTACTCCGTCGAGCAGCTTCTGTCCCAGCAGGAAGTTGCGCAACACATCGATACCGACTCCATGGCCTGTCTCACCGGTGCCATCAAGCCAGGTCGCTCCTTCCTTGACGACCAGAAGACGGGCGAGGTCGTTCGGTAGCGGGTTGTCCGGGTCCTGCCAGCGGGACTCCAGCTTTTCCTTGCCCTTGGACGTGAATGAGACTGGCTCGTCATCGATGCCGGATACCTCCACCCGGGCACGTGTGTCCCACGGGCGCAGTGGCCAGTCCTGGACACCACGACCGCCTGTCCTGAACAAGCTTTCGATTAAGGACTCGACGATGTAGCTCTTGCCCGACTCATTCTGGCCGTAAATGAGGTTCAGTTCACCGCAGCCAAGTTCAAAGTCCTCCGCAAGCGGTCCATCACGGCTAACCGTGATCTTCTCAATGTGAATGTTCATGAGCCCCCTCCGCCATAAATGACCTGCAGTGCCTGGTCCATGATCTTGTCATGGTCCGGCCGATCCTCCACGGGGCAGGATCCCCAGTCCATGTTGGCGATTTCCTCCTCGACGCGCTTGGCAATAAAGCCGAGCTCGTTGTTATTGTTCACCGATAGTTCGCTCACGTCGGGGTCCGCGTCCTTGTAATGGGCAAAGTCTCCGAAGCTTTCCTTGAGTAGGTCCGCGATGGCCTGCTTGTCATTGCAGAAGCCGCGGGCGCGGACCCGCAAACGGACACGCCCAAGCTCGGACTCATCCAGTTCCCAGGACCCGATACGCTGTTCAATTTCCTGCTTTAGCCGGGAAAGCTCATCATCCCCTGGGATAATCATGAATGATTCCTGGAAGAACAGCACGTCCGTGTTGACGGGATGGGTGGAAATGGCCGAGTTCTCCGTGTCGTAGATCAGAAAATTCCGGCGTCCGACTTCACCGATATCAAGGCCGCAGGGTGAGCCGGGATAGTGAACTTTTCCCTCGGTGGAGTGAATGTGAATGTGCCCGAGCAACACGTCTCGAGGCTTGTAGCGGTCGATGTCAGAGCGGAACAGCGGCATGTAAGTTCCCTGCTCGTCGGAGCCGGCTTGACGAATGCCGCGGCAATAGTCCCCATGCCCCACGAGTATCCATTTGCCGGGCTCGAGGTTTTCCACTTCCGTGGCGATCACTTCCCCCATGCTTGTGCCAAGCTGGTAAGGGACGAACAGGAACGTGCCGTCCAGATCAACCCGTGTCGGTTTATTGTAAGCACTGACATTGCCGGCTGTGAAGCGGCTGGCCTCAACGCTTGGGTCATGGTTTCCGGGAATGAGATGAACCGTTACCTGGTCGTGTTGTTCACAGAGCTTGTCGAACTGACTGTAGTTGGAGATGTCCTTGTTGAAGAGGTCGCCGGCGATGATTAGGTGGTGGATTTCAAGGTCCGCCAGGGAACCAAGGATGTTCGCCAGCGCGTTGAAACGTTCCGGATTATCCTCACGCGTGGTCAGGTGCACGTCTGCTGTTACTGCGATCTTCAAGGTGTACTGATTTTATGGTCCCGATTACTGATTTTTTATACTAACCATGCCGCATGGTCCCGGTCTAGTTTGTTTGTTATTTATTAACAATCCAGTAGTTAAAAAAATCCTATAAATACACCTAAGTTTTAGTAATAAAATAAGCTTAATCAAATTTCTCGGCTATATCCAATACAGCACACAATAATTCTTTGCAGTCAATGTCTCCCTCAGACTGAGAGATGTGATCAATTGCGGCCTGAGCCAATGATCCGAAAAAATCAATCAACCAAAAAGGAGAGTCGCTAAAAAGATAATCTTAAATACTTACTTTCGAAAAGTTGCATGCTTAGTTCTTTAGCCTGTACCATTAACCCATGAACCAGCACGAGACTTCCCGCAGAAAATTCATCCGCTCGGGCTCCGCCTTGACCGGCTTCTTCATCCTGCCCTCGGGCTTGCGTGCCAACTCACCTAACGGACGGCTCAATAGCGCGCACATCGGCACTGGCGGCAAGGGAGCGGTCGATACCGCGCAGATCGCCGCGCATCCGAAGACGCAGGTAGTCGCGCTCTGCGATGTCGATCGCCACAGCCTCGAGGGGCGCGGGCGCAAGCAGAACGCCAAAGGCAAAGAGCGTTACCCGGGCTCGAAGAAGTTCCAGGACTACCGTGAGATGTTCGCCGCGATGGGCGACAAGATTGACATCGTTTCGGTGTCGACGCCCGACCACACGCACTACCCGGCGACGATGGCGGCGATGAAACTCGGCAAGCATGTCTACACACAGAAGCCGCTCACTAACAACATCGCCGAGGCGCGAGCACTGATGGCAGCCGCGCGCGAGAATAAGGTCTTCACCCAGATGGGCATCCAGAATCAGTCGTCGATCGCCTACCGCACCGCGACGCACCTCATCCGCAGCGGACTCATCGGCAAGATCAGCCAGGTGCACGTGTGGTCGTTCAAGAACTGGGGCTACGACGGCGCGCCACACAAAGGCGAGGATCCCGTGCCGGCGAACCTCGACTGGAACCTGTGGCTCGGCACTGCGCCGGAACGCGCCTTTCTCAAAGGCAAATACCACACCATGGACTGGCGCCGATACATGGACTTCGGCTGCGGGACCCTCGGCGACATGGGCATCCACATCTTCGATCGCCCCTTCGGCTCGCTCGACCTGAAATCGCCAACCTGGGCAAAGGCCACTTGCCGAGCGACTACCGGCTACGGCCTGCCGACCAAGATGATCGTGCGACTCGGATTCTCGCCGACGCCGCGCACCACTGACGACTTCTCATGGACGTGGTATGACGGAACCTACGGGCCGCCCGAAAACGGCGGCAGCTTCGGCGTTCCAGCGGATAAGAAACTGCCAAAGCAAGGCGCAATCTTCGTCGGTGAGGGCGGCAGCATGTTGCTCGGCCACATCGACGGCCCGCGTTTCTTCCCCGGCTCCGTGTACGACAAGCTCGAGAAGCCCGATATCCCGAAGAAAGTCAACCACTACAGCAACTGGATCGACGTCATCCTAGCCGGGAAAGGCGAACCGACCGCACGCTTCGACTACGCGGCACCGCTCACCGAGTCCGTTCTGCTAGGCGTCATCGCCAGCCGCTACCCCGGCAAGAAGATCGAGTGGGACAGTGCGGAAGGCAAAGTCACCAACTTCAAAGAGGCCAACCGCTACGTCGCGTTTCAGAACACTCGGGCGTTCTAGGATGAAAGCTCTTCAAATATGATCTTAAATATGTACTTTCGAAAAGTCGCAGGGTTAGCATTCTTCTGCTTCAGCATTATTTTGAGTGATGCCGAAGAGGCACTCCGGCCCGCTAAGATTTTCTCAGATAATATGGTGTTGCAGCAGGGTGCGGCTGTCCCGGTCTGGGGGGCAGCGGGTTCAAATGAAAGGATAACCGTCGAATACGTCGGGCAAAGAGTGGAAACCAAATCCGATCAAAAAGGAAAATGGAAACTCAATCTCAAGCCCTTAACTGCAAATGCTGAACCAAAGGTTTTCAAAGTATCCACAGAAAAGGAAAAGATCAGCTTTAAGAACGTTGTCGTTGGGGAGGTCTGGTTCTCCGGTGGTCAATCAAACATGGGCTACAATGCCGGGTCAATGGCTGGGCGCCTGGACCTGGGGAAGACGCTCGTCTCTAAAGCCGATTACCCGAACATTCGTTTCAGAAAAGTCACAGAATCCAACAGTCCGAAACCGAAAGAGGATCTGGGAGGGGGGAGCTGGTTCGTTTGCAACAGCAATTCAGTGAAGTCCTTTTCCGCTGTCGGATTTATTTACGCACGAAGATTGCATCTAAAGCTGAAGGTCCCTGTCGGCGTCATTGATTGTTCGTGGGGAGGGACTCCAATCGAACCGTACATCCCGGCCGAAGCCTTCACTGGGCATCCAACCCTGGAAAAGCTTTTGCAGTACGCAAAGACCCGCAACCATGAGGCGATAAAGAAAATGAGGGGAGGCACTTTTGTGCGGAGTGATGCCTGGCTGGCCGGAGCCATTTACAATTCCAGAATCGCTCCAGTCGCACCGTATGCGGTCCGTGGATTCACCTGGTATCAGGCCGAATCCAATTGTGGAAACGGTGAAGATCCCCGCGATTATGCGCACAAGATGAGGGCACTTATTCGGGGTTGGAGGACCGTTTGGGGTGATAACGATTTGCCGTTTTACTATGTGCAGCTTCCTCAATGGAAGAGCTACGCTTGGACCTATGCCAGGGAGGAGCAGTCCCGGGCCCTTGATGTCCCCAAAACCGGAATGGTTGTTACCGTTGATTTGGATTTCAATAACGACATTCATCCACCCAATAAGATAGACGTGGGGGAAAGATTGGCGCTTTTACCTCTAAAAAATGATTACAAATTTCCTGTCACGGCCAGTGGTCCAACGTTTGAGTCAGTTGATCGCAAAGAAGACTCGATGGTCGTTCACTTTAAAAATGCCAAAGAGGATCTGATGGTTGGAAAATCAGAAGTGGGTGGAGTTACGGAAGCGAAAAATGATAAACTCTTTGGATTTGAGTTAGCCGATAACAATGGAGCATGGCACCCCGCTGACGCGTCCATTCAGAACGGATCAGTTATTGTCAGTAAATCCGGGCTCAAAGACCCCAAAGCGGTCCGTTATGCTTCTCATCCCCAATGTCCCAAGAGTAAGCAATGGAACCTTTATAACAGAGCCTGGCTTCCAGCGTCTCCGTTCTGCTCGGACTGGAGCCTAATGAAATATGATCCTGACAAGAATCCGATGCCAAAGTAGTTGTTTAGTTGATCAGTGATCAGATATAGTTGATCCGCAATTTCTTTGAACTGGCCAAATCGACTCCGGGTAGATCAGCACGCGCTTCGAGTTTCCATTCCAAACGACGAGAGGTTCCGCTCATCGCGCTAATCACATTAACAGTCGTCTTAATGGCTCCCGCGATTTGACCTGAAAGTTCGCTTGAGTCTGCAGACTTTTGACTCCCCGGCGCAACTATGGTGAATTCAAATCTCTGATTATTACCCGCGCGCAGTGCGCCGGCTTCTGCAAGATTGTGTTCGTAGCGGTAGATCTCTTTTCTTCGGGTCTTGCGATTTCCATCGCTATCGTAACGCTCTATGCGTTCGTAACCAATCAAGGCCACAAAAAACCTGTTCATTTTGAGTTCTTTACGACTAGTGAGAGTCACCGATCCGGAAATTTCTTCGCCACTATTATAACCACGTTTTGGAAGTTCAATCTCAACTTTTCCCTTCATCATTCGAACAATATAATAGAGTGCAAGACAAAAGAGGATGAGGACGACGACCCCAATGATGATGGGTCCAGTTTCGATGGTTGCAAGTTTGAGCATGACGTCAGTTTATGACCAATAATAATGGGATCAACACAAAATGAGTTTCTATCTATAAGAGGTCAAATCTTCGCATCGATTCATGTGAAGACCCGGCCCGTCGTGCGTGGCGTTTGGGTCCTGGAAAATATTCTGGGTGATCCACCTCCGCCACCACCTCCCGGAATTCCAGCGATCTCTTTCTCAGCCTGATCAAGAGCAAGACCTTCCGTACGCGTTAGATCTGAGCTCGCAGAGCCCTCTAACCGTTTGCTTTTCCGGGCTTACTGTTCCCGAAGAGGGAATAAAGCTTTGCATGTATTTTTACAGGGCATAAATTTTTAATATGCTAGCGAAGATAAATGGAGCGGTGAAACAACTGGTGTTATCAGTTTCTTTCCTGTCATTAGCAGTCCTTCCTCAGTGCTTGGCTGCGGATGAGTCGGACATAAATAGAGCCGATATTATTGTCTACGGTTCGACGCCTGGAGGCTTCTGTGCAGCAATTGCTGCTGCTCGAGAAGGGGCTTCTGTCATTCTGCTGGAACCGACAGAGCACGTTGGCGCGATGAATACAGGAGGGCTAAGTCATTGTGATTCGAATCAGATGGTTCGCAGCACGGTAATGGGGCTATTTCATGAGTGGCACACGCGAGTGGTCAAAGACTACACCGATCGAGGAATTAAGGCACCTTACGACCCAAGGATAAAGGATACCTCACGCTGGACCTTTGAGCCGCACGTCGCGATGCGAGTAACGATAAAGATGCTTGAGGAGGCTGGAGTTAAGAGGGGTCACGCATCACCGCAATCGTTACTGATAATGGAACCTATAAAGCTAAGGTCTTCGTTGACGGTACCTACGAAGGTGATCTCATGGCGAGCGCGGGCGTTGAGTGGACGATCGGGCGTGAAGGTCGTGCCGAGTATGGAGAATCTCTTGCGGGTAAACAATATCCTAAGAAGAGGATGAGTATTAATGGATTTGATGATAGAGGCAAAATTCTTCCATTAGTTACTACTGACGATGCCGGGCTCAAGGAAGTCGGGGATAAAAAGATTATGACATACAGCTTTAGATTGTGTCTGACGAATGACCTTAAGAATAAAGTGTCCATGCCAGAACCGGATCAATATGACCCGGATCGTTTCGAGATAATACGACGTCACATCAAATCCGGTGGCAGGAGTTTTGGATTCGATTTATATCCTTTACCGGGCGGAAAATTCGACGGCAATAACTCAATTGGCCGACAATTTTCGATAGGATTGATTGGAGGTGGTAACTCCTGGAATGAGGCAGACGAAGTAGAGAGAAAGAAGATCTGGGAAACGCATAAGCAGTACACTTTGGAGTTCTTCCATTTTTTGACCAATGACCCGGTCGTGCCCAAACCAATCCGTGATCAGTATGCAAAGTTAGGCTTGTGTAATGACGAGTTTGCCAATTACGGTCATTTTTCACCGGCCCTCTACATACGCGAGTCGCGGCGGATGAAAGGAATGTATGTTATCAGCCAAAGGGATATTATTGAGGATCCCCAAAAAGATGATCCGATCGCGATCTCATCGTTTCCCATCGATTCTCATGATGTTCAGCGCATTGCTTTCAAGGACGGCGGTGTGATTAACGAGGGCACAATTTTTCCGGTACGCGTAAAAGGGAAGAAGGTCGGTTATGCTTATCATGTGCCGTACCGTGCAATTCTGCCTAAGCGTAAGCAATGTAATAACCTGCTGGTGCCTGTCGCGCTGTCCTGTACGCATGTTGGTATATCATCATTAAGGATTGAAGGTGCATGGATGGTGATCGGTCAGGGGGCAGGCGTCGCCGCGGCACTAGCGGTAAAGGACGATGTTTTAGTGCAGGATTTGGAATATACAAAAATTCGTCATCGCCTCCTTGCTCAGAAACAAGTACTTGATTTGCCGGAACCATCCACCGAACCGAATGATATAGCAGATCATTCTTCGATAAATCCAAAGTCACTTGGGGGAATATTGCTCGATGATGCGGACGCGACCTTGACCGGTTATTGGACCGGTTCAAAGAACTTTAAGCCTTACGTTGGATCAGGTTATATCCATGACGGTGCCAGAGCTGATGGCAAGTCTATAGCCACTTTCAAATTTACTGCACCTGAGACCGGTCGTTACGAGATTCGAATGGCTTATTCGGCTCATTCGACCCGTGCCAAAAAAGTGCCCATTGAAATAAAAAGTGGGCAACACAAGGCTTCCCTCATCGTCAATCAAACAATGACCATGCCTCCAGAAAAGAGCTTCCGTGTGATCGGTACCGTTCAACTCCTCGCAGATATGGAATCAGTTTTGACAGTGACTAATCAAGGCACGGACGGTTTCGTTATTCTCGATGCTATCCAGCTCGTTCCTCTTACTGAATAACTTATTTTTTTTCATTCCAGTATATAGGAGCAGAGCCCTCTAACCGTTTGCTTTTCCGGGCTTACTGTTCCCGAAGAGGGAAGTGAGGCCAGTGACTTTGTTGATGACGAGCTGTCCATTCTTCTCTCCACTGTTTCCGGAAAGCTTGATTGGAGTGCCGACGTGGTAGGCCAGGTTGTAACTGTGGAAGTCACCGAAGCCGATTTCGATGCGAACCGAGGGCTTTCCTTCAACGTCGATATAAAAGACCTTAGCCTCGTCGAGGTTATTCGACATGCGTAATCGGCCCTGAGCCGTGATGGTGCCCTTGCCCCGTTTGACCCAGCTCTCGAAAGAACGTTCCTTAAATTCTTCAAAGGGACTGCCGTCGAGTCCTGGTAATGGTGTGGAGGAGTTAGCGTAGGATTTCTGGTCGATTCCGAACTTCTGCATCAGTGAAAGGTGGAGTCGGCCCACTTCTTGATTCTTGGAGTATCTGAGGTAACGGTCGGTCTTCAGCATGCCTCCGCCCTGACCCGCGAGAATGATAGGGAGTCGCTGAGCAGTGTGGTTATCACTGTGGCCCATTCCGGAGCCGAACAGAACAACGCTATGATCGAGGAGTGATCCGCGGCCGTCCTTGTAGCGCTTGAGTCGGGTTAATAGGGAATCGAATTTCTCCATGTGCCAGAGGCTAATTTTCAGGAGCGAATCAATGTTCGATCGGCTGAAGTTCCGGAAGAAGTGGGAGAGGTAATGGTGCTGCCGGTTGATTCCCAGAAAATCAAAGATGAGGCGGCTGTTACTGTTACCGAGCATGTAGCTGATGCAGCGGGTCGAGTCTGTCCAGAGGGCCATCGCGATCACATCGAGCATGGCCTCGACCTGGTCGTCCAGAGTGACTGGGGTGTCGGGTCGATTAAGAGTCGAATAATCGACGCTACTCCTTGAGGTCGTGGCCATATTCTCCAGGCGCTTCTCCGTCTCCCTGAGGACTGTAAAATACTCTTCGAGAGTTTCGCTGTCTTCTTTCCCGGTCCTTCGCTGAAGTGCTCTCGCATCGTCCGCGACCCGGTCCAGGAGGCTGGTAAATTCTTTGCGTTGGTCGGGATTTTGTGACGGATTCCGGAAGAGCCGGTCAAAGACGAGTTGGGGATCACTTTCGCGGGGAAGGGGATTGCCTTTTTTGTCGTAGGAAATATAGCTGCAGCCGATCTGGTTCACGAAGAGTCCTTCAGTCGTGAGCTCGAGGGACCGGTGAGTCGTGTCTTTACCAATCTTCTCGGCGATGACCTGGTCCAAGGACGCGGTCTTGCGGTTCCCGTGGTGACCCGAAAGGAAACGGCGTGTCGAGTTACTGTGCGATGAGAAACCGAAGTCTCCCATATTGTCCAGAATCAGGAGGTCCTTCTTGTGTTTGGAGAAAGGCTTCATGAGCGGGGACATCCGGAAATCATTTTCGGTGCCCCCGTTAATGTTCCAGGAAGGTGGATGGACGCCGTTCGGTTTGAAGAGGGTCACGAACCGGACCGGCGCACGTCCCTGATCAGAACCGATCACTGATTTAGCACCTCGTGCCTCCATCAAGTTCAGGAACGGTAACGGGACCAGTGCCCCAGCGGAGCCCTTGAGGAAGGTCCGTCTCTCGATTTTCCATTTACTGCTCATTTTTTTGTTTCCCCCTCAAAGATAGTTTCCCTGAAGGGGAGGCTATTGACAATCTCAACGAAGAGATTTTCCCATGTGCCATTGTCCTTTACAATGCTTTTCGTGATTCGGTCGATCGTGGGTTGATCGGTCCGAGTCAGCTTCCTGCACATGGCGTAGGATAGAGTTCTTTCAACGGAATTGCGAATAATCTTTTCTCTTTGCGAACCAAGAAGAATTTCTTTAAGCCCGGTATAATCCTGAAAAATTTCGCCGGTTGGCAGCTTTCCGGAGGTGTCGGGACCGTTAGCGTTTTTCCCGTTCCGGTCGATGAAACGACCATTCGTATCATAGCCGTCGAGTGCGAATCCGAGCGGATCGATTTCCTCATGGCAACGAGCGCAGCTCGGGTCAGTGCGGTGCCTCTCGAAACGTTCTCTGAATGTGAGCTTCTGTCCGCGCGGAGCGGGCTTGATCGGCGGCACGTCCGCTGGCGGTTCACCGAGTCTCACTCCGAGGACGCGACGAAGGAGCCAGGTCCCTCTCTGTATCGGACCGCGGTTCATGGTCAGGATCCCCGGCATGGTGATGATGCCTCCTCGCCAGGTGGCTTTCTCCAGAGTGAATTTATTAAAGGGTGTTGTCTGTCGTTCGATTCCCTTGGGCTTGGGATGGCGCTTCATTTTTTCACGATCCTGCCCATAAAAACTGGACACTCCTTCATTCACGAAGGTCGTTTTGGAACTGATCAGTTCGATGACGGGCCGGTCCTCAGTGAAGAGATGATTCAAGAATAGGACAGGCTGTGTTCTTAATGAATGGTGGGAGATCGGATTTTTGATCAGTTCATCTAGATTAGCGATGCCCAACCATTGAACACCGAAGCTCTGGGCAAGGTTCCGGGCCTGAGGCGCTTTGAGCATCCGCTTCACCTGTGCCGTGATGACTTCCTCTTTCAGGAGGGAACCGTCAGCGGCCAGAGTCATCAACTCCTTATCGGGTCGGTCCTCCCACAGAAAGTATGAGAGACGCTCTGCTAATTCGAAAGGATCGACCTGACGCTGAGTGCCGGGGAACCTTTCCACGAGGAGACCGCGGTACAGGAACGCGGGCGAGAGGAGTACAGCTTTCATCTCAAACTTCAGAGTCTTCAAAAGTTCCAGGCCGGACTTGTTCTTGAGTGGTTTGAGGCTGGTACTGAGACGATCATCCGAGACGTGGCGCCGGAGCGCGCGAGGTACGAACCTGCGTATGAGAGCCCGTGACTGGTCTAGAGTTAAGGACGAAGGTTCCCAGTTAGCCGGCAATTTTTCTCCGATCATCTCTTCGAGTTGAGGTCGCTGCTTCGGTGCGAAGAGCCTCTCGATGGCCGTGTCTGTCAGGAAAGCATACTGTTCCCAGATCACTGGGGAGAGGGTTGCGCCATGAGTATCGTTGATGAATCCGCTGGCTCCGGGCGGGTCTTTCGGGAGTAATTTTAAGACCAGGGACTGTTCGCCTGTGACGGTCTGCTGTGCTTCCGCGATTGCGACTTTGAGCTCAAAACCGAAGAGGGAACGTAGAGTGTTACGATATTCCGGGCCCGAGAGCCGGCGGGGGCGGAAAATACCGGGACGGGGTTCGATAGGTGCTTCGAGTCGTTCCTGATGCCAGTCAAGGATCATGGTTTTTTCTTTCGGATTCAGCTGAGGATTATCCTCAGGAGGCATCTCACCGGCCCCGATCATCTCCGCTACAGTTTCCCAGAGTTCGAACCGGGAGTCGGCATCAGCCTGTGTTTTGATCTTCGAGAAATCCACTTCTCCCTTCACTTTTTCACCGCCGTGACATTTGAGACAGGACCGTTCGAGGACGGGTCGAATGTTTTCCTCGAACTTAATCTTTGCGCTCAATTGATGTGAT
>LWDU01039166.1_pt1 | contig 13530 bp, 11 predicted proteins | sample 727161 | NCBI WGS metagenome assembly LWDU01 (sample SAMN04566230, study PRJNA314399) | hydrothermal vent metagenome | isolation source: deep sea hydrothermal plume seawater | place: Mexico: Gulf of California, Guaymas Basin | collected 2004-07-11 | reverse complement strand
TCTCCCGCATCGAATTTCTGAAAGAAGATTGTAAGGATATGAACGGCTGCGCCAATTCCCACAGCAAGGAGAAGAGAGGGAAGGATTTGGGTTGGTGCGCTGAGGAATTCGCCGGCGATGGCCATGCTCCCGATCGTTCCGGAAACGGCCGGTGCCACCACCACCAGGGGGAGGATGACTCCCGAGAGTCGCCGGAAGAGGGCAAGGAGCAGCGATGCGATGATCAGCACCATGAGGAGAACGAAGCGGATCATGTTGTGTTGGATCGCGCTTGCAATTTGGTCCTGGAGAACCGGGGCACCATTAATCTGAATTTCAAAACCTGCGCCTTGGAAACGTTCGACGACAGACCGAGTCGCATGGACGAATTCAGCATTTTCGGCGCCCGAGAGGAAAGCAGGCGGTTCAAGGTCCTCCGCATCCTCCAATGTCTCGAACGCGATCTCCTCCTCAATTCCTTCGGACGAGTAGGCACTGGACTCGATGCTCACCGTGGTCAGTCGAGCATCGGATGAGATCAGGAGGTTTTCGTATAGCGTGTTGGCGAGGGCGTATTCTCGTAGCTCCCACCAGGCTCCGGGGGTTTCGGGCCATTCTTCGAGGAGATCCTCGACGATGAGCCGGTCGCCTTCGCCTCGGGTGACACGTGCGTTGATCAGGCTGCGGACTTCCTCAAGATGCGGCACCTCCTCTTCTAAGGCGCGGTGAAAATCACGAAGCCGAAGAAGGAAATCAGAATCAAGGGCGTCCGGCGTGTGGACAGCGGCGATGATGAGTTCGCCCCGGCCGAATTGATCCCGGAATTCATTGTAGAACTGCTTGGCGGGATCATCGTCGTGGAGAAAGGACTCGGCTGAAGTGTCCACCGAAATCTTGGGCGCCTGGGAGGAGAGCGAGACCGCGAGGGCCAGCATGAGGGGGATGACGAGCCAGCGCCAACGAACAATCTGCCTACCCAGGTTTTCAAAGACGATTTCAAGCCTTTGGCGCTGGGTCATGGCTCCCTCCTTTGGCACAGTCTCAGAAACTCGATGATCCGGGCCGGAGAAATGCCCACCTCACCACCCCGGCGGACAGTGTAGCCCCGTTGGAACTTCGAACGGGTCATGGTTCCGGCCTCATTCCGGGGGGCTGAATTCTTGGGGTTTTGTCGCGCTTCCAACCGTTTGAATTACGGAGCGTTCCAGGGTCTCGATCTTCATGGCAAGCTCGTCGAAAGTATCCGAGCCCTCAGTCAGGGGAAGGGGGATAAATGAGGCCTGCCCGAGTGCCTTGCGCAAAGGCAAATCTTCGAGACCCGACTCCCGCAGGGTGTGAATGAGCTTGAGTGTCTGAAATCCATCGAAGCGGTCGAGAATTCTTCTCTCGGCTCCTTTTCTCGGACCCGATAGAGCGGCTTTCGCATTCGAGATTGCCGTAATTTTCTCAAGGGCCCGAGTCAGTTTCTCCCGATCCACGGCCGGGTCCTCCTCCGCGAATAGGCGGAGTAGGGCGGAAAGCGAGGCCCCAGATCCCTCGAGGGTAAATGCCTGGGACAGCGTTCTCTGCCACACGCGTAAATAATGGAAAACCCGGGGGTCATAAGTTGTGATTTCGGAGCTCCCTGGCTCGACGAGGCGCCGAATTGCGGCTCCAGTTCCGAAAGGAACTCGGGATGACGTTCGAGAGGAAAGAAGTAAAGGCCTGCCTGGGAGCGTTTCGACTCTTCCAACTTTTGCCAGCTTGTTGAGAAGATAGAAGTCTTCGGCGGCCTCGCGTCGGGGAAATCCTCGCACCTGGGCATAGGCGTTCGCATGGATCGCCAGGGTGCTTCCTATAGATTGAAAAGCATATAGAGAACCCGCGAATTGCAAGCCCAGGACGTAATAGCGAAGGGAAATTTCGTACTGCAGCCCGGCCTGATAAGCGGCGTCCCGGTGATGGAGCCTTGGTTCCGAATCCTCGGCGCCTGCCTCCGGACTCGGCGTCTTGGACGAATTCATTGGGGGGGTGTGCTGAAAAGGATAGAGCAGAGCCGAATGTCCGTTCTGCCCACGGAAAGCCACCCGCTCGAAGTAGTCCGAAGGAAATCGAACGTCCGCGTCGCTGCAGTGAATCCATGGTGAATGGATATGACGCGCCTCGATCAAGGCCAGTAGAAGATCAGCACCGATTTTCCTAGCCAAGCCAACGCCTTGTCGCGTCGGAAAAAAATTTTCGCTGGCCCGATCAATGACCAAAATGGTTCCGGCGGGATGAGGGTATAGGCAAGTGGATGGAGTGATACTTTTAGGGACACCGTATTCGCGACGAAGCCCCTCCAAGGTCTGAGCATTAGCTGCGTGCACGTGGGGCGCTGCATCCCTGGGAGCATTCACGACAACGACGATAAGGGCCGGACCGAGAGGGCCGGGCGCAAGCGTGGCTAGGGAATCGAGTATGCCCTCGCTTTCTTCGTAGCACGGAATCGCCAATCCGTGACCGAAAGGTGCGCAGCGGGCTCGAATCAATTCGCTGAGTTCGGCTTCAACCTCAGAGTGTTGCGCCAAGTACTTTTGAGTCGCTTTAGCGGCGTAGATGAACTGTGCGTTGGGTTCCATACGGGGGCTTGACCAGCCCGATCAATGGACCACTGGGCGGATAGGCAGGTTCTGGAGCACCTTGGCTTCATGGTCCAGTAATTCATTCAAGCGCTCGTCGACCTCACTGCTTTCGAAGTAATTACGAGCGACACGATAGAAGAGCACATGGTGCTGGGATTCCGAACGCGTGATGGCTTGGTAGAAACCCTTCAGGGGACCTGGGTCGAGGGCATCCGCAACCTTGCCGAAGCGCTCACAACCCCGGGCTTCGACGATTCCTCCCACCAGGAGCCGGTCGAGAAAATACTTTTCTGTGCCTCGCCGAGTTTCGCTTCGCAAGCCCTGTACGTAGAGGTCTTTCTCGTCCGGCGGTAGCACCAAGTCCTTGGTCTGGATGAGCCAGAGCATCTGGTGAAAGTGTTCGAGTTCTTCGCGTGCGAGAACCATCATTTCCTGCACGAGTATTCGGCGATCCGGGTAGTGGCTCACCAGGGAAAGGGCGGTGGCCGAGGCCTTTCGCTCGCAGGTGGCATGATTGAGCATGAAGGCGTCAAAGTCGCCGAGGACGGTTTCGAGCCATTCGGTAGAACTGGAGATCCGGAGTTTCGACACCATTACCTCTGGGCAAGGGGTTCACTGGGGCCAACTATGCAGGGCGATCAGCATAGCGCGTGGACCCACGTTGGATGGCGCAATCGGCTCTCCTTGAACGGTTTACTCGGGCCACCAAGGCGAATGGGTTCTTAGTTCGCGCCGGCAAGGCCCAGGTGTTCGGCCATCAGGGAGTAGATTTCGGGTTGGGTAACCATGGCGGGTACTTTGCCCACCCCGACTTCATTGGCGAGGAGTGGAACCTGGGTTCCAGTGTGCTCCTCCGCGATGAAATCATTGGTTGCGTAATTGATTGCCATCCCGGCACCTTCGGGCGTGATCAGGCGAACCAGATGGCCGAGGGTATATACCGGCGCCCCGAATTGATTGAAGAGGCTCTTGTCCGGGATGATTTGGGCGGCGTGTCCGTGGTCTGCGGTGACAAGGATCAAGGTGTTCGGATTGGTTTCGGCGAAAGCCAGTGCGCTGTCCAGGGCTTCGTTGAGTTGCTCGAGTTCCCCAATAGAGCCACAGGCCTTGCGCGCATGAGATTGCTTGTCGATGGAGGCAGACTCCACCATCAAGAAGAATCCGCGGGTGTTCTCGTGACCGAGTTGCAGAAGCGCCGCATCCGTCATGGTCTTGAGGCTGGGAGTATCGCCATATTCCGGGTTGGGCTCGCAGCGCATGGGTTCGGGCATTTCGACGCTTCCGAGATACCAGTGGATGCTGTTCAGAAAACTGGGGTTGGGTTTTTCGCCCACCCTTCCCCCTTCGCCCCGGGTGCGGACGGGAAGGGTGCTCTTCCCAAAGAGGCCGAGTACACGTTGGCCGGGGGGGACCGCAGCCAACTCGGCTCCGGTGGTGACCACCTGGAACCCGTTATGACGCGCTAGCTCGCTGACAGTTTGTTCTCCGGACTCGGTGGGTGTTTCGAAATTATCCAGCCCCCCGCCAAGGATCACATCGACGCCGGAATGCGCGAGTTGTTCGGAAATGGATCCGGGGCCTCCGTTTGCGATCAGATCATCGGGACAGCCTCCCAGGCTGATACCCTTGTAACTCACGTCGACCATGTTTGAAGGGTCGGCGCAGATTCGAAGAGCTACGTGAGCAGCAAAGGAGGCCGGGGTTGCGTCGGTGACACTGGACGTGGCCACCAGCCCAGTTTTCATTCCTTTGTTCCGGGCGAGTTCGAGAATCGTGACCACATCCTCGTCACTGCCCGCTCGGGTTCCAATTCGGCCCCGGCTGGTGGTTATTCCGGTGGCGATGGATGTTGCGCTGTTGGCGGAGTCCGCGACATAGACAGCTAGTCCGGGATCTGATTCATCGACGGTCAGTACCTGGGCGGTACTACGGACAGGCAACCCGTCGAGGGTCATCCGCCCGGCGGCGCCCACCAGGTAGTTACGAGCGATGGTGATCTGCTGGTCATCCATGCCATCCCCAATGATGAGGATCACGTTTGGTGGATCAGTGACGTGGGAGTCGGCGAAGCTTGGTCCTGAGATCCCGAAGCCAGTCACCCCCAAGCCAAGCAGGAGAAGCAAAGCACTCCGAATCGAGGATATTGTCCAAGTGGAGGAGGGACCCGAGAGAGGGCGTTGTCTGAACCCGTGCATTGATTTGACCTCGAATTGGTTTAGGGGACACGTATCGGAGAACACGAAATAAAAGTAGGGCACAAGCGCCTTGCGGCTGGCGAGAATTTGATTGAGCACTGGTCGAAGGTTTAGCGCGGTGGGCGAGGAAAGAGGATGGGTGTGTGCTTCAGATATTTCTGAAATTCACTCTCGTCGCCCCATCGCCGTTTGGCCCGGGCCTCCAGTATGGGTATCCCGCTGATCCGAGTCAGGAGGAAATATACAAAGAGCGGAGAGATCAACGTGGCCAACTGCCAGCCGGAGAGAGCGGGCAAGGCGATGACAGCAATTCCTGCCCAGAGTGTGATTTCGCCAAAGTAGTTTGGATGCCTCGACCAGGCCCATAGACCTGTTTTGATGAAGCCCCCGTGATTTTCTGGTCGCTTGCGAAAGTCTTTCTTCTGCTCGTCAGAAACGATTTCAATGACCATGCCCAAAAGCCAGAGCCCACAGCCAATTGCGGCGAATGCTCCTAGGGGCGGGCTAGCAGAGGAACTGATTGCGGCGAGAGCACAAGCGGCGGTCAACAGTACCCAGAGTCCCTGGAGAATCCACCACATAAGGAACTGGAGGGGCTGAAACTTGACGCGGTCGAAGCGTCCATCGGCCCCATCCCGGGTTACCCGGGAGAAGAGGAAGGAGCCCAACCGAATTGCCCAACACGCGATCATCCCAGCCAGAATCAAGTCTCGCGCTGAGACGCTGTTGGTCAGTAACAATGCGGAGGCCAGCAGGACGAGATACGTGATGCTGCCGGTGAGGTCGAAAAAGCGTTCGGTCCGAAAGCGGTAGGCGTGGAGAAAAACAACCGCGTTGAGGGAGAAGGAAATGGCCGCACAGATGCCGAATACCGGCCACCCATCGACCGCGGTTCCCCCCTGACTCCCCGCCCATGCGACGGCGGCGCCAATCAGAAGGATCAGCAGGATAGAGAGGAGGGTTCGGAGGGGCTCCTTGGGCATGCCGACTGACTAGCGCACTTGAGCCAGCGGGCAACGCGCCCCAGCTACGCTGTGGCGCGATAAGACGTTGGTTTTGAGGGGAATGGCCGAGTGTCGCGGTTCGGTTCTCGGACACCGATCGCTCCGGAATCGGCTTGCCAATTCCTTCTCGGAATCCTCTATCCTTCGGGCTCTGTCACTTGCCAAAACCGCAAAATAACGCCCTAGAAAAAAGCAGAAGGAGAGAACCCATGTCCGCTCCCCAGACCGCCCCCGGTGAAATTTCCGGCTGGCCGATCCTGAAAATCAAGTACCGCACGGATGCCGAGAAGATTGCCGCGCTTTTGCCACCCGGCATTGATCCCAGCGATTCGTCCAACGTGCACTTGAATATCTACAACGTGCCAGTTCCGGATGAACCGGAGCAGGGTGTGCTCATCATGGTGGATGCGGAGTATCGCGGTACCAAGGGCCTCTATTCTATTGGCTATGGCATAGACCAGGAGTCTGCCATCATGATCAGCCATGACATGAACGGCCAACCCAAATATCCCTGTGCCCTCGACTATTACCGAATGGGCGATCGCGTGACTGCGCGTTGTACTCACCAGGGGTATACGTTCATCGAGTTTTCCGGAAACGTGACCGGGCCGGCGGCTGACCTTCCCGAATACGAAGAAAACGAATGGTGGGTCAAGGTTTCTCGGGCCGTGGGGGGGGCTGAGAAGAGCTATGACTTCCCGCCGCATGTGGTGAAAGTTCGAAGCACCTACGCGACCACGTACCGAGAGGATGTGGAGGGAAGCTTGTCGCTGCTCGAGAGCCCGTGGGATCCGATTCAGGCTTTGCTTCCGGTCCGCGAATACCTGTCGGCGCAGCTCGATACGCCGGCTTGGCTTGGTCGAGAAATTACCTTGGAAGGGGCTTTGGATCCGGAGGCCTTCTGGCCGCATGTCGATACCATCGGAGGCTCGCGCTGGCCTGGTGAGAACGGCGGACCCCGCCGCAGGGAATAACCGACTCCATGGGTTCGCCCGCAAGGAATTCGAGCACGTTGTAATGCCGCACAATTAGTGCGGCATCACATAGTGCGGCATCACAACGTGCGGTATCACATAGTGCGGCATCAAATAGTGCGGCCTCACCATGTGCAGGGTCACCTGGTTTAAGGGCCGGATGCTCCGGGCGAAGAGGGTCTAGAAGCTACGGAAGCGTTTTTGCACGTGGGCCTGACGCAGGCCGAGTCCCCTCTGGCGCTCGCTTGCCGCTACGGTTCGGGTTTCCGGGTGGAGGTGCTCGCGAATCTCCGAAAAAGGAACCTTTTTGGCCGAGATTGTCGGCCATTGGTCGCCTGGAGGCGTTTCGCTGTAGGCCCAGCGGGGGGTGAGGAAGCCTTCCCCATGGCCAGTGGTGTCGAGCCAGTTGGGAACGCCCGGGTCTTGGTGGGCAACCACCAGTCGAATGACACCGTCGGGGTCGGTCTCGCTCTGGCTGCCGTTGAGGCTTCCGAAGGCATTCGCGTATTCGATCGATTCACCCCATAGGTTGGCGATCTGGAAACCATAATACTGGGGCTTGAGAGGAATCCGGTTCTCGATGATCAGGGCTTCGTCCGGGCCCAATTCGAAAACACCGCCCGCGTATAGGTTCGTGCTCATGCCCCCCCCTGTGGCGCCCGCCGCGGCGTTGATAGTGTTGAAGGCGTTGCGTGGAAACTCAACGCCCGGGATGCTCCCTTCTCGAGGACCATGGACACCCATCAGGATGGTCCAGAAAGCATTCCAAAAGTGCATTTGCCCTCGCACGAGTTCGCCGCAGCGCCGCAACTCCGAGGCGGCTTGCTCGGGGGTGTAACTGGACTCGGTGGCGGTATCCAAACCCAAACCCAAAGGCTTCAGCGAGAGGTGGATGGGCTCTTCGTGTTGCCAGTCGTTGAAAATCTGGCGCCCGCTCACGTAGAGGGCGAAACGCTCCTTGGGGGTATCGGGCTGAAACGGGTGAGGCTGCTCAACGACCTTGAGGGTCGAGATGAAATTTCCCATATGACCTGGGGGACGCTCAGGGGCGAGCAAAATTTCAAAGCTGCCGTCCTCCTCGACTTGGATGCGGCTTGAATCAAGCCGACCGGTCAGAGTCTTGACACCGGGAGCCAATTCTTTGAGGTCGCCCGAATCACCAGCGAGAACCCCCGCACTGGCTTCAAAGATCAAGTAGTGAGGTGCGCGAGGTCCCTGGGCAGCAGGTTCTTCGCCTCGCCATTCCCGCGAGTCATCCGCACGGCCTTGAATTATATATTGCTCGCGGCCGTCGATGGGTGCATAAAAATAGATGGCATCAGAATTGTCGATGGTGGCTCGGTTGATAATGGACAGGGCATTGCGAAAAGCGGGCTGGGCCCGGTCTTCATGGAAGGCCCGTTCGATCGCACTGTGCGCGAAGCCCATCAAGTAGCGATAGCCCTCGGCCAGGCTGCGCGGGTTCTGGGGAGCGGGCATTAATTCGGGCTGATCGATCGCATTCCTGGCCATTTCCAAGCTTGCCATCATGTCGTCCCAAGCGGACCGCAGTTCTTCGGTCGCGTTCATCGTATTCTGATCGGCAGGGTCATCCACTAGGCTTCTGCTCCCGGAAGGTCTTGCTTTTTGGGGGTCGGGTTCTCCGAATCCCAGCCGAAATATTCAAAGAGGTCACCCAGTTCATCCCGTATGACATCACCCTCAAGGCCAAACTCGGCGAGGCTGTAGCTATGGCTGGTCTTGTGCGCGCTCTCGCGTTTCGCCTGACCGCGCAGGATTTCACGAAAAGGAGCGCTCATGGGCAGATCGAGCGCCTGGTAGATTTCCTCGATGGCGGCAGCGGGATCCGATGTCAAGTGACGGTAGTCGACAACGGCACCCGGGGTCGTCGGATTTGAGTCGAGACACTCCAGGGGGTGCCGATAAGAATGCCACGACTGCTCGGCAAGAATTCTAAGGCAATTGCGCTGCTGACTCTCTTCCCAGCCCATTTGCTTCCAGCCGGATTCAACCAGCTTGAGGAGACTCGGGATGGTCTCCCGTGGGTCGCGGATGTTCACAACGAACCGGGCATCCGGAAACGATTCGAGGAGGGAAGCGACTCGCCCCGCCCAAAGGGGGTTCTTCGCCAAGTGGATCTTTTCAGGCCCGTTCAAGTAAAGCTGGCGCCGGACGCACTCGCGATAGAAAGCGTTGTATCGCCTTCGGCGTTTCTCGGGCCAGTCATTCATATGGTAAAAATCAAGATCGCCCATATAAGGCATTTTCGTAATCCAGAACCCCGAGGCCATCGAGTAATAGAGGCTGATGTCGTCCTCTTCGGGGATAGTCAGCCCCATTTCATGCATATGTCGGTGAGCCCCATAGCGACGTTCCTCCCAGGCTCCCACGCGTCGTGCCAACCAGCCGTTTAGAACTTTTCGGTCGATGGAAATTCCCAGCCGGATCAGCTTCTTCTGAAGAAGAGACGGGAAGTAGCACTCATAGAGGAGGAACGAGCTGAAGCGGCCCTCGTCTCTGCTCATCAAGCGGTGGGTCAAGGTTGTGCCGCTACGCGCGTGGCCGACCATAAAGACCGGCGCTTCTACCTTGACTCGCCAAAGGCCGGGGAAGAGGATGCCGTCGAGGAAAAAACACAGAGCGTGAAAGCTCGAGATCAACGGAACTGCGATGCAGAGAATCGCGAGAAAGTAGAAACGCGCCGCGGGAATGGATTCGTTCCACGCCAGGTTCACCATTTTTCGGTAATTTGAAAAATCGAAGAAAAAGATCAAGCCGTGGCCTCGATGTCGGCTTCCATGAAAGCGTTCCCGAGAATCTTTTTTCCGTCCAGGCTTCGGACCTTGCGGCCGACAGCGTGCACGATATCCCGGCTGAAAGTCACCCGGCCGACATGGCGCCCCGTGCAGAGTTCGAGAGCGGCTTCGGCCATCATCTCGACGGGTTCGACCATGTCCGGGTTTCGTCTGCCTATTTCGCGAACATAGTCGGCTCCCTGGGTGAGCACGATGGCGGTGGGTGCGAGGGCATTGACGAAAATTTCATCTTCCGCGACCTCGTGGGCGAGGGCCAGGGTATATCGATCGAGGGCTGCCTTGGTAGCGCCGTAGGGCCCGATGACCAGGGCGGCGGTCTGGGAGTCCCGGTAGGGAAGTGCGGGTTGGAAGGACGTCGCACTACTGATATTCAGAATCCAGCCCCCTCCGTCTCCCTCTTTCCCGGCCCCGGCCCCGGCCCGTGTCCGCATGGAGAGAATTGCCTGTTGGGCGAGATCCACGGGCGCGTTCACGTTGAGTTCGAACATGAAATTGCGATCTTCGAGAGTCGCTTGGCTGGGAAGTTTCATCCGCGCACCGGCAGCGTTGTTGACGAGGATATCAATGGGCCCGAACGCCTCCTCGGCGCGGGAGAAAAGTCCGCCGCGTGCCGCGGCATCCGAGAGGTCCGCGGCGACCGCAGCCGCGCGGCCCCCATGCGCTTCAATCTCGGCCACCGCGTCTTCGAGAGTGCCCTTCAGTTTTCCGTGGCTGCCCAGTCGGGAAGCGGACAGAACCACAGCCGCTCCCTCTGCCGAAAAACGCCGGGCAATAGCGCGACCGATTCCGCGGCTCGCGCCGGTGATGAATGCGACTTTCCCGCTGCAACTGGCCACGGCTGGCTCCCTCCCGGAAATTGGGTGTGATCAAACTGATCTTGGCGCAATCCAGTGCGCGCCGCGACAGGAGCCGATGGACCCGTTGCCCGCTGGACACAGCTTCCCCTCGGAGTGTCGGGGCTCGTGGGACCGTTCGCTGGGATTGGGATGGCAATGAGAGCGACTACTGCCGAACCGCCCGGGAGACTAGGCAAGTCTGCCAAGGAGGAGGGAGCCACTCCGAGCGCTACGAGTTTTGCCTGTCCTTCGGCGGGTACTACACGAAGGGCGTCTAGTACTCGGGGCGTTCGTCGGTCTCGCCGGCCATGTACGCGCGCATGGCATCCGACGTGCCCCGCTCCTGGGCTTCGGCCATCGCCTGTGCGATTTCGGGAGGTGTTTCTCCGGCTTGTCGCAGTCCCTCCAGGATCTCCGGCGGGGTCAAGTTGACCTGTCTCAGCGACTCTTGAATCTCGTGGGGAATGGGTGTCGGGCGCTGAATTTCCTCGATAACCGCGGCCGGAAGTCGGGGATTGGCCCTTGCGGCTCGTATCCCCGCACGGATGGCGTCCATGGTCCGTGCTCGGGCAAGTGCCTCTTCGACCTTCCTAGAGCCGGAGGACTCCCCGTCGGGAACAGTCTCGGCCAAGGAGTCCGCCGCCGGTGCGTCCCGCTCGGGATCGGTCTCGAAATCCTGAGCGAGTCGGGCATCCCGGTCTGCGACCGGATCCTCGGGGCTCTCTTCGGTTGATGGGTCGGGATTTGGCGCCTGGGCGTCGGCATTTTTCAGGGTGCTGGACAATTCCGGAGGGACCGCAGCCGATCGGTCCGGCGGGACTTCGGGACTTCGGTTCAGGAGCACCAGCAGGCCCGCGAGGACAAGGAAAGCGAGAAGGATCCACCGGGTGCGGCGAGATTTCGGCGGCGCTGACTGAGCCATAGTGCGTTCTGCCTTGATTACCGAGGAAGTCTCAACCCTAGCGCGGGGGGCCTCCGCCCGCCGGATGACGCTGGGTATCGCCCGACTGCCAACACGGGCTCAAAGAGGCTCGGGGCCGCGGATTGTTTCGAGCCGGGGCCCCAGAGCGTTCAAGAAGGCTCGAAGCCGACTTTCCGCTTGCAGTCGGCTCGCCGGTGTCTGTCCCATGGAGGTACTGATCCGAACCAGAACGAGCAATCGGGGGCTGACAAAATCGCTGTGATCAAGGGCGAGACCGCCCCGAAGCGTTTCCTGCCAGAAGCTCGATTCGCCGACGATCCAGCGATAGCTGAGGGCTTGCTCGAAACGCCCTTGGAGCAGGGAAGCGACAACGGGGGTGTCCACGCCCTCGAGGCGGATGGATTCCTGTTCCCGAACTGTGAAGGCCGGTCCGGGCAGCACCGTTCGGGGGGAGAGCAAGCTGGTGTGCCGGCCACGAAGATCGTCCGTGGCCACGAAGAGCGCGATTTGTTGGCGACCCTTGGTATAGACCCGATGGATCGCCTGGCTGGGGAGAATGGACCCCATGGCCTTTTTATCGATCTTGATGGTCTTTCCCTGCCAGCCGTCGATCTCTATGGGAATTGCGTACGGCGACCAGTTGACCATTCGCGTGGGTTGCCACGGTTCAATGAGCCACGCGCTGGCGGTCAGGATCAACAAAAATCCGAGCAGCCCGAAGGCGCGGCGGCTCCGGGCGGCGCCATCGGCCTCGCTCTCGTGCACGGGGGGGCTCCACCTGGCCAGGTATGCGGCATCGGCGGGGAATGACCGGACCAGAAGAGTGTCCAGTGCGGCGAGCAGCAGGACACCCACTACGATCATGATGATGCCTTGAAGCGTGTGAATTGCGGCGATCTCCCCGGCCGGGTTGAGCATCAGTGAGAGCACACGTCCCAAGTTGACCACGGCCCCGATCAACGGGGCCGCGACCAGAAGCAGGACGGTTTGCATACGGCTGCGCTGAAAGAGATCGGCGTAGACGATGGCGGCCATCCAGAGGGTGCTCATGGTGCGCAGGCCCGCGCAACTCTCGATGACCTGGAACGTGCGCGACGCGGTGGTCACCACTGTGCCCGAACTCGAGGCAGGGATTCCCAAGACCTCGTTCAGGACGACGGCTGAGGCGTGGGCATTGGCGAGTTGCAGGGGGTAGATGATCTGGTTGACCACTGCGGCTGGAATCGGCACCAGGAGAAGCAGGAAAGCCACCGGTAGAAATAGGGCGCGCCAGCCCGCTGGGCCGCCCAGCATCCCGCCGGCGCCGAGGCTGAGGAGAACGAAAGCAATTAAAAGCAGGTCCGCTGCCCCGGTGTAAATCGCCCAGCCGTAGAGAGCCGATCCGGGGAGCAAGAGCGTCGCTGATCCCCAGCCCTTCCCGGGCCGGTCCACGGCGGCGGCCACTGCCCGGTACCGCGTATAGAGGAAACATGCGGCTAGCCCGAAAATCAGCGGAGCGGATTGGCCTGTGGGCCGAAAGAACCAGTCCTCCAGTTCGCCGGCGCCCGGGCGCGCCTGGGGAAGAGGGTCGTAGGGGATGAGGGAGCGGAAGGCCAGCGCGACGACGACTAGGCTCGCCGCCCAAGCAAGCCGGTGGCCCTGTAGCGGGGTGAGGGAGAGCATTAAAATCGAATGTAGCCAGAAAGCCCCGTTGCTTTTTGGGGGTCATTCGGAGGTCTGTTCCCGCCAGCCTGCAAAGTTCCCGTCTCCAGAGCTTTTCCCCGAGGGTGTTTCAAGGGTTGGGCGGCATGGCCCGGCGGTGGCTTTCGAAAGGGGGCCAACGATCAAACAAATTGCTTTGGGCTTCGGGACACCCCCGGGCCAGGGCCTGACGACTCAATCTCGTGAAAAATACAGCCACGAGGGTCGAAACTTTGGTGGAGTCACCATATCATAGCGCCCTTGAGGAGTCGGCTCGCCTCCTCACCCTATTGGCACACTGGAGACCCATTTAATGAAATTCGTGACGACTGCAGTTTTTCTTGCCCTGGCTCTCGGGCTTCTGTCGACCAACGCCGTGTTCGCAGGGGCTCCGCCTGCGTTGACGCCTGGGGCGTTCATGGGTGATTTCAATAACGATGGACAACAGGATGTGCTCATCATGAATTCGGCTACGGGGGCGCTCTACGTCTACGTGACGGCGAGTGGAATCGACGGAACTC
>LWDU01037970.1_pt1 | contig 13531 bp, 13 predicted proteins | sample 727161 | NCBI WGS metagenome assembly LWDU01 (sample SAMN04566230, study PRJNA314399) | hydrothermal vent metagenome | isolation source: deep sea hydrothermal plume seawater | place: Mexico: Gulf of California, Guaymas Basin | collected 2004-07-11 | reverse complement strand
GCCCCATCATCCGACCGCGCGCGTGCGGCGGCACGATGGTCATGAGCGTTGTCATGAGCAGCGGCATCATGATCGCGGTGCCCGATGCCTGAATGACGCGCGCGACGAGAAGGATCTCGAAGCCGGGCGCGATGAAAGCGACAGCGGTGCCGGTCGAGAAGAGAGTCATCGCCGCCAGGAACACCTGCCGGGTCGTGAAGCGCTGGAGGAGGAAGCCGCTGATCGGGATCACGACGGCCATCGTGAGCATGAAGGCCGTCGTCAGCCACTGGGCGGCGACCGCGGTGATGCCGAGGTCGACGATGAGGTGGGGGATCGCGACGCCCATCGTCGTCTCGTTGAGGATCGCGACGAAAGCCGCAGACAGGAGGAGCCAGATGATCCGGCTCTCTTCGGGGCGAAGGTTCAGCCCCGGGACCGGCGTTGCGGAATCGGGGCCGGCAGGGACGACCGGGATCGAGCCGGTCTGCGGGTTCGCGTTGATCGCTGCCACTGGCGGGTCCTCACTATCAGGGCGCATGTCGTCGGAGTCGAAGGGGAGGGGACGCCGAGAATGGGCGCACGAGAGCCACGCGTGGTGGCGACGTTCACGATAACGGCGGGAACCGGCATTCGATTCCCGAGGGGTGGAAGTTCGTGCTTCCGGAAGCGGCTGGGCTCAGTCGTCGAGGGTCTCTTCGTCCACCGACTTGTCCCACTGCTCGGACCCGATCGCGTTCGTCGGATGCGGCGTGGGCTCTTCCTCGAGAAGATCGGCCGGTGCCGGAGAGATGAGCTGCTCCTCCGGGATCGACTTCAGGTCGTCGATTTCCTTGCGAAGCGCGCCCAGGTCTTCGTGTCCAGCACCGGCGCCATCGTTCGCAGTCATGGTCACAGCCTACCGGTGTCACCGCCCGGCGTTATGCTCCAGGCGTGAGGTTTGATGGCCTGAATCCCGATGCCCCGGCCTTCTTCGATGAGTTGGCTGTCAACAACACCAGAGAGTGGTGGCAGAGCCAGAAGTCGCGCTTCACCGACCGCGTCGCCGCTCCCTTCGAGGCGCTGGCCGCCGAACTCGAACCGGAGTTCGGACCGGTGAAGATCTTCCGCCCGTACCGTGATGTGCGCTTCAGCGCCGACAAGTCGCCCTACAAGCTCCAGATCGGCCTGGTTACGCGCGCTTCAGCCGCCCATTACCTCCAGCTCTCGGCATCCGGGCTGCTCATCGGCGGCGGGATGTACCGGCCGTCCCCTGCGCAGCTGGCGGCGTTCCGGTCGCTCGTGGACGATGCCCGGACAGCGCCAGACCTCGAGGCCACCCTCGCCGAGGTCAGCGCTGGCGGCTTCGAGCCGATGCGAGATGACGCGCTCCGCACGGCGCCTCGAGGGTTTCCCACCGACCATCCCCGCATCGACCTCCTCCGCCTTCGCCACCTGGCGGTCGGGCGAGAAGAGCCGCCCGACGACTGGATGTGGACGCCGGGTGCTCTCGACGAGATCCGTGCAGCCTGGCACGTCGTGTCGGTGTGGTGCGACTGGTTGCACGCGAATATCGCGACAGACCCCGAAGCCCGCTGACGGCAGCTGGACACCCTCCTCGCGGTGCTAGGCGTCAGCTGTCGCGGCCGCCGTCCAAGCGGCCCTCGAAGGCGTCTAACGCTTCGCGATAGCGAAGGTCGGGGTGACTGTCAGCGATTGTGCGTAGACGTGGCACGTCCATTTCTTTGATGAGATCAACGCGGGCCTGCCGAGCCTCGGAGTGACCGCGGAGAACGTCGAGTCCTTCGCTCATCGCCTCGAGGCAGTCCCGCAGCACACCGAGCTCGGACTCGCGCTGCGTGATCGAGGATCCGTCCGGGCGCATTCGCCACCGCACGACGACGTCGGGGATCGTGTCGAAGACTGACGCCGACACGAGCATCCGCTGCGCGACGACCTGATCCTCGTACAGCCGACCCTCAGGGAAGCGGAGCTCGTCCCACACGCGGGCCCGACTCACCTTCGCCCACGCCACGATGCTCCCCGTCGCCGCCGGATGCTCGTCCAACGTCACGCGGTGTCGCTCGGGTGATGTCGCCGCGGCAACCCACGGCTGAACCGGCCCATCGAGATAGGTGCCGTCGGGCTGCGGTCGCAGCCGCGTGTAGGCGCCGATCACGAAGTCGCTTCCGGTGTGCTCGAGGGTGCCGATCATGCGCTCGAGCGCTGACGGTGTGAACTCGTCGTCAGCGTCCAAGAACCCCACGAACGGAGTGGTGACCAGTTGCAGTCCGGCGTTTCTCGCCGCCCCGAGGCCCCGCGTGCGCGGCAGCCGCAGGGCGCGGAACCGCTCATCGCGCGCTGCTGCGCGCTCGAAGAGATGACCCGTCTGATCGGTCGAGCCGTCGTCGATGAGGATCGCACGCCAGTCGCCCCGGGTCTGGTTTCGGAGAGAATCGAGCGCCGCGGGCACGTAGGGTGCGACATCCAGACCCGGAACGATGACGGTGATCGCCGGGTCGGTCATACCCCGGATCCTACGGCGGCAACAGCTGCCTCGATGGCGTCAACGACCGGGGCGACCGAGCCGGTGGCGCCCTGCCCGAGTGTCACGCGCACGGCGGTGCGGGCCTCGTCGTGGTCGATGCCGAGAGCGAGCAAGACGTGTGAGGCCTCCTCGCTGCCTGCCGCGCAGGCAGAGCCGCTGGAGGTGACGATGCCGCGCCGCTCGAGCTCCAGGAGCACGGTCTCGCCGTTCACACCCGAGAAGGTGAAACTCGCCGTCCCAGGAAGACGGTGCTCGGGATGCCCGGTGAGCCGCGCGTTCGGCACCCGCTCGAGCACGCCGGAGATCAGGTCGTCGCGCATCCCGCTCACGCGCTCGGCAGCGTCGGCGCGCTCGGCCTCAGCAAGTTCGAGCGCGCGGGCAAGGCCGACAGCCCCGGCGACGTTCTCGGTGCCGCTGCGCCGGTCCCGCTCCTGCCCGCCGCCGTGCAGCACCGGCTCGAGGGGTATGCGGGACCGGATGCCGAGCGCACCGATGCCCTTGGGGGCGCCGATCTTGTGGCCGGCGATCGAGAGCGCGTCGGCACCGAGGCCGGCCAGCGGCAGCCATCCCGCCGCCTGCACGGCATCCAGGTGCAGGGGCACTCGCCCGGCGACGGCGGCGACCAGACCGGCGACATCCTGAACCGTGCCGATCTCATTATTGGCGTAGCCGACGCTGACGATCGCGGTGTCATCGCGGATGGCAGCGGCGACGGCATGCGGGTCAACGAGCCCCGTCGTGTCAACCGGCACGAGAGTCGCATCGAACCCGTGGATGCGCGTCAGGTAGTCGACGGATCCGAGCACCGATTCATGCTCGATCGGGGTAGTCACCACGTGCCGGGCGCCGCGTCGCTGCTGCGCGGCTATCGCAACGCCCTTGAGCGCAAGATTGTTCGCCTCGGTCGCACCCGAGGTGAAGATCACGTCGGTGGGCCGCATGCCGAGGATGGCGGCGACCCGTATTCGGGCATCGGCGAGTGCGCCAGCTGCCTGCTCGCCGATGGTGTGGTGGCTCGACGGATTGCCGAAGTGCGACGTGAGGTACGGAGTCATCGCCTCCAGCACCTCGCGGCGCACCGGTGTGGTCGCGGCGTTGTCGAGATAGCTGACGCTCACGACCCGCCGGCGCCCGACTCGATACTGATGTCCAGGCCCAGATCGACCGCGGGGGCCGAGTGCGTCAGGGCTCCGACCGAGACCACATCGACCCCCGTGGCTGCGATCGCCCCGACAGTCTCGAGGGAGACACCGCCGGATGCCTCCACGACGGCCCGGCCTGCGATCAGCTCGACTCCCGCCCGAAGCTCATCGAGCGAGAAGTTGTCGAGCATGATGATGTCGATCCCGGCCGCAAGAACCGAGGGGATCTGCTCGATACGGTCGACCTCCACCTCGACGCGCATGGTGTGGGGAAGGCTCGACTTTCCGGCGCGGAGCGCCTCGGTGGTGGAGGCGCCCGAAGCTGCCAGGACCGCGAGGTGGTTGTCTTTGACCATCACGGCGTCGGAGAGGGAGTGCCGATGGTTGTGGCCGCCGCCGCTGCGCACCGCGTGGCGCTCGAATGCGCGCAGGCCGGGTGTCGTCTTGCGGGTGTCGGCGATCCGAGCGCCAGTTCCCGCGACAGCCTCGACGTAGCGAGACGTGAGAGTGGCGATTCCCGACATCCGCTGCGTGAAGTTGAGGGCGACGCGCTCGGCGGTGAGAACGCCGCGGGCGGGACCCTCGACGGTCGCGAGCACGTCGCCGGCCGTGAACGCCTCGCCGTCAGCTCGATGAAGCGCCACAGAGATCGCGGTATCCGTCAGCGCGAAGGCTGCCGCGAACACCGCTCCGCCGCTAAAGGTCCCGGGCTCCCTCGCGACGAGCTCGGCGCGGGCGCGGGCGGATGCCGGGACGAAGGCCTCGGCAGTCACATCCCCCCACGGCGCGTCTTCGGCCAGCGCCGCCGACACTACCCGGTCGATCTCGGCACGGGCCAGCATCAGCGCACCACCGCGAGCTCGGCGTCGCGCCGGAAGTGGGCACCGGCCGAGGCCCGCCGCGCGCGGGCGGCGGCGACGACGTGCTGGGCAACCAGCAGCAGGTTCTCGTCCTCGTACTCGCGTTCGGTCCTTGGGGAGCGTGCCTGCGCTCTCCAGCTCGCGAGCACGCTTGCGGCGTGGGTGAGGCCCTCTTCGTCTCGCACCAGCGACGCGTTCTCCCACATCAGGTCCTGCAGGGCAGCGCGAGAGAAGGTTAGCGCCGGGGCTACCGGGCTTCCCGTCACGCCCCCGGAGGGAACGGGGCTGATGCCGTCGCGGGCTTCGGCGGGCCACAGGCCGGATGCGGCATCCGTCGCGATCGCATCCCCGGCGCGCGCGCCGAACACAGCGCCCTCCAGGAGCGAGTTCGACGCGAGCCGGTTCGCCCCGTGGACGCCGGTGCGGGCGGTCTCTCCGACCGCATAGAGTCCGGGAAGCGAGGAGCGGCCCTCGAGGTCGGTCACGATTCCACCCATGAGGTAGTGGGCCGCCGGGGTGACCGGCACGGGAACGCGCGCCCAATCCAGGCCGCGCTCGCGCATGGCGTTGTCAATCGTGGGGAATCGCTCGCGCAGCCAGGCGGCGCGGGCATCGGCATCCGTCGCGGGGATGGCCGTGGCATCCAGCAGCACGGGGCGTCCGTCCTGCTGCCGCATGACGCGGGCTATCGCGCGGGCGACGACATCGCGCGGCGCGAGCTCACCGTCGGGGTGATCGTCGAAGACGAACCGGTGGCCGTCCTCATCGATGAGTGTGGCGCCCTCGCCGCGCACCGCCTCGGAGACGAGGAAGGCGTCACCGGCTGCGAGCACCGTCGGGTGGAACTGCACGAACTCGAGCCCGAATCGCCGCAGCGATCCCGTCTCCGGTGGCCACAGCGGGATTGGTCGAGTGTGCGAACAGCTCGCCGATGCCCCCGGTGGCCAAGACGACGGCATCGGCCCGCAGCTCGTCGGGCGTTCCGGCGTGACCGTCGCGGGCGTCGCGCAGAATCCGGATGCCGCACACCCGCCCCACCTCGACCACGAGATCGACCAGGAACGCGTGCTCGATAACCGTCGCAGCGGTCGCGCGCACGGCGGCGACCAGAGCGCGCTCGATCTCGGTTCCGGTCGCGTCGCCGCCCGAGTGCAGGATGCGGGGGTAGGAGTGTGCTGCCTCGAGACCCTTGCGGAACTCACCGTGTTCGTCGCGATCGAACGCGACCCCGAGCGCGACAAGCTCCCGGATCCGCTCCGGGCCCTCCGTCGCAAGTACCCGCACCGCTGCCTCGTCGCCGAGCCCCGCCCCGGCGACGAGCGTGTCGTGGATGTGGTCTTCGACGCGGTCATCGGCGAACATGACTCCCGCGATCCCGCCCTGCGCGTAGCGCGTGTTGGCGTGCTCCAGAACGTCTTTGGTGACGACTGTCACGCGGCAGCCGCTCGCCGCCGCGTGGAGGGCGACGGTCAAGCCTGCGATGCCGCTGCCGACGACGATCACGCGCGGCGCGGATGTCATGATGCCTGCTCCCAGGCTGCAGCGGGGGCTGCCGGGGGCTTGGTTGCCAGCATCCGTTCCAGGGCGACCCGCGCGGGGTCTGCGACGTCGGTCGGAACCGTGATGCGGTTGACGACCTCGCCGGCGACGAGCGACTCCAGCACCCACGCGAGGTAGCCGGGATGGATGCGGTACATCGTCGAGCAGGGGCACACGACGGGGTCGAGGCAGAAGATCTCGTGCTGAGGATGCTCGGCCGCGAGGCGTTGAACGAGGTTGACCTCGGTGCCGATCGCGAACGTCGTCGGTTCGGTCGCCGCCTCGATGGCCTTACGGATGTAGTCGGTCGAGCCCGCCTCGTCGGCGGCGTCGACGACCTCCATCGGGCACTCCGGGTGCACGATGACACGGACGCCAGGGTGCTCGGCGCGGGCCTTGTCGATCTGGGAGACCGAGAACCGACGGTGGACCGAGCAGAACCCATGCCACAGGATGACGCGCGCGGCATCCAGGGTCGTGTCGTCGTTGCCGCCCAGGGGCTTGCGGGGGTTCCACATCGGCATCTGCTCGAGCGGCACTCCCATCGCCTTCGCGGTGTTGCGCCCGAGGTGCTGGTCGGGGAAGAACAGCACGCGGCGGCCCCGCTCGAAGGCCCACTCCAGCACGGTCCGGGCGTTCGAGGACGTGCACACGATGCCGTGGTGCCGCCCGACGAACCCCTTGATCGCTGCCGAGGAGTTCATATAGGTCACCGGGATCACCGGGAGCAGGCCCTCGGCGTCCGGTGTATCGAGATCGCCGTAGATGTCGGCGAGCTCCTCCCACGCCTGCTCGACCTCGTCGATCGAGGCCATGTCGGCCATCGAGCATCCGGCAGCGAGGTTCGGCAGGATGACCGCCTGCTCGGGTCCGGAGAGCAGGTCTGCGGTCTCGGCCATGAAGTGCACGCCGCAGAACACGATGGCCTCGGCATCCGTTCGCGCTTTGGCAGCATTGGCGAGCTGGAACGAGTCGCCCACGTAGTCGGCGTGTCGCACGACCTCTTCGCGCTGGTAGAAGTGCCCGAGCACGACGACGCGCTCGCCGAGGGTCTGCTTGGCGGCAATGATCCGTGCGTCGAGCTCGGCCTCCGTGGCCTCGCGGTATTCCCGCGGCAGCTCACCCTGGCGCGGTGCGCCGGTCGGGATGACATCGCCCTCCGACGCTCCGGGTCCATAGCCCGGAACCGTGTCGAAGAGCCAGGGAGCCTCGACGAGGTCGGTGTTGCAGGTCTCGCCCTGCAGCGACCCCGAGACGATGCCGTGGATCTCGTGGTCGACGGACGGGTCGATGCGGCGCGGCGTCAGGGCGATGTTGACAGCTGTCATGAGGTGCTCGATTCGGGCGAGGAGGGGTGGATGCCACCGGGCCGGGCGGCGCTCAGCGGGCCCCGATCGGCAAGTTCGACATCCTGGTTGTAGCGGTACAGGCGGGCGGGACGATGGCTGCCGGTGCGGAACCGGTCGGTGGGGATGAGGTTCCCGGAGTTCTCGACCTGACGTCGGAAGTTCGCGGGATCGAGACGCCGATCGAGGATCGCCTCGTAGACCTCGCGAAGGTCGGCCAGTGTGAACAGGTCCGAGAGCAGGCCGTGCGCGATGCGGCTGTAGCCGACCTTGTTACGCAGCCGCCACAGGGCATACGACACGATCTCGTTGTGATCGAAGGCGAGCGTGCCAGGCGCGTTCGCGTCGAACCAGGCGACGTTCTCGGGCGCATCACCGGCTGCCTCATGGGCAGCGCGCTGGGCGTCCACGTCGTCGGCCCGCAGGAGTGCCCAATAGACGATCGACACGACGCGCGTGGGGGAGCGATCGACGTCTCCGAACGCGTAGAGCTGCTCCAGATAGCTCGGCGTCAGGCCCGTTGTCTCGGCGAGGGTACGTGATGCCGCGGCATCCAGGCCCTCTCCGGCATCCAGCCATCCACCGGGCAAGGCCCACAGGCATTCATAGGGTTCGCGGGTGCGACGCACGAGCGGCATCATGAGGCGTCCCGACCCATCGCCGGGGTCGCGGCGCACCGTGAAAATGACGGTCGACACCGCGACGCGGATGGCATCGGTGGATGCGGCGCGTGAGATATCGGGAGCGAGACTGGTTTGTGTCATGGTGACTCTAACTACGGGTTCGATCTTAGAGTCAGAGTGACCAGAACCGCAACTCGGTCGGGTTGGAAGAAAACCCCCAGGTTGGTCGACAGACTGGATGCGTGGTCCTCGGCATCCTCACCGACGTTCTCGTCGTGATCCTGCTGCTCGGCGCGCTCGCGTGGGGGATCGGCAGCGGCGTCCTCGCGATCCTCGGATCGGCGGTCGGCCTCGCCGTTGGCGGCGTGGCGGTCTGGTGGCTCCTGCCGATCGTCGCGCCGCTGCTGCCCGGGTCGGATTGGCGCGGGCCGGTGCTGATCGCCGGCGTTGTCGCCCTGCTCGTGGGCGGTGCAATAGCTGGCGGCGCGATTGGCAGCGTCCTGCGGCGCGGAGCCGAGAAGCTGCGCCTCCACGTGATCGACCGCCTGCTGGGTGGGGCAGTCGCGGTCGTCGCCACCGCGCTCTCGCTGTCGCTGGTGGCCCAGAGCGCCGCGGTCTCCGGCGTTCCGCTGGTGTCGGCAGCCACCTCGTCGTCGCGCGTCCTCGCCACGATCGATGCGCTGACCCCGGCACCCGTGAGCGCGGCCCTCGCGCAGCTGCGGCAGGCGGTCTTCGTCGACGCTTTGCCTCGGGTGGGGACGCTGCTGGATCTGCCCGCCACAGCACCGACAGCCCCGCCGGTCGCGCTCGATGACCCAGCCCTGAGCGTTGCCGCGCAGTCGGTTGCCCGGATTTCGGGAACCGCGTTCTCGTGCGCGCGCGGCATGACAGGGTCGGGTTTCGTCGTCGCGGATGACCGCGTGGTGACCAACGCGCACGTCGTCGCCGGGATGGAGCAGATCGTGGTCGAACTGCCGGGGCGCATCGCGCAGACGGGCCTGGTGGTCTGGTTCGACCCCGACCAGGATCTCGCCCTCATCGCGGTCGAAACCGAGGACGTTGCGGCACTGCCGGTCGTGCCGACGCTGCGGTCAGGAGATACCGCGGCGGTTGCCGGCTACCCCTATGGCGGCCCGTTCACGCTCGGGCAGGCGTCAGTGCGGTCGGTGGGAACCGCGCAGGTGCCTGACATCTACGACAGCGGGTCGGTGAGTCGCGAGATCTACGCGCTCGATGCTCGGGTCGCTCCAGGCAACTCCGGCGGTCCGGTGCTCACCGCCGGCGGCGACGCTGCGGGTGTCGTGTTCGCTCGCGCCGACGACGGGACGGATGTCGGCTATGCGGTGACCTCGGGAGTCCTCGCGCCGTTGGCGGAGCAAGCGAGCGCTCTCGTGGAGCCGGTTTCGACGGGATCCTGCACGCCCTGACGCGCGTCTGCTGGCGGGAACCCGGCGCTGGGATATGCTGGCCGCGCAACTGAAGATCCGGCCACATGACGGGTGCGGGAGAGCCCCGGGTTACACCGGGCACCGAAGGAGCAAGCCTCCCCGCCAATCTCTCAGGTCCGCGTACCGCGCACGTCCGGCCACTCTGGAAAGCGTCATCACCCGCGCATCGGGTGGCGGCCGCCGACGGTGAAAGCACAGCATCCGGTTCGCTCGGGTGCCGCGCGAAACTCTCAGGCCACAGACAGAGGGGGAGTTCACGGGCGTCGTACGGCGTCCCCCGTCCGACGACCGGGAGAACTCATGTCACACCCTGCACCACCAGATACCGCGCACGCGGACACGGAACCGAAACGCTCGCCGCTCCAGGATCGACACGTCGCGCTCGGCGCCGCCTTCACGGACTTCGGCGGCTGGCAGATGCCGGTGCGCTACGCATCCGACCTCGCCGAGCACCACGCGGTGCGGCAGGCAGCAGGCCTGTTCGACATCTCGCACATGGCCGAGTTCCTGGTCACGGGAGAGCCCAGCGGCGCGTTCCTCGACTACGCCCTCTCGGGCGATCACTCGGGCATGCGGGTGGGGAAGGCCAAGTACTCGCTCGTCCTCACCGAAGACGGCGGCATCGTCGACGACGTCATTGTCTACCGCACCGCTGAGGATCGGTACCTTGTCATCGCCAACGCAGGCAACCGGGATGCCGTGGCCGAGGCGCTCCGGCTTCGGGCCGCTCGCGCGCCAGTGGCGGCATCCTTCCTCGCTCCGCGCGAGCGTCGTGAGGGCACCGCGTTCTTCCTTTTCGTTCCGGGTGTGTCTGACACCGCCCAGATCGAGGATGTGACCGACCAGTTGGCGCTTGTGGCGGTCCAAGGGCCAGCCGCGCGGGAGGTCCTCGAGGCGACTCCCGAGATCGGTGAGGTCACTCCGGCGTTCTCTGAGCTCGGGTACTACGCCTGGGCTGCCGGATCCTTCAGCGGAGAGCCCCTCTTCATCGCCCGCACCGGCTACACCGGCGAGGACGGCTTCGAACTGCTCGTGCCCCATCGCGCGGCGGGTGCCCTTTGGGACGCTCTGCTGGCGGCGGGAACGCCGCTGGGGCTCGTTCCGGCGGGGCTGGCGGCGCGCGACACCCTGAGACTGGAGGCGGGAATGCCTCTCTACGGTCACGAGCTCTCGCTCCAGACGACTCCCGCCCAGGCGGGGCTAGGCCGCAGCGTCGCCCACGGCAAACCCGACTTCGTGGGCAAGCGGGCACCGCAGGCCTCGGATGCCGACAGTCGCGTGCTCGTCGGGCTGGTTTCTGAGGGCCGTCGCGCCGGCCGCGCCGGGTATGCGGTCGTCGACCCGGCGGTCGACGGTGCCCCCGTTGTCGGCGAAGTGACCTCGGGAGCGCTGAGCCCCACTCTCGGGCATCCGATCGCCCTGGCCTACGTCGAGCCCGCACTCGCCGCGCCTGGCACCGAGCTGGCGATCGATGTGCGCGGCACGCTCATTCCTGCATCCGTAACGACCCTGCCCTTTTACCGGAGGACGACATGACCGACCTGACGACCCTGAAGTACACCGCCGAACACGAATGGCTGCGCCTGGAGGGCGACGAAGCCGTGATCGGGATCACCGACTACGCCGCCGACAAGCTCGGCGATGTCGTCTTCCTCGAGCTCCCTGGTGTCGGCGACGGCGTATCGGCCGGTCAGGTCTGCGGCGAAATCGAGTCGACCAAGTCGGTCGGTGAGCTGTTCGCGCCCGTCGACGGGGAGGTGCTCGCCGTCAATCACGAGGCGATCGATGACCCGTCGGTCGTGAACTCCGACCCGTTCGGGGCCGGCTGGCTCATGAAGCTCAAGGTCACGCCCGCCGACATCGACGCGCTCCTGGACCGTGACGCGTACGTCGCCCTCACCGGCGGCGCTGCATGACCGTCGGATCTTTCGCCGAGCGCCACATCGGAACCGACGCCACTGCCGAGCGCGCCATGCTCGACGCGCTCGGCTACGAGAGCGTCGATGCTCTCGTCGAGGCGGCGGTTCCGGCATCCATTCATGCCGCGCCGCGGGAGGGATCACGGATTCCGCTCGCCGCGACCGAGGCCGAGGCGCTCGGAGAACTTCGGGAACTCGCCTCGCGCAATCGCGTGTCGCGGTCGCTGATCGGCCTCGGCTACTACGACACGCTCACGCCCGCTGTGATCGCGCGCAATGTCTTCGAGAATCCGTCCTGGTACACCGCCTACACGCCCTACCAGCCCGAGATCTCGCAGGGCAGGCTCGAGGCGCTCATCACCTTCCAAACGATGGTGACCGATCTCACCGGGATGGCGACAGCCGGCGCGTCGATGCTGGACGAATCGACGGCCGTCGTCGAGGGGATGCTGCTGGCTCGCCGCGCCTCGAAGAGCGCGTCGAGCGTGTTTCTCGTCGACGCTGACGCCCTGCCGCAGACGATCGCGCTGCTGCGCCACCGGGCCGAGGCGCTGGGGATCGAGGTCCGGGTCGTGTCCTTCGATGAGCCCGAGGCCGTTCCCGAGGCTTTCGGTGGCTTCATCCAGTACCCCGGGGCGGCGGGCCGAGTCTGGGATCCGAGCGAGGTCATCGCGGCGATCCACGACCACGGCGGACTTGCCGTGGTCGCCGCCGACCTTCTCGCCCTCACGCTGCTGCGCTCGCCCGGCTCACTCGGCGCCGACGTGGCTGTCGGGACGACACAGCGTTTCGGTGTGCCGATGGGCTTCGGCGGACCCCACGCCGGATACCTCGCGGTCCGCGCAGGGCTCGAACGGCAGCTGCCGGGGCGCCTGGTCGGCGTGTCGGTGGATGCCGACGGTCGCCCCGCGTACCGGCTGTCGCTGCAGACGCGTGAGCAGCACATCCGTCGCGAGAAGGCGACCTCGAACATCTGCACCGCCCAGGTGCTGTTGGCCGTCATGGCGGCGATGTATGCCGTTTATCACGGGCCCGAGGGGCTGAAGCGGATCGCTCAGGGCGTGCACGCGAAGACGGCCCTGGTCGCCGGATCGCTTCGTGCGCGCGGCGTCGAGGTGCTGACGGAACACTTCTTCGACACGATCCAGGTGCGGGTCGCGGATGCCGCCGCCGTTGCCTCAGCGGCGGCGGGGCTCGGCATCCTGCTGCGACGCGTGGATGAGACCACGGTCGGGATCTCGATCGATGAGGTCAGCGCTGCCGATCCGTCGATCGAGGCGGATCTGCTCGCGGCGTTCGGTGCTGCGGGCGAGGTCCACGGGGTAGAGACAGCGGCGGACTCTCTCGCCGGCTCGGCCTTCACTTCGCTGGCCGGGTGCGCATGTACCCCGAGCCGCTCCGCCGCACTGACGCCTACCTCGCTCACGAGGTGTTCCACGCGCACCGGTCTGAGACAGCCATGATGCGATACCTGAAGACGCTCGCCGACCGCGACTACGCGCTTGATCGCGGCATGATTCCGCTGGGTTCGTGCACGATGAAGCTCAACGCCGCTACCGAGATGGCGGCAGTCTCGTGGCCGGAGTTCGCGCGGATGCATCCGTTTGCTCCGGCATCCGATGTCGAGGGATATCTCGAGCTGATCGATCAGCTCGAAGTGTGGCTGGCTGAGGTCACCGGCTACGACGCCGTCTCGATGCAGCCGAACGCGGGGTCCCAGGGCGAGCTCGCGGGCCTGCTCGCGATCCGCGGGTACCACCGCTCGCGGGGCGACGAACAGCGCACGGTATGCCTCATTCCGTCGTCCGCGCACGGCACGAACGCGGCATCCGCGGTGCTCGCCGGGATGCGCGTCGTGGTCGTTGCGTGCGACGAGGCAGGAAACGTCGACCTCGACGATCTGCGCGCCAAGATCGCCGAGCACACCGAGACGCTCGCCGCCCTCATGATCACGTATCCCTCGACGCACGGCGTGTACGAGCACGAGGTGCTGGCGATCACTGCGGCGGTGCACGAGGCCGGCGGTCAGGTCTACGTCGACGGCGCGAACCTCAACGCGCTCGTCGGGTACGCGCGTCTCGGGGACCTGGGCTGCGACGTGTCTCACCTGAACCTGCACAAGACGTTCGCGATCCCCCACGGCGGCGG
>LWDU01044900.1_pt1 | contig 13535 bp, 13 predicted proteins | sample 727161 | NCBI WGS metagenome assembly LWDU01 (sample SAMN04566230, study PRJNA314399) | hydrothermal vent metagenome | isolation source: deep sea hydrothermal plume seawater | place: Mexico: Gulf of California, Guaymas Basin | collected 2004-07-11 | reverse complement strand
ACACCTTTCGTAGATGTGCTTTAACCACTGATAAATGTAAGTCTCGTAATCACATGACGGATAAAATAGCCCCAGTTTTTGTAGACAGTTCCTCTCGCCTTCCTCTGCTAAACAATCATGGTCGAGGTTTTATGGGTCTTGAGAATTCCAGTTCCCCTGAGTTAGTTGAGCGCGTAAAAATTTTATTTGAGTATTTGAGTGAACGTCTGGGTTTTGTCAATTCCGCAGAAGGGAGGGAAAATCAGAAACATTTTAATTTATTGCTTCGATCGATTTACCCAGAAGTAATGATTGACCTAGCTGATTTGGTTTATGCACAACATGAGCGCCTTGCGGTGTATTTAAGCTTTGATCATATTAATATTAATCTCAAAAAGAATTTTTTTGGAAATGCTGATTCTCTACAAAAGTTGAATCAAAAAATGGCCCATCTGTTTTACCAGTTAGCAGTTACGATCGCTAAAAAGCCTATTTTAAGGTGTGACTCTGAAATTATTCGTTTGCTTAGTGAAAGCTATAGCTATTATTTGTACCAGACTAAAAACTTTCCATGGGAAGATCCTCCCCAACCTAAACTCTCAAACCTGCAACAGTCGGTATTGGATATCGCAACCGGTTTAGCAGGATTCAGCAGAATCTATTCTTGGCCAGAAAACTTTCCACAGTTGATGCTGTCTGATCGTGATCCTTTTATCATGAGTGGTTTGTCTCATTTTCTAGGGCTTACAGGAAAAAAAAATGTTGTTCTTGTGGAGGCAGATTTCCCCACGAAACCTCCACAAGGCATGAAGTTTGGTTTTATTATGGTTAATAAATTTTTGCATCACTTGCAAAGATCAGACAGAGTGAGTTTTTTAAAATGGTCCATGAGTGTATTGGATTCAGGTGGGGTGTTAGAGATTTTGGATACAGACCTAGAGCATTACATAGTTGAACAGTCCGATCAGACTGAGTTTAAAAAAAAGCTAACAGTAGGATATTTGGAAACTTTGGTAGAAATAGAAAGGGATTATACGGATACTCTAAAGATTGATGTTCAAGGTGCGGGATTTCGAATAATCCATTTTGACTGTAGGAACTATTGCGATGAAACAGACGCGTTTAGCCAAAACCAAGGTGATATTCTTTCATTAAAATTTAAAGGGCTAGAAATTATTGCAGAAAAGTCAGCTTGAAAATATATGGAAAGTTTTTTTATTTAAACTAATCAGTTTGTTTAAGTGAGCGTTTAATTGTTTTCCAGTTTCCTTGTATAGCTTTTTCCGCTTTTGTTTCCATGGCTCGGTATGTTTTTGCCATTTTTACTCCAAGCGGTGTTAGAGAAGCTCCCCCACCTTTTTTCCCTCCGGCAGAGCCCCTCACTAGATATGATTCAAAGGTTTTGTTCATAGTGTCAACAAGAGTCCAAGCCCGGCGATAGCTTAGTCCTAACTTCCGGGCAGCTTTAGAAATAGAACCAGATCGTTCAATTTCCTCCAAAAGGGCTACCTTGCCTGGGCCTAAAGCTATTTGATCCCCAGACAATACCCTTATGCGAGTTAGATATTTTAGTTTTTCTTTAGTTGCCAATGAGATTCTCGTTTAAAAAACTGTTTACGACTAGTCAAATTCCATAAACCGCTCTTCAGTTTCTAGCACTTGAATAACCATTGATATAAAGGGTGGTAGTCATATTTTTGCAATAGGACGATTATGAAAGACTTTTCTAGAAAATCTACCAAAAAAATAGCTGCATGGGTGTTTAACTGGGTTGGGTATGAGGATAGATTGTGTGATGGCATTAGTTATGATCTGCTATAGCATAAAGAAACTATACAATCTTAAAAATTACTTGGTCTACCTTGCGAGAGAGTATCGAAAGCTTTTAGGTTCTAAATAGAGAACCTTTATTAATCACATTATAGAAGGAGGGCGCAATGAAAAGGTTTATTTGTGTGTTTGTTTTTGTAGCAATGGTTGCTTTTGTTGGATGTGCGACAACTGGTGGAGGTGCGGGAGGATCTACTGGAGAGTCTAAGTCTAAATTAAGCGAAGCAGATTTACAAAGAATGGGTATTACGCATGGTGGGTATGGCAATAGTAACTAATCTTAAGCTTTAGTTTTTAGCTAGAAGTTTAAAAAGAACCAATTATTTAGGTTTATGGATAAAACAATTCAGGATTTTAAAGTAGTCAAAAAATCAAACAAGCTAGGAAAAATGAGATCGGCTCCACTGAAATCAATATTTTGATTCAGTTGATTGCGAATGATAATACATGACATGCCGGCGGCTTTAGAGGCAGACAATCCTTTGAGTGCATCTTCGATTACAATGCATTTGGATGCGGAACATTGAAGTGCCTTGGCAGCGTTTAAAAAAATTTCTGGATGGGGTTTTTCTTTCTTGGCAGACTCCTTGCCTAGAATTTTATCGAATAAATGTGCAACTCGAGCATTCTCGAGAATAGCACCGATGTCATGTTTCCATGAACCAGATGCAATTGCTACTGGGTAACTAGTTTTAAATAGCTCTATTATTTCAACAGATTCTGGGAATAATTTAATGTCTCCATTTTGGCAATACCTTGAATACACTTCAAATTTTTGTTGACGTAACTTAATTGGATCGATGTCTAGTTGAAGATTATGGCGGTCAATTTCTCCAGCAATGCCTTTCCCTTTAGATGTCCACTCTATCCAATACTCATTTTTATCAAGACTATGTCCATATCTTTGGAATACTTCGTTATAGGCTAGATAGTGGTAAGGTTCTGAGTCTGCAAGAAGGCCATCAAAATCAAAAATTATCCCGCTGCTTTTTTTTAGCAATAGTTTTGTTCTTGTGAGCAGGGAGGTTGCCATGGAAGAAGGCATAAGTGATTTTCTTGGAGTTAGCGAAGTATTTGCCCGAACCTATCGAATCTGACCCAACTATCTTCCGCATTCCAGGACCAGTAGATAACGAGAGCCTTGCCTTTAATTTTATTTATTTCGAGAAACCCCCAGAACCGGCTGTCCTGACTATTTTCTCTGTTGTCACCCATCATGAATAAATGTCCAGGGGGTACCACGATAGGCCCAAAATCATCTCTTGGGACAAGGCGAGTTTTTTGAGGCATCTCAGTATGTCGAGCATGTTTTTCATTAATGAGTTTTTCGTTGATAAAAACTTTTTGTTGCCGGACTTCTAGTAGGTCGCCTGGTATTCCGATAACTCGTTTAATAAAGTCTCTGTTTTCATTTTTCGGATATTTAAAAACAATAACATCTTCTCTATTGGGAGTTTTTTGAAATAACACGATGTCATCAAAAAGCTTTATGTTGAAAAATGGAATGATATTTGGAATATGAACTCCGTATGCGAATTTAGATACAAGAATGTGATCGCCGATCAGGAGAGTATTTTTCATGGACCCTGAAGGAATTTTGAACGCTTGAATAATAAAAGTACGGATAAATAATGCTAGCAAAAGGGCAATAAAAATTGCCTCCGCGTACTCCCGGAAAAGACTTTTATTTTTTTTCTTAACGCTTGAATTGTTTTGGTTGGGGGGGTTATTTTCCATCGGTCCTTAAAACGGCTAAAAAAGCTTCTTGCGGGACTTCTACTCTGCCCACTAGTTTCATTTTCTTTTTGCCGGCCTTTTGTTTTTCCAGTAATTTTCGCTTACGAGTGATATCCCCGCCATAGCATTTTGCAAGAACATTTTTCCTTAGTGCCTTAACTGATTCGCGGGCAATGATTTTGCTTCCGATCGCAGCTTGTATCGCAACCTCGAACATTTGTCGGGGAATTTTTTCTTTAAGTTTTTTTGCTAATTCTCGTCCTTGATAAGGTGCCTTATCAGTATGAATTATTAGAGATAGGGCATCAACCACCTCGCCATTTAAAAGGATATCTAGTTTAACCAGCTTTGAGGTTCGGAAATCGAGAAATTCGTAATCAAAAGATGCGTATCCTTGAGTAGTTGATTTAAGTTGATCGTAAAAGTCTAGTACGATTTCACTGAAAGGTAATTCGTATTGTAGCAATACGGTATTAGGATTCAAGTATTCCATCTTAATTTGAATTCCACGTCGATCACGTGCAAGAGACATTATTGTCCCAATGTACTGTTCAGGTGTAATGACTGTCCCCAATACATAAGGTTCTTTCATATGGTCCACGCTACGCATTTCTTTTAGTTTTGCTGGGTTATCTAGCATGATGGTTGACTGGTCAGCAGAATAAACTTTGTATGCTACGCTAGGTGCAGTGGTGAGCAGATCAACATTATATTCTCTTTCAAGTCGTTCACGGATGATCTCCATATGTAAAAGTCCAAGAAAGCCACAACGGAATCCGAATCCTAATGCTTGCGAAGACTCTGGTTCGTAGGTGAATGAGGAGTCGTTTAGTTTTAATTTTTTTAATGCGTCACGTAGCAGTTCGTACTGGTCTCCTGATATGGGATATAGTCCACTAAACACCATGGGCTTGGCTTCTTTGTACCCTAAAAGAGGTTTGTTTGTAGGGCGATTTGATTCCGTTATGGTGTCGCCAATTTTTGTTTGATCCATTTCCTTGATTGCTGCGATCACATATCCCACCTCTCCTGCTTGTAGTGATTTGCTTTTCTTTTGTCAAACTCTGCGCCCGAGGACATGAAGCGAATGCGCATACCAATTTTTAAACATCCTTCAACAACGCGAATCAATACAATTACTCCCCGGTAAGAATCATACCAAGCGTCAAATAAAAGAGCTTGGAGAGGTTTTTCACTGTTGCCGGTAGGCGCAGGAATAAACTTTACTACTGCTTTCATCACATCTTCGATGCCAAGTCCTTCTTTAGCGCTAGTTAAGACAGCTTGATCCGATTCGATTTGTAAAACATCTTCCAACTGCTCTTTAACTGAGTCAGGGTCAGCACTAGGCAGATCTATTTTGTTAATAACGGGAATGATGGCAAGATTATTTTGCGTCGCAAGGTTTACATTAGCAATGGTTTGAGCCTGGATCCCTTGGGTTGCATCGACTATCAGTAGAACCCCCTCACAGGCGGCTAGACTGCGAGATACTTCATAGGCAAAATCCACATGCCCAGGAGTATCGATCATATTGAAGGTGTAGATTTCACCGTTATCGTCTTTATATTTAAGGCAAACGGTTTGCGCCTTAATAGTAATTCCCCGTTCACGCTCTAGGTCCATGCTATCAAGAACCTGTTCCCTCATTTCTCTTTTTTGTAGTCCCCCTGTGGAAAGTATGAGTTGGTCGGCAAGGGTTGATTTGCCGTGGTCTATATGAGCTATGATGGAGAAATTACGTATTCGACTTTGAGTCATTAATTAAATTCTTTAATTAAATTCGTTTGCGTGTTCAAGGAAAATCGGATTATCCCGTCACATGGGATTTGTTGTTTACACGAGAAGGAAATTTCTTCATTGATTGGAGTATATTATTCCACTCATTGTATCTGGTTTTAATGGCTTCGTAGTCAGAGTCCCGATCTATATCCAGAGCGGCTCCCGGATAAGGGACTTCTAGGCCCTTGAATCTCGTATTGAGTAGGCTAGATATGCAGTTTTCCATATCTTTTTTCGCAGTCCACTTTTTAAAGTATTTCACTGGTAACTTCCAACCGATTGATGCAAAAAACTGACATAATTGAAGTCCAATGTAACAACGGTAGTACTTAAGTTTAATTTTCCCAAGTAAATTGCGACCAAACAGTACAATTTTTTTAAAATCCCTCTGGTAACGATATTGGTACATTTTTTGTACATATTCTCTATTACCTATGCGCAGGGGTTTTACCAGATGAAGATTGTTGATTCTATAGTTATTTTCTCTAAGGTGTAGATAAGCCATTTTGATTCCGGGCAAGCTTCCCGTTGGGTAAAATTGTTTTAATGATTCCTCTGGGATTAGCCCTAGAATGTGATCATAATTGTTGGTGTCACTGTGTGAGATAAAATACTCTACTTCATGAGGTGTGAGCAAGGGGGAGTCGCAAGGGACGATTAAAACAGATTTATCTTTATTTTGCGAAACCTCCAAGTCAACCGTTAGTGAATCTTTTCCACGTGAAATTGTTTTTAAAAATGTTTGAAAAATATTTTCGTAAAGATTGGTTTGTTGTTCAATTAGGTGGATAGTTTTTGGGTAGCAAAAGTCAACTCCTGAGTCGCCGAGAGTTTGCTTAAGTTTATTTTTAGACCCTACAATATATATATCTTTTATTGATTCGACTTGTTGTAATGCTTCAACAACATAACTAATAATGCATTTACCATTGATTTCTAGAAAGGCTTTATGTTGATGGTACACTTTGTAGCTAGATTCTCCTTCTCCTGCTAACAGGATTGCATCATATTTTTCATCTGAATATTGGGTAGAGTCATTCATCAAGCGCGCAGGAATTAAAGTTTTTAGTTCGACTGAGCATTGTATAACCTTTTTGTTATATTAGCCATCCACGATAGTGAAGTTTTTAGTTTTTCTTTTATGGTTAAACTGTTTCACCTCCAACTTATTTGGCAAAGACTGCGCTTTTTGATTCATGGGTACTTCGTTTACGGGAATTAGTAAATCGAATTAGTTTTATCCCTTGTGCTATTTCGTGAAAGAGTGGTATAGAAAACGACTTTACTGTGAAAATATTTTGGAGTTTATTTTTTGTAAACAGTAGTAGATTTAAAACCCATGATTCAAAATATCACTACAAACTTAAAAGTCACCCCACTGCTAGACCTTCACAGAGAACTAGGGGCAAAATTGGTTTCTTTTGCAGGGTGGAACATGCCCATTCAGTTTTCTGGAGTTATGAGTGAACATACTTGCGTTAGGGAAAAGGTAGGGTTGTTTGATGTCAGTCATATGGGAGAAATCGAAGTTGAAGGAAAAGATGCTAAAAAGTTTTTACAATTTTTACTTTCGAATAATATGGAGAAAATGTTTGACGGGTCGATACTTTATAGCCTCATGTGTTATGAAACCGGTGGAGTGGTAGACGACTTACTGGTTTATCGATTTTCGGAAAACCATTATTTTCTCTGCGTCAACGCATCTAATTCTGCTAAGGATTACGAATGGATTGCGAGGCACGCATCTTCTTTCAATGTTAATATAAAAAATATAAGTTCCGAGACATCGCAGTTGGCATTGCAAGGGCCTGAAGCCAAAAACGTATTGCAGACCTTATGCGATGTTTCCTTGAATGACCTCCCTTATTATAATTTTAAAAAGGGTAGGGTGAATAATGTGGAGAGTATTATTTCTCGAACTGGATATACTGGAGAAGACGGATTTGAATTGTACCTTTCTCCTGAAAAAGTTTCAGGGATTTTTCGATTGCTCATGGAACAAGGCAGTCCATATGGTATCCAACCAATTGGACTTGGTGCGCGAGACACTTTGCGTATAGAAATGGGATATCCTTTGTATGGGAATGAAATTGATGACAATCCTACGCCTTTAGACGCGGGGTTAGGTTGGGTTGTCAAGTTTGATAAAGGGGAATTTCTTGGTAGAGGACCTTTGTTAAAACAAAAGGAACAAGGAAGATCGTGGCGAAAGCTAGTGGGTGTGAAATTGCTCACTCGCGGTGTTCCTCGAGCACATTATCAGGTATTGAAAAATGGTGAACCCGTGGGAGAGGTTACTAGTGGGACATTTTCGCCTACCTTAAACATGGGGATAGGATTGTGTTATCTGTCAAGAGAATATTCTGATGTCGGTAATCACGTGGATATAAAAATTAGGGACCAGTTGGTTTCTGCCGAAGTAGTCAAATTGTTTTATAAATAATTTTAAATTGATTAGAAGGGGGAATCATGAAAATCCCGAATGATCTTCATTACACGATTGAGCATGAGTGGATTCGGTTAAAAAATAACCGGGCTACTATCGGGATTACCGATTTTGCTCAAGGTCAACTGGGCGATGTTGTTTTCATAGAACTTCCAGCAGAAGGGACAGAGCTTACAAAAGAAAACACATTTGGCGTGGTGGAATCCGTGAAAACAGTTTCTGATATTTATGTCCCTATGACTGGCAAGGTGGTGGCGATCAACAAAGATCTGGAATCCCAGCCTGAATTGGTGAATAGTGACCCCTATGGTCAGGGGTGGATGATAGAAATAGAGTTTTCAATTACTGAGTGCGGATCAATACAGAGAACAGTGTAAAAGCCAGGAATGATAAGTTACTTACCGTATATATAATACTAAATTATGCGTTTCATCCCTCATACCGAACGAGATATTCGTGAGATGCTGGAGACTATTGGTGTCCAGGATGTAGATCAACTGTTCGCAGGTATCCCTGACGATTTACAATTGGGCAACAAACATCTTGACCTGCCAGCAGCCCTTTCTGAAAGTGAAGTTATCAGCGCGCTGCGTCAAATACAAATGCGAAACCCAGATGCGGAAGAGATTTCGTCATTCCTTGGTGCAGGTGCGTATAGGCATTATAGCCCGGCTGTTGTAGGTAGTCTTATACAGCGAGGTGAGTTTTCTACTAGCTATACTCCCTATCAAGCTGAGGTCAGTCAGGGGACCCTTCAGGCTATCTTTGAATTCCAAACAATGATTGCCATGCTAACAGGAATGGATGTGGTCAACGCTTCTATGTACGATGGCGCGTCCGCACTTGCAGAGGCTATTCTTATGGCTAACCGGATAAACCAGCAAAAAGAATATCTGATTGCTTCAGCGGTTCATCCAGAATACCGGCAGACCGCAGAGACTTATTTGAGGGGAACAGACAACCAATTAATAAGTGTTCCATACAGCTCAGATGGTAGAACTGACTTTGAGTTCATTAGAGCTAACCTGAGCGACAGAACTTCCGCGGTAGTATTACAAAGCCCGAATTTTTTTGGCATAGTGGAAGAGTATGAACAACTAAGTAGGGAATTAAAAGAACAGAATACTTTGCTGATCGTTGTAGTGGCTGAACCACTTTCCCTTGGTATATTAAAACCACCAGGTGAGAGAGACGCAGACATTGTTGTTGGGGAAGCTCAATCGTTTGGGTTGCCTGTCTCCTATGGTGGGCCTTATGTCGGTTTTTTTGCAACTCGCGAAAAATTTGTTAGACAAATGCCTGGTCGATTAGCTGGCGAGACTATCGACAGGAAAGGACGCAGATCATTTGTCCTTACACTTTCAACTCGAGAGCAATTTATTCGACGGGAACGAGCCACATCTAATATCTGTACCAATCAAGGGTTGTGGGCAAGCAAGGACTACGTGAATTGGCTTTGCTTAATTTGAGAAAAGCCGACTACCTTAAAAATAAACTATCCAAGGTGAAAGGGTTCTCGGTCCGTTTTAACGCGGATACTTTTAATGAGATTGTTCTAAAATGTCCCAGGCCTGCTACTGAGATTAGAGACGCTTTACTGGAATATAAGATTATTGCTGGGCTTCCACTTGGTGACCATTATCACGAACTTGCAGATAGTCTTCTGATTTGCGTTACAGAACTGAATACAGTTGAAACTATAGATCGACTCGCCGAAAAACTGGGGATGGCTTAGGTGGGTAGCAGTTATAGCATCTGTGCCAATTCTTCTGCTGGGTAAGTGAAAATTTCTGAAAGAGTAGGGTGGTAATGAGGTAGTTTAGCTAGGTCATGCACCGTTCCTCTGAAATGCATTAGGGTAACCATCTGGTGAATCATTTCTCCAGCTTCAGGGCCAACCACATGTGCTCCAATAATTTCTCCGCTATCGGGAGAACATAAGATCTTTACATGACCATGAGTTTCTCCCAGGCATAATGACTTGCCATGATCGTCAAAAGGATACGTTGCCTTTAGATAAAGAATGCTTAACTTCTGGCATTCTTTTTCTGATAGACCGACGCTGGCCACAGGTGGATCGGTAAAAGTTATGCTGAGTTTTAATCTTTCGTCGAATTGACGTGTATCCTCTTGAGTTGCGTTATGTGCAGCTATTTCCCCCTGATCTATAGCAATATGAACAATTTCATGGAGGCCATTGACATCACCTACTGCAAAGATATGAGGAACGTTTGTCCTCATCTCCTGGTCGACTTCGATTCTTCCTTGATTTACATTAACCGAGGCCGCTGATAAATTTAGTCCATCAATATTTGGTTTTCTCCCGAGAGCCTGCAAAATTGTACTTGCGTTTGCAGATTTTTCTTTACCCTCGTGTGAAAAGAAAACAGTGCTACCATGTCTAGATTTCTCAACTCGTAATAGCTTTGTCCCCGTATAGACTTCCATCCCTTCTTCTCGAAAACGCGTTTCGACTGGACACGCCAAGTCCTCATCTCCTTTCGAAAGAATATAATCGCTTCGTTGAACAAGAGTGGTTTGCGTTCCTATCCGACAAAAAAACTGGGCTAACTCAACGGCAACGGGCCCAGCTCCTAGAACGATCATGGATTCGGGTGTTTCTCTTAATTCCAGAACGTCATCGCTGGTGAGAAAACCAACCTTAGCCAAGCCTGGAATAGGAAACTCTGCCGTCGTAGAGCCGGTAGCTATGATAAAGTTTTTTGCTGATAATACTCGTTTGCCCACTTTAAGCTTATGTGGAGAGAGAAATGAGGCGTGTTCTTCAATCAGTGTGAATTTTGGATCATTCAATTGCTCGACGCGGTAGCTGGCAAACTCATTGATCAGTCGGATTTTGCGGTCATTGATCAATGAGAGATCGGCTGAGGGGTTTGAAACCGAGAGACCAAATTCTTTGGCTCGATGCATAAGAGCAAGAACATCTGACGATCGGAGGATGGTCTTGGTTGGCATACAGCCACGAAGAATACAAAGCCCGCCAAGCGGGCCTTTGTCGACAATGGCAACTTTGGCCCCTTTAGATTGGGCTGTGTTGGCAGCGGCGTACCCAGCGGAACCTCCACCGACAACAACTACATCAAAGCAGTCCATGAGTCATTAAACTTAAAGTGTTTGACATTCCTCAGCGGTAAGATTGAATTCCTTAAAACAATCTTTGAGAAGGCTTTTAGCATTGTTAATCATAAACTCATCACTGGTTTTTTCAAACATTTCAACAGCTTTCAGCAGGTGATGAATTGTTTCTTTTCCCCGCTTGAGTGAATAAGATAGCATCGCAAGATTGCTGTGTGCCTTGGCAAATTCTGGGTTCAAACGGATTGCCTCATTGTAATGCTGGAATGCATCGTCTATTTCTCCAATTAGATTGCAAACGACAGCAAGGCTGTAGTGGACCATTGGCGATTCTGGTTTCAAGCGCAGGGCTTCCCTGAAGTGGCGCGCCGCTTCAATATTCATGGGGAGCTTTCCATAACGTATTCCTAGGTTAAATTGAGCTAAGAAATGATCTGGGTCAACTTCGATGGCGTTTTTATAGGATTCGAGACAGGTTCTCGGGTCACCAAGTTTGCTAGCGGCAAGTCCTTCCTGAAACCATTGTTCAGCCGATTTTTTTGGTTCTATATTTGTTGTCATATTATTTTGCACTCGTTAAAAATCAAGAATTATAAAATAAAATTATTTAAATCGGGTCTGTATCTGGTTATAGATTAGTAGTTATGCTACCTTATTACTATCCGTGCGACAAGAGGGACTGCCTCCTGACTAATATATTAATAATTTAAGACATGTTTTTATGCCGGCAGAAGTAGGGACAGATGAAGAACGTGTTATGCTTGGGAAGTGGATCCAAAAAGGTCAGGGCCTTATAGTTGGGGGCTCTCCTTTAGGTGGTGCTTATCTGGATCTTAATATTGAGCGCCCAAAGGATGTTCAAGAAAAATCTCAAGAATACGTCAAGTTTGACCACCATGCAGCGGAAGAGTTGCCTCACCTAAAAGGACGGTTTCGATACGAGTTGGAAAAATATTACCGAGATCGATACGGTCCCTACCTACCAAAAGATTAAATATCCCTTCATGTCTAAGGTTAAAATATCAGAATTAAAAGACGCTCCCTCAGAGGGGTCGGGCAAACAAATCAACCTCACCCACCCATTTACTGAGACGAAGTATGTCTTGGCAATATTTTGCGTTGAAGAAAAATATTATGTAATGACTGACGAATGCAGAATGTGCGGAGGGAGCCTTGGTCGTTTACCAGACCTTCGAGGAATGTTTGCTGCTTGTAGTAAAGAGGAATGCCTATGGAATATCAGACGAGGAAGTTGTAAGTTTGATCGTTCGTCAGTTACCCCTACCTATCGAGTTTCTGTTATGGAAGATGGCCTTTACATCGAGATCTAGTAAGGTTAGTCATGCATTGAAGTAACTTCTAAGCATTCTTATACTCCCAGTTTTCAAATTTTTTTTTATAGGTTAAGAGGGACTCTAGCGTAGGCGCCAAGCGTGAAACTTTTGCACCAATTTTAAAAGTTTTTTTGGCGCGTTATTTCTTTTCCAAGTACCAGCAACGAACTTATTTGCTTCTGCCATGGTAGGGTAAATGTGGATGGTGCCAAGAATTTTGTTAAGTCCGATCCCATGTTTCATTGCAGAGACATATTCGGTTATAAGGTTGCCGGCGTTGCAACCCATAATTGTGGCCCCTAGGACACGGTCTTTTCTTGGTGCAGTTAATATTTTTATAAATCCATGGTCATCGCTGTCAATAATAGCTCGGTCAAGATCATCTATTCCATATCGGGTTACTTCATAATCGATGCCTTGCCTAGTGGCTTCTTTTTCATTGAGTCCGACTCGCGCGATTTCTGGATCTGTGAAGGTGCACCAGGGTATGACGCTATAATCGACCTTAAATTTTTTAAAAGGACTGAATAGTGCGTTTACTGCACAGTACCAAGCTTGATGCGCTGCCGTGTGTGTGAACTGATAAGGTCCAACCACATCACCGCAAGCATAGATATTTTTATGCGTGGTTGTCCGGAGATAGTTATCTACAATTATTCTATTATGCTGGTCGAACTCGACGCCAATATTCTCAAGGCCAAACCCTTTACTGTTAGCAGTTCTCCCAACCGCGATCAGTATCTGATCAAATTCAATACGTGCCTCCTGTCCCTCTTTATCGAAAACCATTGCTTGTTTTTTATTCTTGGTAACAATCGCTTTGCATGTTGTATCTGTATGTATGTCTATGCCTTCGCGTTCAAATTGTTGGCGGAGAGTTAGGCTGATTTCATTATCCTCGCGGGTAAGAATGTGGGGTGACATTTCAACTTGTGTTACACCACTACCTAATCGTGCGAAGCATTGTGCAAACTCTGACCCAATAGGTCCGCCGCCTACGATTAATAATTTCTTGGGTAACTCATGAATGTTCCACAAATTATCGGATGTGAGAAATTTTATTTTTTCCAATCCGTTAATGGGGGGTATGGTCGGGCGAGCCCCGGTTGCGACGATGATATTTTTTGTCGTGAGGATATTTCCGTTAAGCTCAATTTCGTGTGGTGACAGTATGTTTGCTTGACCAGAAAAGCAATCGACGCCAAGATCGGTATAACGTTTTACGCTATCGTGAGGTTCGATTTTTTTGATGATAGCTTGAACGCGCTCCATCGCTTCGGGAAAATCAAATTCAGCGGCCGCTGATTTAATTCCGAATTCTCGGTGCCGCT
>LWDU01041433.1_pt1 | contig 13537 bp, 11 predicted proteins | sample 727161 | NCBI WGS metagenome assembly LWDU01 (sample SAMN04566230, study PRJNA314399) | hydrothermal vent metagenome | isolation source: deep sea hydrothermal plume seawater | place: Mexico: Gulf of California, Guaymas Basin | collected 2004-07-11 | reverse complement strand
CACGTCCGGGACCTCGAGTCCGGGAAGGGGACCAGGACGGTCGCCCTCTACCAGGAGGTGGTGGAGAGGATCCGGGAGAAGAACGACGAGGTCATCATCAACCTGACCGCCGGGATGGGTGGCGACCTGAACGTCGGTCCGGATGACGACCCGATGTCATGGCAGCCCGGTACCGACCTGGTGGGCGGCCTCGAGCGCCTGGCCCACGTCGAGGCCATCCGCCCGGACATCTGCTCCATGGACTGCGGTTCGCTGAACTTCGGCGACGACAACGAGGTGTATGTCTCCACACCGTCAATGCTCAGGATCATGGCGGCGCGGGTCCGCGAGCTGGGTGTCCGTCCCGAGCTGGAGGTCTTCGACACCGGAAACCTCTGGTTCGCCGAGACGATGATCGCCGAGGGGCTGATCGACGCCCCGTACTGGATCCAGCTCTGCCTGTCGATCCCCTACGGCACGCCGCTGGACATCGGGATCCTCCAGGCGATGGTGAACCGCCTGCCCGACGAGGCCGAGTTCACGTCGTTCGGCTTGGGGGCCATGCAGATGCCCATGGTCACCCAGTCGGTGATGCTGGGAGGCCACGTGAGGGTCGGGCTGGAGGACAACCTCTACCTGGAGCGTGGGGTGATGGCCACCAACGCCCAGCTGGTGGCGAAGGCCGTGACGTTGGTGGAGCTCATGGGAGCCCGTGTCCAGTCGCCGGCCGACGCACGCCGGATGCTCGAGATCGGCTGATCCGGGCGCCGAGCGGATACGAGGGACTGGGTCTGTGACAGCTGCGAGCCCGAGCACCATGTGCTCCGTCGATCCGAATGTGGATGCAGGAGGCGATGGCCACGTCCGCACGATCGGCGTGGTGGGCACCGGGGTGATCGGTGCCGGCTGGGCCGTACGGGCCCTGGCCCGGGGCCATGATGTCGTTGCCTGGGACCCGGCGCCCGGTGCGGCGGAGCGGCTCCGCTCCGCCGTGGCGAGGGCATGGCCGTCGGCTCTCAGGCTGGGGTTGTTCCCGGGCGCCGATCCGTCCCGGATCACCTGGGTGGACACCGTCGAAGAGTTGGCAGCCCGGGTGGATTGGATCCAGGAGAACGCACCGGAGGACGAGGACGTCAAACGGCCGTTGATGCGCACCCTGGCCGCCCATTCCGCCCCCGAGGTCGTGATCGCCTCCAGCTCGTCAGGCCTCCTGCCGACCCGACTCCAGGATGGTTGCCGACATCCGGAACGGATCCTCATAGGCCATCCGTTCAACCCGGTCTACCTGTTGCCCCTCGTCGAGGTCGTGGCCGGTGGGCAGACCTCGCAGGCGGCCATGGATGCCGCCGTTGCCCACTATGACGACCTGGTCATGTACCCGCTGGTGGTTCGCACCGAGATCGAGGGGTACCTCTCGGATCGCCTCCAGGAGGCCCTCTGGCGCGAGGTGCTCCACCTCGTCAACGACGGCGTGGCAACCACCCGGGAACTGGACGACGCCGTGAGCTACGGCCCCGGGCTGAGGTGGGCCGGGATGGGAACCAACCTCACGTTCCACCTGGCTGGAGGCGAGGGCGGCATGCGCCACATGCTCAGCCAGTTCGGTCCGGCCCTGAAGCTGCCGTGGACGAAGCTGGTGGCGCCCGAGCTGACGGATGGGCTGATCGAGGCGATGGCGGAGGGCTGCGAGGCGCAGGCCGACGGTCGGTCGGTCGAGGAGCTGGAGCGCCTCAGGGACGACTACCTGATAGGTGTGATGCGCTCGCTGCGCCCCCTGGACCTGGGAGCCGGTCGCCTCATTGCCGAGCGCGAGGCCCGCATCCACGAGGCCTCCGGCGTCACCGCCTGGGCTGCCGGCGACCCGGTATCGGCGCCGCTGGCCCTGTACGAGGCACCGGTCGAGCCGGACTGGGTCGACTACAACGGCCACATGTCGGAGTGGGCCTTCCTGACCGCCTTCGGGTGGGCCAGCGACAAGTTGTTCCGGTACATCGGGATCGACGAGGGCTACCGGGCGGACGGGCACTCCCTGTTCACGGTGGAGACGCACCTCAACTACGTGAAGGAGGCATCGCTGGGTGATCCGCTGCGCTTCACCACCCAGGTACTCGGCGTCGATGCCAAACGCCTCCACTTCTTCCATGCCATGGAACACGCCGGTACCGGCGAGCTGCTCTGCACCACCGAGCAGGTGCTGCTCCACGTGGCCACTGCCACCGGTGCCACGGCTCCGATCCTGCCGGGCCCGGCCGCAGCCCTTGCCGCCATCTCCGCCGCCCACGCCGATCTACCGGTCCCACCACAGGTGGGACGGGTGATGGGCCTCACCTGATCCCCGAACCGGCCCCCTGACCGGCCCCTACCCACGGAGCACGCCATGGACTTCGCCCTGACAGACGAACAGGAGATGATCGTCGAGACGGTCCGTTCCTTCGTTGAGCGCGAGCTGGTTCCCCACGAGGACGAGGTGGAGAGGCTCGGCGACGTGCAGCCGGAGCTGGTGGCCGAGATCCGTGGGCGGTCCCTGGCCGCCGGGATCTACGCGGCCAACATGCCGGTCGAGCTGGGTGGTGGTGGGCTGGACAACCTCACGATGGCGCTGGTCGACCGGGCCTTCGGCTGGACGTCGTACGCGCTCCACTACGTGGTGGCCCGACCCTCCAACATCCTGCAGGCCTGCACGGGCGACCAGGTCGAGGAGTACCTGCTCCCGACGATCCGTGGTGAGCGGGTGGACTGCCTGGCCATGAGCGAGCCCGGTGCCGGCTCGGACGTGCGGGGCATGTCGTGTCGGGCGGTCCGGGACGGCGACGACTTCGTCATAAACGGCACCAAGCACTTCATCAGCCACGCCGACCTGGCCGACTACACCATCCTCTTCGCCGCCACCGGCGAGGAGGAGACCACCCGGGGACCCAAGAAGCTCATCACGTCCTTCCTGGTCGACCACGACACGCCGGGCCTCGAGCTGGCACCGGGCTACGACTCGGTCTCGAACCGTGGGTACCACAACCTGATCCTGAACTTCGACGACTGCCGGGTGCCGGCGTCGAAGGTGCTGGGCGAGCAGGACCGGGGCTTCGAGGTGGCCAACGAGTGGCTGGGGTCCACCCGAATACAGGTTGCATCGGTGTGCCTGGGGAGGGCAGATCGGGCTATGTCGGTGGCGCTGGACTGGGCGGCCTCCCGGGAGCAGTTCGGCCAGAAGATCGGGAAGTTCCAGGGCGTCTCGTTCAAGTTGGCCGACATGCGCACGCAGATGGTCGAGGCCGAGCTGATGACCTACCGGGCGGCCTGGTTGATGGACCAGGGCGCCATGTCCGACGGTGATGCGGCGATGGCGAAGATCTCCTCCACCGAGATGCTGCAGTTCGTCTCCGACGAGGCCATCCAGATCCTGGGTGGCATGGGCCTCATGAGGGAACTCCCCCTGGAGCGGATCTGGAGGGACGCCCGGGTGGACCGCATCTGGGACGGCACCAGCGAGATCCAGCGGCACATCCTGAGCCGCGAGATGCTCCGCCCTCTGGGCGCCTGAGCCAGCCGACGGCTTCACGGTCTGGACCGCATGCACCGACTGGCCCGCCTCCTGGCTCCGGAGTCGATAGCCGTGGTGGGTGGTCGCCCGGCTGAACTGGCCATCCAGCAGTGCATGGCCCTGGGCTTCGAGGGCGAGATCTGGCCCGTCCACCCGACCCGGTCGGAGCAGGCCGGCCACGCCACCGTGCCGACCGTCGCCGACCTGCCGGGACCACCGGACGCCGCCCTGGTGGCGGTGAACCGGCACGAGACGATCCAGGTGGTGGCTGCCCTGGCAGCCATAGGTGCCGGTGCCGCCGTCTGCTACGCATCGGGCTTCGCCGAGGTGGGCGGGGCCGGCATCGGCCTCCAGGCCGACCTGGTTGCGGCGGCCCGGTCGATGCCGGTGGTGGGACCCAACTGCTACGGCACTGGCCCGACCAGCAGGGCCTGCAGCGTTGCCAACGGGGGGTGGCCCTCGTGACCCAGAGCGGCAACATCGCCCTGAACCTCACGATGCAGAGCCGGCGGATGCCGATCAGCCACGTCCTGACGGTCGGCAACCAGGCCGACGTCGGCGTCGAGGAGTGCGTCGAGGCCCTGGTCGGTGACCCGTCGGTGTCAGCCATCGGCCTGCACGTGGAGGCCCTCGGTGACGTTCCCCGGTTCGAGGCGGCCTGCAGGCGGGCGTCGGCGGCCGACGTTCCCATGGTCGTGCTGAAGACGGGTTCGTCCACCCTGGGTGCCCGGATAGTCGTCTCGCACACCTCTTCCCTGGTCGGTGACGCCACCGCCTACCGGGCCCTGTTCCAGCGCCTGGGCGTTCGACAGGTGGATTCGATCCCCGAACTGCTGGACACGCTGGCCGTCCTGGACCGCCTCGGCGGGATCTCCGGACGGCGACTGGTCTCGATGAGCTGTTCAGGGGGCGAGGCATCGGTGGTCGCCGATCAGGCCGAGTCCATGGACCTGGACCTTCCGGCGTTCGACGACGCACATGCTGCCCGGATCGCCGACACCCTCTCGGATCTGGTGTCCGTCTCCAATCCGCTCGACTACCACACCTTCATCTGGGGCGACCCTGAGCGGCTCAGGACCACCTTCACCGCGGTAATGGACGGGCCCCTGGACGCGGCGATGCTCGTCCTGGACTTCCCATCGACGGGTCTCGACGACTCCGGCTGGTGGCCGACCCTGGGTGCCTTCGCCGAAGCCAGCCGTGCCACCGGGGTGCCTGGGGTGGTGGTGGCCTCGATGGCCGAGAACCTCCCCCCGCAGGTCGAGACGGCGGCCGACGTGGCCGGCATGGTCGCCGTCCGCGGCATCGGCGAGGCGCTGAAGGCGCTGGAGGCTTCGGCGTGGTGGGGCGACCGACGGACCCGTCCGCCGCTGCTGGAGGCGGAGCCGTTCGACCGGAAGGACCTGCGGACCCTCTACGAGGTGGAGGCCAGGGGCCTCCTGGAGGCGGCGGGGGTACCCGTTCCACGCGGTCTGGTGGTTCCGGTTGTGGATGCCGTGGTGGCCTCAGCGTCCCTGACCGGACGGGTCGTCGTGAAGGCCACCGGAATGGCCCACAAGACCGAGGCCGGCAGGGTTGCGGTGGACCTCGCCGGTGCCGCTGAGGTGGGAGCCGCCCTGGCTGGGATGGGTCTGGCCGACGACGCCCCGGTGCTGGTCGAGGAGTTCGTGGACGATGCGGTGGTCGAGCTGCTGGTCAGCGTCCGGAGGGAGCCGCCGGTGGGCTGGCTCCTCACCCTGGGCATCGGCGGCACGCTGGTCGAGTTGCTGGGCGACACCACCAGCCTGCTGCTCCCCGTGGATGCCGACGAGGTGCTGGCTGCCCTGAGGGGCCTGGCCGGGTGGCCGCTGATCGAGGGACACCGGGGCAACCCGCCCGCCGACCTGGATGCGCTGGTGGCGACCATCCTGGGGATAGTCGGGATTGTGGAGGTCCGCCCCGACCTGGTGGAGCTGGAGTGCAATCCGGTGCTGGCCCGTCCGGTCGGAGCGATCACGGTCGACGCCCTGGCGATCGTGGTGGACTGATCCGTGAGGAGGACACCCTGATGAACGATGCCCGCCATGCCGACGCTCTGCCCGACGCCAACCAGGCCGGCCAGGCCGACGATGCCCCCGGTCCTGTGGTGCACACCCGGGTCGACGAAGGCGTCCTGGTGGTGGTGCTGGACCGCCCGAAGGCCAACGCCATCGACGCCGCCACCAGCCGGGAGCTGGGCAGGGTGTTCGCAGGGTTCAGGGATGATCCGTCCCTGAGGGTGGCGGTGTTCACGGGCGCCGGGGACCGGTTCTTCTCGGCAGGATGGGACCTCGGAGCGGCGGCCGCTGGTGAGGATTTCGAGGCCGACTATGGCGAGGGCGGGTTCGGGGGGTTCTGTGAGCTCCCCGGGCGCCACAAGCCGGTCGTCTGTGCGGTGAACGGAATGGCCGTGGGCGGCGGATTTGAGATCGCCATGGCGGCGGAGTTCGTGGTGGCCGCCGACCACGCCCGGTTCTTCCTGCCGGAGACCGGTCTGGGAATCATCCCGGATGCAGGCGTCATCCGCCTGCCCCGGATGCTCCCACCCGTGGTGGCCAACGAGGTGCTCTACGGCGGACGGAGGCTGGATGCGTCCGAGGCCGAGCGCTGGGGCCTGGTGAACAAGGTGGTGCCCGCGGCCGACCTGGAGGAGGCCGCCATGGAGCTGGCAGGCCGGATCGCATCCGCCGCACCGCTGGCGGTGGAGGCGGTGATGGCCATTGACCGGGCCACCCGCCACCTCCCCCTCGGTGAGGCATTCGGGCACCTCCGATCCGGCGACCTCGAGGCCTACGAGCGCATGCTCGGGTCGGAGGATGCGGAGGAGGGTCCGCGGGCCTTCGCCGAGAAGCGCAACCCCTACTGGCAGGGGGCTTGATTCACTCGGGGGAAATCCGCATGGATGCAAACCGCGCTAGGTTCCGGGCCGACGAGCGCCCCTCTCGGGGCCGGTCACCACGGTCGGACGACGAGGTCCGGCCTGACACCAGCGATGGGGGACACATGAGCCAGCGCCTCACGACGCCGATGGTCCGCGAGGACGGGGTTCTCCGCGAGGCGACCTGGGAGGAGGCCCTCCAACGGGCCGCCGACGGGTTCCGCTCCGTGGTCGACGCCCACGGCCCCACGGCCTTCGGCATGTTCAGTTGTTCGAAGACCACGAACGAGGTGAATTACGCCGCCCAGCGGTTCACCCGCAGGGTCATCGGTTCCAACAACATCGACAGCTGCAACCGAACTTGACACGCTCCCAGCGTCGTCGGTCTGGCGACGGTCTTCGGAGCGGGTGGCGGTACCTCCTCGTATGTGGAGGTCGAGAATGTCGACGCCGTCGTCATGTGGGGTACGAACGCGCGTAACACCCACCCGATCTACTTCCACCACGTCCTGAAGGGCATCGACAACGGTGCCCGCTCGTGGGCGATCGATCCGCGACGGACCGCCACGGCCAGGTTCACCGACACGTGGCTGGGCCTGAACGTCGGAACCGACATCGGCCTGGCCAACGGCGTGGCCCGTGAGATCATCAGCGCCGGCCTCACCGACGACGAGTTCATCAGCAACGCCACCACCGGCTACGGGGAGTTCGTGGCTTTCGTGGAACCGTGGACGCTGGAGCACACCGCAGAGGTGACCGGCGTGTCGGCCGAGGCGATCCGGGACCTGGCCCACGGCTACGCCACGGCTCCCACGGCCCAGATCTGCTGGACGCTGGGCATCACCGAACACCACACCGGGGTGGACAACGTCCTGTCCCTCTGCAACCTGGCGTTGCTCACCGGACACGTCGGCCGTTGGGGGTCGGGCCTTGTGCCCCTACGCGGCCAGAACAACGTGCAGGGTGGCGGCGACATGGGTGCCCTGCCCAACAAGTTGTCCGGGTTCCAGGACGTCGAGGACGACGAGATCCGGGCCAAGTTCGAGGCGGCATGGGACTGCGAGATCCTTCCGACCAACGGCTGGAACCTCACCCAGATGTTCGAGGCCATGGAGCGCGACGAGCTGAAGGCCGTTTACATCATCGGTGAGAACCCCGCCGACTCGGAGGCCGATGTCAAGCACGCCCGGGCCATGTTGGAGAGGCTGGACGTGATGGTCGTGCAGGACGTCTTCATGACACGGACGGCACGGATGGCCGACGTGGTCCTGCCAGCCGCCCTGGGATGGGCCGAGTCCGATGGCACGGTCACCAACAGCGAGCGTCGCGTCCAGCGCATGAGGGCAGCCGTGCCACCACCAGGCCAGGCCCGCCAGGAGATCGGGATCATCAACGACCTGGCCGCCCTCATGGGAGACGACGCCTGGGGGAACCCGACGGCCGAGGAATTCTGGGAGGAGCTCAGGACCGTGTCGCCGATGCACGGCGGGATGTCGTGGGAGCGCCTCGAGGCGGAGGGCGGGCTCCAGTGGCCGTGTCCGACCGAGGACCATCCGGGTAGCCCGTTCCTGCATGGTCGGCTCTGGGAACGACCGGTCCAGGGCCGTCGTGCCCCGTTCTCGTGCGTGGAGGACCGTCCACCGCTGGACGTCCTGACCGAGGAGTTCCCGCTGCGCCTCACGACCGTCAGGGCACTGGACTCGTACAACACCGGTGTCCAGACCAGCGGGTACTCGTCGCCGATCCGAAGCGGGGAGGCCCTCGAGGTCTCCGTGGCCGACGCTGCGGACCTGGGTGTCGTGGCCGGCGAGCGGGTGCTCGTCTCGTCGCGGCGTGGCGCCATTGAGATGACGATCGGGATCGACCTGGAGCTGGCCGTGGGCCTCTGCCACACGACCTTCCACTTCCCGGAGCTGGCTGACGTGAACCAGATCACCAGCGACGCCGTGGACCCCAAGTCGGGGACCGCTGAGTTCAAGGCGGCGGCGATCCGCATCGACCGACTGGACCACGACGACCGGGCGGAACTCGACGAGAAGGTGGGGGCAGGTGCCTGACCTCTACTTCGGCGCTGTCGACGAGGCCACTGATGCCGAGAAGGCCGCGGTGGACGAGGCCATAGCCGACTGGGGCCCGGTCACCATCCGGGTGTCGGAGCGGCTGGTCCACGGTGGTCGTGCCCGCATGCGTGAGCGGCGACACCTCCTGCTGCCCGCACTCCACGCACTCCAACGTGCCGCTGGTTGGATCAGTCCCGGAGGGCTCGACCACGCCTGCCGGGTCCTGGAGGTACCGCCGGCCGAGGCCTACGGCGTGGCGACCTTCTACCACCTGTTCACCCATGAGCCGCCGGCTGCCGACGACACGGTCCATGTGTGTGACGACATCGCCTGTCGCCTCGTCGGGGCCGTGGACCTGATCGACGACCTGCGGACCGGGGGCCACCACGTGAAGGCCAGCCCATGCCTGGGCCAGTGCGAGCGGGCTCCGGCGGTGATGGTCCAGCGCAGGGGTCGGCCGGACCTGACGGTCACCGCCACTGATGGTGGGACCGTGGGGGTGACCGAGGTGGCCGTGGTCATCGACTCGGGCGTCTCGACCCCGTCGGTGACGGTTCCCCAGACGGGCGACCCGGGCCTTCGCCTGTTGGCACGCGTCGGCGTGGTGGATCCCACCAGCCTCGAGGACTACAGGGCCAGCGGCGGCTACCGGGCACTGGAGGCCTCGGTGGCCCTTGGAGGCGATCGGGTCATCGCCGAGGTGACTGCCTCCGGTCTCTCCGGACGAGGCGGAGCGGCCTTCCCGACCGGCATCAAATGGCGTGGCGTCGCCGACCAGGAGGGGCGCCCGCGCCATCTGGTGTGCAACGCGGACGAGTCCGAGCCCGGAACCTTCAAGGACCGGGTGGTCATGGAGGGCGACCCCTTCTCCCTGGTGGAGGCCATGACGGTGGCGGGTCTGGCCATCGGTGCCGAGCAGGGCTGGCTCTACATCCGCGGTGAGTACCCCGTGGCGATCCAACGCCTCTCAGGTGCCATCTCCGCGGCCCGCGACGCCGGGCTGCTGGGCGACGACGTAGCCGGGTCCGGTCAACGCTTCGACATCTCCCTGCGAAGTGGTGCCGGTGCATACATCTGTGGTGAGGAGACGGCGCTCTTCAACTCCATCGAGGGCTTCCGTGGCGAGCCGCGCAACAAGCCGCCTTTTCCGACCACCCACGGGCTGTTCGGAGAGCCGACGGCCATCAACAACGTGGAGACGCTCGTCAACGTGCTGTCCATCGTGCTTACCGGCAGTGCGGCCTATGCGGCGGAGGGCACCGAGCGCTCGCCCGGCACCAAGCTCTTCTGCCTCAGCGGACGTGTGAACCGGCCGGGTACCTACGAGGTCGAGTTCGGAGCGACCCTGGGCGACATGATCGACCTGGCCGGTGGCCTGCTCGACGGAAGCCGGTTGCGCGTTGTGCTGCTTGGTGGTGCGGCTGGAAGCTTCGTTGGCCCGGATTCTCTGGACCTCCCGCTGACCCTGGAGGCCACACGGGAGGCGGGGGTGTCGCTGGGATCGGGCGTGATCATGGTGTTCGACGAGTCCGACGACATGGTCGACACCGTGCGCCGTATAGCCGAGTTCTTCCGTGACGAGTCGTGCGGCCAGTGCGTGCCGTGCAGGGTCGGAACAGTTCGCCAGGAGGAGGTCCTGGTCCGCCTGGGCCGGGGAGCCGCCCTCGACGACGAGCGGGACCTGCTCGATGACCTGGCGGCCGTGATGAAGGACGCCTCGATCTGTGGCCTGGGCCAGACTGCGTCCGGTGCCGTGAGGAGTGCCCTGGACATGGGGCTCCTGGCCGATATTGCTGAAGGGAATGGAGGGGGAGGACAGTGAACGACACGCCGGTAGCGGTTCCGACCACGTTGGTGGAGATCACCCTCGATGGCGAGGCCGTGAGGGTTCCCAAGGGCTCGACGATCCTGGATGCCTGCCGCCGTGAGGGAATCGACACCCCGACGCTCTGCTGGGCCGAGAACCTGACCCCGGTCAACGTCTGTCGCGTCTGCGTCGTGGAGGTCGAGGGCTCACGCGTGCTCGTGCCGTCGTGCTCCCGACCGGTGGAGGACGGCATGGTCATCGCCACGGACTCCGAACGGGTCAGGACCAGTCGCCGGATGGTCTACGAGCTGCTCGCCTCGTCGGTCGAGATGGACCGGGCCGATCGCGAGGTCCACGAATGGATGGAGCACTACGGGGCGCGTCCGGAGCGGATGGGAAAGCGTTCGGAGATCGCCACCGTGGCCCAACCGGTGAAGGTCCAGGATGACCTCTACGTCCGGGACTACGAGCGCTGCATCCTCTGCTACAAGTGCGTCGAGGCCTGTGGCGACGATGCCCAGCAGACCTTTGCGATCGCCACGGCCGGCCGGGGCTTCGATGCCCACATCTCCACCGAACACGATGTCACCCTGCCCGACTCGGCCTGCGTCTACTGCGGCAACTGCATCGGTGTCTGCCCGACCGGAGCCCTGTCCTTCAGGACGGAACACGACATGCGCCTGGCCGGCACCTGGGACGAGGACATCCAGGAGGTCACCACCACCGTCTGCTCCTTCTGCGGCGTGGGTTGCAACCTGGAACTGCACACCCAGGACGACCGGATAGTGAAGGTGACATCACCGTCGGACCACTCGGTCACCCACGGACACCTGTGCATCAAGGGTCGATTCGGATGGCAGCAGCACGCCCACTCCTGACCAGGACGACCACCCAGCCCATGATGTCGGCCCCTGGCAGGTGCTCGCCGTGCTCACGCGACACCACGGATGCCAGGCCGTCGGTTCCGATGGCGTCCAGTTCGGCGGGGAACGTGCCCACGTCCCAGAAGTGGTCGTTCAGGCCCACCACCACGGTCCCGCCCGGTCGCACGGCCCGGATGACGGAGCGCAGGGCGTCGGGTCGGATGTGGGCGAACGAGAACACCCCCACGGCCACGGCATGGTCGTATGTCCCGTCTTGGATACCCAGCCCGGCGTTCAGGTCGGCTTCGAAGAGCCGCCGGTAGACGCCGGTCGCCGCAGCCCGCTCCAGCATGGGTGGGGAGAAGTCACAGCCGTCCAGGTCGGTGAAGCCGACATCTCGCAGGGCGATACCTGAGAGCCCGGTGCCGCAGCCCACGTCCAGGACGCTTCCCGGTCGGTCGGTCGCCTCATCCAGGGCGGCGGCGCAGCGGGCCGGTTGGGCGTACCCGTTGTCGACGCCCACCTCCTGGTCGTAGGTGGCGGCCCACCGCTGGTAGTGGGCGAGGGTCTCCTCAGAAGGCCTTCGGGTGGGAGGTCGGGCCCGTCCACGGGGTGGTCTGGCATGGCAGAACCCTACGACGGGTCGCCCACGGGGGACATGTAGGGACGTGGTCGCCTCTAGTCGAACCGTGCTCCGGACCTGTCGTCCGAGGTGGTCACTTCCCGTCAGACGGGATGGCTTAGCCGTATTACGAAAAGGTGACGGTTGCGACCTGTCGGGAAGATACATGTGACAGGCGTCCCATTCGCGCTTAGCCTCATCATCTGGTGGCCAAGGGCCACCACCCGGTCGCCTAATTGATGGCATGGACCGGTGATCCACCACATGGAGGGAAATTACGATGTTTCGACGTGCGCGTGTTCCACTCGCGCTGCTTTTGGGCTTCTCGTTGATCGCAGGGGCCTGTGGCTCCGACGATGCCGACGAGGCCGCCCCGGCTGCTACGACTGCTGCTCCTGTTGCGACGACCGCTGCTCCGGCTCCGGCTACTACTGCGGCTCCGGCCCAGGAAGAGGTGGCGACGGTCGAGGACCATCTGGGTGATGGTTCCCTGGGGACCGTCGAGGTTGGTTCCGGTGAGGAGATCCAGATCCGTTCGTTGAACGCCATTTCTGGTGATGTTGCGTTCCTGGGTGTTCCGAACCAGCGTGGCGTCGAGTTGGCGATCCGTGACTACGGGTCCATTGGTGGCCATGACGTCACGATCGGCACCGGTCTTGATGACCTGTGTAGCGCTGATGGTGGTCAGGCTGCCGCGCAGATGATCGTCGCCGACGAGGATGTCGTTGGTGTGATCGGTACGTCTTGTTCTGGTGCGGCGACTGCTGCTTCGCCTCTGATTTCTGAGGCCGGGATGGTGATGATCTCGGGAGTGACCTGGCTGGTACGGCTGGTCCGAACTACAACCCGGGCTACTACCGCACGGCTCACAACGACCTGTACCAGGGTGCTGCTGCTGCGAGCTTCGCGATCGATGTGCTGGGTGTCAGCACGGCTGCTGCGATCCATGATGGTGACCCGTACACGCAGGGCCTGGCGCAGGCTTTCGCCGATGCGTTTGAGGCTGCCGGTGGCACGATCACCGGGTTCACGGCTGTGAACAAGGGCGACACCGACATGGTCCCGGTCCTGACCGAGATCGCCGCCGGTTCACCCGAGATGCTGTTCTTCCCGATCTTCCAGCCTGAGGGCGACTTCATCGTCCAGCAGGTGCGTGGCGTGTCCGGCATGGAGTCCACGATCCTGATGGCGGCCGATGGCCTCTTGAACTCCAACTACATGGCGCTCGAAGAGACCGAGGGCATGTACTTCTCCGGTCCGGACATCCGCTACGGAGCCAACTACAACCAGGCGACCGGCCAGACCGCCGATGCGTTCCTGGCTGCGTACAACGACGAGTGGGGCGAGGATCCGGCTGCACCGTTCTGGGCGCATTCCTATGACGCCACGACCCTGCTGCTCGACGCCATCGCCGCTGCTTCCTACGATGACGGCGGGACGCTGGTCATCGACCGTGCAGGCGTACGCGAGTTCCTGAACAACGTCACGGACTACTCGGGCATCATCGGCCTGATCTCCTGTGACGCATACGGCGACTGCGGTTCGCAGAAGATCACCGTCATCGGCCACGCCGACTCCGGCGACGTATCGGCATCCAACGCCAACGTCATCTACGAGTACGCCCCGGGCGGCTCTAAGCAGGTCGGCGCCGTTCTGGACGCCTCAGAGGCCTTCGTGGCGTTGCCTGGTGATGGTGTGTCGTTGACGATGTGTCGTGCGAACTGGGCGTCTGGTTACATCCAGGCTGAGATCGTGCGTCAGATCATGCAGCA
>LWDU01000567.1_pt1 | contig 13539 bp, 14 predicted proteins | sample 727161 | NCBI WGS metagenome assembly LWDU01 (sample SAMN04566230, study PRJNA314399) | hydrothermal vent metagenome | isolation source: deep sea hydrothermal plume seawater | place: Mexico: Gulf of California, Guaymas Basin | collected 2004-07-11 | reverse complement strand
TCTGTTGATTGTGTGTGCAGTGCTTGAGTAGTACGAAGCAGTAGCAGGGTAGCCATCTACAGGGTGTGCCGTGACCGTATCAAAAGTCAGTGTTCTGAACGCCATCGGGACTCCCTAAAAAGGGAGGGACGGCAGCCCGAACTAAACCGTCCCTCCCAGCGACAGAAAGGTCTAGGTTAGGCTTTGGTTGCCTTAAGTGCCAACGAGTAAGTAACCGCAAGTGTGTCGTTATCTGCTAGAGTAATTACGCCCATAGTCTCACCAGTATCACCAGCACTGACTGTTCTTCCAGCAAGCAACTTGATGTCTGAGACAGCAGACGTTCCTGTTCTGTCTGCAACCCAGATACTGTCTACTACAATACTACTGGTATTTATTGAGGCTTTAGCAGTAATGGTTGTTCCTGTAATGGTGAAAACTCTGTCAACAGTAGTACCAAGAGTAGGAACATAGGGAGTAGTAAATACATCTACTGGACCCGCTGCCCTCCAACAACCAAAACCGACAACATTACCAGTACCAGTATTAGGATCTACAACAGAAACATTAGTAGCAGTGCTGTCTGGATACAGAGCGTCGACAGTTCCTGCTTGGGTATCATTATTGGCAGTATTGACACTGGTGAAATTAGTGGACAGGACTTCATCCCCAGCATCCCAAGTGGCCGAATCTGTAATACTCATATAGATCGCTGTAGCAACTGTTGCAGCAGTATTGCCCGATGCGGTAGCATCTCCTGTAAAACCAAACAGCATCTTTTCAATGCCTTCTTGTGAAAGAGCATTGGGACCACTGTGGTCCGTCACTTTGCCAGTCTTGGCACAGGTATGTTTGATGTCAAACCAACCCATAACTCCAAGGCCAGACACGATGCCTGGATTTTTCTTAATGTAAATACCGAGGCTATCCCCGGCAGAAGAACTGTTACTCATTTTATTGCTCCGTAACTTTGATCTTCCCGTCGAGGAAGACTACGGCTTCACCCTGTGACACCGTAAGTGTTGTTGTTATTTCGTTCCAGTAGAGCAAATCTGAACCCGTTGATGATCCAAATATGCCTACTCCCAATATAGTCTCAGATCCATCAAGCAAGGGGTTCGTCTCAGACGCTGACCACCTCACTCCGTTTACGTTATGGATCTCTTTAGCAGAACCATCCACAGCAGGTAGGCTCCAGTATGTGAGACTCGTATCCACCTGGATCTCAGGGTAAACCCTTTTCCTGACAATGATCACAGTGTCAGTTTCTCTCCACTCTTGATACCCGGTAGGGCTACTACTCGTAGGCATAACCGTAAGTAGGGCCACCCAGGTTTCCGAAATGATAGGGACGGGACTACCCGTAAATCTACGAAGAAACTTGTCAGATTCTCCGTGAGACTTACCCATATTCCCGCCCCCCTGAATCGCTAACTACTAAGCGGCGTTGTCAACGGAAGCAACACGGACAATGCAATCACCATCCATGCGGAGACCATTCATGCCAACCTGATGCCACATTTGCAATGAGTAACCACGTTCTGGAATCTCATCGAAACGAACTTCCATACCCGCATTCATACCGAAGATTCCACACGCTGGGGTGTAGAAGTAGGAATAGCGGACAGCGTTCCCATCATCGTTCGCAACATCAAGAGTTACTTTTCCATCCACCAAAGAGCCATTCCCATTGGGAATCGTAATGCTTGCCTGTGGAAGAAGGTTGCTCAAACGGAACTCGAAGCCCATGAACACAAATGCCGTACCCTGGAAGAGAGGTTTACCTTCATTGAAGTCAATGCTGGTAAAACGCTGGTCGTCCGAATCGGCCATGAGGCTATAGAACTGGTTTGGGTGTAGCACACAGATGTATGGCATACCCGGCATCAAGGCGTTGTTCGCATCCAACTTCTGTCGGGCACGGATCAACTTCTCAATATTGAACTCAGTTACCGCATTAGCACCAGTTGTAGCACCCGGAGTAAGGTCTGGTGCTGCCGCTGTGACATCAATCGCAGTCCCCGCTACAAAAACCGCTGCTGTAGCAGAAGTACCAGCAGTATCAAACTTAACCAGTGGCGTGGTATCCGAATTCCCAGCGGCTTTTGCTAACTTACAGCCGATCTCAAGACCTTCATAACCAGCCTGGAGAGTCATTACCCCACCAGCAGTAATGGCAACTTCCCCAGTGGCGACACCAGTACCACCAAGGGCACCCGAAACCGCAGTTCCAAACGCAGTAGTGGTATTGGCTGTAACACCAGCACCAGTACGAGTCTGGACAAGAACATTCTTCGAGAGTGCGTCCAGAATCAGTTGGTCCTTCTTCTGGTTGAAGATCGCAGCGATGTTCGCAAGGTACATTCCGTCAGGAGCAATGGCCTTTAGAAGACCAACCTCGTCACGGGGATCAAAGAGTTCAGCATACTCAAACCACTGAGGTTCGATCAGCCTACGCTCTGAATCGGTGGCGCCATACGCATTAGCATCCGTACCGTCTCCCCATTGCCCAAAACGACTCCTCGTCTTGAGTTTGGAAACGTCATGCTTGAGGTACTTATCAAAGGACTTTACTTCGCCTTCGATAGACTCGTTCATGAGGGTGTCGGAAAGAAGTGAATCAAATTGTTGGATCTGGAGTCTAACCAGATCTGTGTATACCTGCTTGTACAGGTTGGAAACGCTATAGGCATTCTCATTTGCACCAGTACCGAAAAGGGTACCGCCACTGCCAGTTAGGTTTCCAAGGTCGGTCATCGCCATGATGATAACCCTTTCATTGACAACTGTTACATTGTCGAAGAGTTATCGGTTATCCGGCTCCTCTTGGCTTGTACGTAAGCCCACATCCGGCAGTCTTTCCTGCTGTCAATCTGGCCTCTCGGTTATCAGATAAGACAATTAATCACCCTTGGTAACTAATTGTCAAGTTATTTCTTCTTTTTCTTTTTCTTCGGTTTAGGGGTGGAGTTAAGTAGTTCTGCGGTTCTTTCTTTATAGTCCCCTGAACCTCGCAGTAGTTTTTCTATTTTACTTCTTTCGGACATGCTCTTCTCGATTAGATTGTTCAAACTCATCTCATTAGCCAAATCTCCGGCTCTAGTCTTCTCCAATAGGCTATTGATTCTGGCTTCTTTAAGCATTCTGCCCATTACCATGTCGCCAAGGAAAGTTTCCTCCCGAGCGGAATGGTCAGCGTATCCAGCGGTCGGATGGGTTATAGGGTATAATTTTTTCTGCTCTTCCCTGTGCCCTTGGGAATCCGAGAGCAAGTCATTAATCCTAACTTGCTTTAGCGTAGGAAGAGCCTCCCCAGGGTTGATGGGGGTGTAGAGTGACCTTCGTTTAGTCTCAGCGGCAGTGGCTAGGCCGAGTTCAGCAGTTCTTCCTCCTGGATTACGGTGGGCACCCATCGCCTGTTCAATAACTTTGGCTCTATCATCGGGCTTGCTTCCGGAAGGTCGGGGACCACTTAAGTGCTTCATGCCGGGAGTATATAGATTCCCCTGCCCACCTTTCGTCTTCGGTGTCGTCTTGGAGGGAGGGGGTGCCTTAGTATCCGGAGGAGGTACATACCCAGGAAGCGGCTCCGGGTAGTAGTCCCTCTGCTCAACAGCAGGGGGTGCCTTCTTGGAAGTAGAATGCGGAATTGAGGTTAAATTCGGAGACAAGTAAATCGGAGGCTTTCGATTATATACGCTATAATCTGCCATGTATCCTGGTTGATTACCTGTCGCCCCTATCCACACAGTGGCGGAGTGTATACCTGGACCCACTCCCCATCCAGGCAAAGGGGATGCCCCCTCAAATTCCGACTTGCCGTGGTGGGCGATTACTGGAGGTGGCCCGTACTTGGCCTCATACTCCTGCTGGGTTTTCGGATGACGATGTTGCTTCTTCTTCTTAGCCATTAACTTCCCCTAACCCACGAACTATCGGGCTGTAACCTTGGATCGGACATGCCATTGAAACCATCTTCTGACAGTTGCTTCTGGATGGTCATGAACTCAGAATAATGCTCGTCGTAGTCTGGGTGACGACTATTGTAGATCGCTCCCAGTTTCGCCAACTTCCTCGCCCTAGCAGCCAGAGAGGAATGGTCTGTTCCAAAATCGCTACCTCCAACGCTGTTCGGAACCGCTCCATCTGCCATGTTCATTCCCATCTTAACCATGAAGTCCATTACTTCAGGATGGTGACCCATCCCAGTTACATTAAAAACCCTATCAAGTTCAGGGTTGTCCTTTATCACCTTAGCATAGGCTCGCTCTGCAAGGGCAGACTTTGTTTCGAATTGATTACCGTACTTCTCCCTTGCGGCTTCTTGCCATGCCTTGACTGACTTGGCTTGCTCCGTATCGAGATTGGACTTGCGGTCCTTCTCAAGTTCAAGGATTGGAGCAATAACCTCTTGCCACTGATCTACCGACACCCCTTTGAGGAAGGCGTTCTTCCTAGCCGTTGAAAGAGTGCCACTCAGTTCCTCGTTTGTGCCTTCTGGGACAGGGTATCCATCATGAGATTCAGGGGCACCAAGTCCCCTATAGAAAGAACTCCACTCTTCTGGGGAAGACGATTCGCTCGGAACCCTACTGCCCTCACCCATCTTCTTGCTCAGACTGTGGTACGACATAGCCAAATCCTCCACTGAGGAAAACTTGCCAACCAAAGCATCTCGACCCTCCAGGTCTGCTGGTAGGGACTCATCTAAACTACTCATTCGTAACATCCTCTCTGACTCGCTTGCCCTGTCGGACCAAGGCTTCAATCTTAAAATAGGCTGCTCTAGATCCCTGCCTTTTAGCAAAAGCAATCGGATCTATATGATGCCGTTCCACACGGCCAGCCGCCTCTAGGTCTTTATTCAGGTCTTCAAGTAGTCCAATACTCTTTGACCCTTTTCGGTCTTGAAGATCTCTTCAGTCTCAACCAAGAAAATCCTTTCTTCCTTACTGAGCATCGACACTCTTTCCTTGTTGCGGTGCCCTTTGTCTAGGTGCCCTTTGCTGCGGTGGACCCTGCTGCGGTCCGCCTTGTTGCATCGCAGCGACTTGCTGCATTTGAGCCATACGCTGTTCCACCTGTTTCTGCTCTGCCCTCGCTTGCCTGATCGCACTTACTTCTTCAGGACTCCTGAGTATCTGGGCAGGGACATCACTGACCCTAGCGTCATAGTTAGTCGCTTCACTCGAATTCAAATCGTCAAGCCAGATAGGATCCTGCGTAACCTGGAACAATGCTAGTCGCCGCTCCATGAATGCCTGAACCCTGGTTACTCCACTCTGGCGTTGAGCAGTGAAGAAAGGTGACTGATATACGATCTCGAAATCAGCGTCAGGAGCCATTTCCTGTAAGTAATCCAACTCAGGAAGGGAGCCAGCACGGTACATAATGTCAATGACAGATTGGATCAATGGATCCAGGAACTCATAGTTCACCGTATCAGCAGAGGCCGATAGACGAGACAACGCTCGGTTCTGACGCTGACGACTCTCTTCCGCTGAACGGGGCTGAGTATCCGGTTCCTCAAGGATATCTCCGAGGAAAGCCTTCTGAATCTGATCACGATCCTGACGAGCAATAGAATCGGCAATAGCATAGTTAGTGTCAGACTTGAGATACTGCGGACCCATCTTCACGGCAGGACGAGTAACCATTAGCCCGTTAGGAGTAATGTCCAACTCTACTACAGTGTCATGCTCTACCATTAATGGGGGGTTGAGATCTTTACCAGCAGCAATCAGGATCTGCCTACGCAGTTCATTGATCCCCATTGCGTCGGCCCTAGCAAGGTGACCCCTGCCACGGCCATACTCTTCTCCGTCTACAACCATCCATCTAGCAACAATGTAAGGACAAGTGTCATAACCCGCCTTACGGATGACAGTAGGACCACCAATCCCACCCTTGCCGAGACTGGCATCACCAGCACCAGCGACATACACACCTACATACTCACGGTCCTCAGGAGAAATGACACCGCCGGGAATGAAGTCCTCGTTCTCGAATACAAAGTGAAGGAACGAGACTTCTCCCATCGGGTCACCAGCGTTTAGTTTATACTCCACATCTGGACCCGCCGCACCTTCAAAAAACCTGAACGCATCGAGGGCAGTCATTACCACTTGCCTGACAATGTAGTTAGGTCTACCCCTGTGCCCTACTTGGAACCATATATGTCCAATAGGGACAGCCTCAAAAACTAAACCACCGAATGTCCCTCGGTTCTTTTTCCCCAATCGAGGAATGTCTTCTCTGACATGGAGAGTTCCATTACCAAGGACAGCGAAGTCCCTGAGGAATGTCGCACTCTCTTTGTAGAAGTTACTGTCCGCTAATGCCGCAAGGATACGCTCGCCTACAACATCCAAAACCTGACGGACAGCAAGGACATCAGAGAATGGAGCCTTAGCCCTCAACCTCACCCAGTCATTGCCTGAAGGGATGATTGCACCCTTGATAAAGTTCACAAAGGAGTCAGCAGCATTCATGGCTGTAGTGTCAAAGACACCCTTAACCCTACGCTGCCCTTGTGAACGCTTGGTAGTAATGTCACCACGGTAAGGCATCATAAGGTCTGTGATGTCCTGCCAAGCCTTCTCGAAATTGTTTCGACGGCCCTTTAGGTACTCAAACCTTTTGATTAGTTCCTGTGCTTCTGGTAGTTGCATTATCTACGATTCCTATTCCTGAGGGATTCCTGGTACGACTCTATAGCCTTTTGGGTACGAGTCCTATTTCGCCTTCCAGGTCTAGGGCTAGACGGAGATGGACCACCCGGCTTAATCTTGATCGGGACAGTTCCCCCTCCGTGTCTCGGCCTTGACATTGTTGTGCCTGGACGATTGGGGGTGAGTCCTGAAACGGACCCTTGAGTCCTCTGCACCCTCAAGGATTCTCTTGCTGTTCTTCTCAGAGTGGGTATCTCCCTCATCAACTCCAGCACTCCTGCTGCCTCATTTTTGTATATACGTGCCAACTCCTCCGTTCTTCCTATCGTATCAGCGACCCTCCTTTGCTGTCTAAAGGTGATACGACCCGGACCCAGTGGATCTTTCTCAAGTTGCTTGAGTGTGACCTCGCCTCCTCCTGGAATATGGGGAACACGTTTCCCATCTGGGTAGCGTAGACGACCAGGAGTTCCGGGTGGAGATAGGGGCAGAGTCGTATGGGGAAGGTCGCCCCTAACATCAATGAGTTCTTTTCTCATATCAGTCCAGACTTTCGCTTCCTTGGTCCACTCTCTTTGTGATTCCTGTAGGCCTTTTCTATATTCTCTAGTTGCAGTTTGAATTTCTTTGCGTGTTGCTCCTTTCCTTGAAATATCCTTTATAAAGAAGTCCTTAGACATTTTCATTGCTTCGCTGTGATATCCTCCTAAATAGAATTCTGGACCAGGGTCAGTGAGTAGGAACTCTCCGTGTTCCTTTGCCTGTCTAGCGATTTTCTTATAGAGGGCCACTGCGGCGGAGTCGGCGTATGGTGTTACGGCTGCGGCTGCGGCTGGGGCTGCTTTTTTAGCCGCACCCCCTAAAACATCCATTAGAATCTTAGGTGGTACAACAGTGGCGGCGGCAAGTCCTGCCCCTACTTTCATGAACTCACGACGGCCTGGGTCCATCACTTTTGTCCAGCCACCAACACCACGGTTCGCCAAAGCCTGACGACCAGAACCAACAGCAGCCCTGACTCCAGTCGCACCAAGACGAGCCAAGGAAGGAATGCCAGTAACCAAACCTATAGTCTCCTCGATAGAAGTGTCTGTCTTCAAGCCAGCATCTGGAATCCAAGCACCACTCTTCCAGTACGAATCCTCTTGTGAAGCGAGTTTGGAGAACGTTGGATTATTTGGGTGGGAAGAAGACAAATCCTTGAAGTGGGTTCTACTTCTATCCCTGGGATCTCTAGCATAACCAGTATATTCAGGCGTTCCCCCAAGGGGGACTAAAGGATTACCACCCTTTTTCCGCCTTTGAGCCTGAGTAATGGCATGTTGCCTTGCATCACTTGCCCAGTTAACCAATGTTCCTACCTTCTACCACCGTATGGAGGCAGTGAAGAAGCAGCACTGGATGCGTACCTGCCTATTCCGATTCCTTGGTTTCGGAGGTCATTTAACCCTTTGGCTTTCCTGTCTCTCTTCTCTCGGAATCCTTCGTACAACCCACCACCGACAATAGAGGAAAGTCCGCCTTCTTCGAACCCTCTACGAGTGGTAGCGTCATCCCCAATGCGAGTTATATGTCGGCCAAGTTTCTCCCCTCCGGGAATCCCTCTTCGGGGAACATTACTCGGCCCTCTAACCATGGGTGGGCTATCTGGGATGCGGTTGGATTCACGCCGCATTACCTTGTTCGTGGCTATTGTCTCAGCATCTCCGTGTACCGCCGTCTGTCCCGGACTTGCTGGGTGTTTCCTTATCGCTTCTTCCGCCCTGTCCAGACGAGCATGGCCGGGGAATGTTGGGTCGTTTCTATTGGCATAATGGCGGTCATAACCAGCCAACTCATCGGCTGCTTTCTTCTCCATGTAAGCCCTATTGGTCGGCCTGAACTGATTCCAGCCTTCTCCCCTCTCTGGCGACGGTTCAGCCACCTGCCGATTGTCAGGTCTCCCTTTCCTCGAATTCGCTGTACCTCTGTCCCTTACATCCGGGTGGTGTTCGGATCCGGGTCTGTTACGGAAATCTCTCTCTGCTTTGCTAAATACTTGTTTGTTCATGTCAATTTCTTTGCCCTTTATACCCTCTCTGAAATTCCGGACCATTCCTATGAAGTCTTTATTTAAAAAAGGAAACCTCTTACTTAGATCCCTATCCAACATTACGGACTCGGCACTTGGTTCTCTTGGGATCCCATCGGTCGTGTTCGAGAACTTAGGTGGCTCTTCAGGCCTCCGCCTTGCCGCATGACCTTGTGGTGAACCCTTTGGGGATTTACCTGCCTCGGCAGCCTTCCTTGCATTATTCACACTCTGCATGTGTTTTTGCAGTTCAGTAAGACCTGGCTCACCCGCCCTCGATGGAACACTCTTGGGGTATTTATTAATATATTCAGCACTGGAAATACGCCTGATGGATGTTTCGGGTCGCACAGGTAGAGGTCTTGCACCAGCACCACGGACCGAACCCGACAACCTGCTTGCCGTCGCAACCCCGGCCCTTCCCGCCAAACCTGGAAGACCACCTATGAGTAGGAACGCTTCCAGACCAAGACCTAAAACATTCTGGAACCATTCCTTGGGTGAAGTTACAGGTGCATTCAAGTTGGGATTCTGCATCCCCATTGATCCCAGAGTTCCATCAGAAGTCAGGGCATTGCGACCGCTACCAACACGCCCAATTTGAGCGTTGCCGAAAGATTCCCTCATCTCACGTTCCCGTTGCTCCAATTCGAGTTTGCGACCCAACTGTTCCGTGTCCATCCCTGCATAGGGGTCAGAGTACGGGCTAGGGATGTCATCCTTCTTTTTCTTCTTCTTACGTGGCATCTTCTTCTCCTCCTTAAAAATCCGAAAAGAAATCCAAGTTCGGAAGTTTCTTCGGCAACGATTTATCCATACCATCAGAACGAGCGAAACGCAACATCATTACCGCTTTATGTACAGCGTCAATGATATGGTCATCCTGACGCTTTGCAACCTTACCATTGTCATGCTTGTAACGACGCTTCTCCTTTAGGAACTCCTGACAAGTTAAGAATACACGGAATCGACCAGTAGCCATACGGTCACAGATATCCTCAATAACCTGCATTACCGCAAAAGTCTTCTTACCCTCAGGGTTCACCATGTGAGAGAACTCCTTGAGCATGTTCAATCCCATGTCCTTGTACTTGGAAGCCACCGTCGAACCGTCCGTAAAACCACGGCCAGCGTCGTGAGGCCAAGCACACGGAATGTCGCCAGCACCCATACACATAGTCCTATGGGCATAATGGTACGACTCCTTAGCAGCCTCCTTGTACTCACCACATAGGTAAATAACGTCATTCTCCTCGTCATAGGCTAACTTGGCCGCTGCAAAGTTGCCCACACTGTGAGGGAAATCCAAACCTATGATCTTCTTGAAGTTGGACGGGATCTCAAAATCCTCCACCATTAACATCTCGTCAGGAATCGTGTAGATCAAACCAGCACCACGGACCGGACGACCATGAAGACGAGCCTCAGCCAAGGGGTGATTCTCGTACTTCTGCGTTAGACGACTACGGTCATCGTCCGTCATGTGGGAAGCATCGTCGATGTCATAGTTCAAAAGGAACCTAGCCATTGGATCCTGGCTCTGCTCAAACATTAAGTACAACTCAGTCTCACCCTGGAGAGGAGTCATTGAAATGTCCATATACCCATTGGTAGCATTCAAACGAGCAGAGAACTCGTCATACACAGGGAAGGGAGGCTCTTCGTCAATCCCAATCCAATGCAAGGTGTACCCCTGAAGTCGCTGCCAACCAGTCGAATACGAGAATACATAACACTTCGAGTAACCATTGAACTTGCCCGTAGAATCATGGTGCTTAACCCTGAAAAAGTCGATCTGGTTGGTGATACCACCACTCAACCTCTTAATGTCCTCTTGAGGGTGGAACGTGTTGGCTGGCAAATAACCAGAACCACGGTCAGTCAATTCACCCAAAAGACGCTCACATAGCAAGTCACGGGTACTCTGGGCAGTCTCACCCCCAATAGCAGCATTGATAGGCTCCTCAAAACGCACACCCACATAGTCAGGAGGATACAAACCAGTCAAATGGTAGGCAGCCTTGATACACAACGCCGTTGACTTACCAGCCTGATTCAACCCAGCAAACAAAGTCTCGTGAGAATGCACATTGATAAAGTCCCATTGACGCTTGTTTGGAGCCAATCGCCCCAAAATGTCGAACTCCTTGCGTCTAGACAACTCCTCCTCAAGTTTTAGTTCCTCAAGTAACTCTTCCCTACTCAGATTCTCCGACATCTTCAGGCTCCTCTTCCTCTATTTGCTCTATGTATTTCTCAGTATGAGACAGACGCTTGTCGTCAGCATCGTCAATCTCCTTCGTATAAGCAATACGCTTCTCTCGCCTACTATGCAACTGCTCTAATAACTCAGCATCCGTGAGTTTCTCGTAACTGGCAGTCTCAGAATGCTCCACCTTCGCAGCCGTCTCCTTCGGTAACATGTCCTTCACAATGTACCTCATGAAGAATCCCAGTACCTGCTTACCCTCTTCAGTCTCAGGGTCAGCATGTTCCGCCATTGTGCAGATCTTGTCAAATAGACCCACTTGGCTGAGTTTGTTAATAAAGTCCGACTTGATCTGGAGAGATGTCTTCGGCTCATACTTCCGCCTTGTGACCAACGATAGGCGGGGACGGTCCTTACTCACCTCATACCACTCAGAGAACTCAGGATCCTTACGGGACGCACTCATGGCTACCTCAAAGGGAATGCCAGCCCTCTCAGCAGCATCCGTGAAATGCAAACCCTGATCAATCGCCACACTCATGTCAGATCTACGCTTCTCCCTTATCAAGTAACCACCCACCTGAGCCTGTCTGTTGACCCCAACGTCCGGATTCTTCTGCTCTTGCTTCTGTCCCTTTTTCATTGACTCCCCTTGGATCTTAGGTTGACTAAACCACGCATATCAGTATAATACCCACAAGAAAGGGGGTTCCATCATGTTCGATGAAACCAGCGAGGTCGTATCTCTCCTCAAGGAAATCAGAGATCTACTACGAAGTCAACCCACAAGTGCCTCAGGAGGCTCTCAAGGGACGGCAACCGAAAGAACTCAGAAGGAAGACGGAACCTGGATCTGGGTAATACCAGAAAGCCAGAAACCTTCAAAGAACCCATGTAAATACTGCCAAGCAGAGATCTACTGGGCCAAATCCAAGAAGGGGAAAAATGTACCATGCAACAAAGATGGCGCATTCCACGGAGATACATGCACAAGAGAGAAATCCACTGAGGAGTTCCCCAAATCCCCAATTACTTCTCAAGAAGTTCCGTTCTAACCCCTTGACCCACCGATAGACCCCTGTACCATGCCTGTGAGCCTCGTCCGAAAGGACGGGGGCCTCCAGGTTTGGGGTCCTCGGTAGCAGGGTGAAAGAGACTCAGCCAACTCAAGGCGAAAATGAGTTGCTCTCAGTTAGTCACACCTCCTCACGTCCCCCCTCTGACTCATTGCCCTAAAAAGCAATGGGGGGAGGGGGGGTTTTGAGTGGGATCAAGAGATCTAGCCAATCTAAGGCGAAGATGAAACCTAAACAGGAACCTAAGTCAAAGAAAGATAAGTTACCTAATAAGGTGACAGTTATTGTCTGGAAAGACATAATCTCCATGTCTGACTGGGTAGGAACCATCTCCGAGATAAAAGAAGAAATAGAACCCATACTCTGTGTAACTGTCGGCTGGATTGTCGAAAACACAAAAGAAAAAATAACAGTCGCAGACTCTTTTACTACAGATTACACATTCGGAGGATTGACCTCAATACCCACTCAATGCGTAGTTAGCATTTCAGAACTTGACTCCAAGTCCCCAATGAAGTATCTATGCTGACGGGGAAAGAGGTGGCTGAAATGACCAACTCCGTTATCGAGAAACTAATAGAGAAGAATCCAGAAGCAGTAGTTATTGCCGGATTCGACGATTGCCTCATAGGGACCGCTACTCAATGCGGAAGAAATACCGTCGCACTGTACTCCACGGACCTCCTAATCGAAGAACTCATGACTAGAGGCATGGACCACGAAGAAGCATGGGAACACTACTTCCTTAACCTGGAATCAGTCGATATGGGAGAGAATGGACCACAACTGGTCAGCATCCCCATTGGAGAAGTTGAAGAATACGAAGGAGACTGAAACTCTGCCCTTTTGTTCTGCCGTCCTTTGGTCGTTTCTTCGCACGACTGGGGGACGGCTATTTCTATTATCTTCCATAGGAAGAAGAACATGAAGAAAGTCATATTATCCCTATGTGACCACTCAGGGGTCTGGAGCGAACCATATAGGGAAGCCGGTGATGAATACGAAGTGAGACAGGTAGATATAGACCTAGACGGGTCAGATGTACGCCTAATGACCTTCCCAGGCAAAGTACACGGCATTATAGCACAACCACCATGTACCCACTTCGCAATGTCAGGACAAGGCTGGTGGAAGACAAAAGGTGTCCAACCACTACTAGAAGGACTGGCTATAGCAGATGCCTGTCTGAGAATAGTAGCAGTCACCAAGCCCGAATGGTGGGTACTAGAAAATCCCATAGGAAGACTCAAGAACTACCTCGGAGAACCACAATTCAGGTATCAACCATACGACTTCGCAGGATTAGCAGATAACCCAGAAGAAGAAACATATTCAAAACAGACACTGCTATGGGGGACGTTTACCCCTCCTCTGTCCATAATCGTTGGAGAAACAACCGCTAGGAAGAAGGGATCAGTTAACTACATCTCCAATATGCCAGAAAGTGCAGATAGGACCAGAAAAAGAAGCCAAACACCACAGGGATTCGCTAGAGCCTTCTTCAGATGCAATCCTTGAGTTTATAGTCAAACT
>LWDU01037016.1_pt1 | contig 13540 bp, 13 predicted proteins | sample 727161 | NCBI WGS metagenome assembly LWDU01 (sample SAMN04566230, study PRJNA314399) | hydrothermal vent metagenome | isolation source: deep sea hydrothermal plume seawater | place: Mexico: Gulf of California, Guaymas Basin | collected 2004-07-11 | reverse complement strand
AGGAAATCGCCGGGACTTATATTCCAGCCCATCAAGTCCGACAATTTCAGCCCCTGGGATTTTCCGAAAACTTGATGCCGATCAGTATACCTCGATTGGCTGGGGGGGGTGAACTCTACTTTTCCTTTGTACTACAGCCTCTGTGCGGGGAAGCGCTTCTTCCCGAATTTTTTGTGGACGGAAGTCAAATGAACTCGACTCGCTCGCAGTGGGCATAGGAGGATGCGGCCTTACCGAGTTTATCACAAAGAGAACTGATTGAATCCATGAGCCGCAAGTTGTTTTTACTGGATGGAATGGCCCTCGCTTACCGGGCCCATTTCGCAATGATCCGTAGCCCGATGATCAATTCCGCAGGCATGAATACATCTGCGGTGTTCGGTTTTACCAATGTGTTACTGAATCTGATCGATACACAAGGTCCAACGCATCTGGCGGTTGCCTTTGATACCCGGGAGCCCACAGAACGTCATCGCATCTTTCCTGAATACAAAGCTCAGCGAGAGGCGATGCCCGAGGATTTGAGCTTAGCATTACCCTTTATCTGTAAAATGATTGAAGGGTTTGGAATACCGATCCTGAAGAAACCGGGATATGAAGCAGATGATATCATAGGCACTTTGGCCCGCAAGGCAGAGCAGGAAGGGTTTGAAACCTACATGGTCACACCGGACAAGGATTTCGGACAATTGGTTGCTGAGAACACCTACATGTTCAAGCCGGGAAGATCAGGGGGGCCTCCAGAGATCATGGGGATCACCCAAATCCTGGAAAAATGGGGTATTGAGAAGATCGATCAAGTCAGAGATATTCTCGGATTGAGTGGAGATGTCTCCGACAATATACCGGGTGTTCCCGGAGTGGGAGACAAGACCGCCCAGAAGCTGATTCAGAAATTTGGGTCAATGGAGGGGGTTCTGGCCAATACCGACCAACTGAAAGGCAAGCAGAAAGAAAAAGTGGAGCAAAACAAGGAGCAGGCTCTTCTCTCCAAGAAATTGGTTACCATCAACTGTGAGGTTCCGATTGAGTTCTCATGGAAAGAGTTTGAACTCGGCAGCCGGAACGATGCCGAACTCCAAAGTTTGTTGGTTGAAATGGAGTTCAATTCATTGGGAAAGAGGCTGTTTGGCGAAGCGTTCAAAGCAGGTAGGGGGGGGAGCGCGCAGGCAGTTCAGGGTAGTGATGGGGATTCATCAGGAAAGGGTGAACAGCAGGGCATGCTTTTTGCCGATCTGAAGACCCTCAAGGACGTCAAACACAGTTACCGTCTTGCCGATTCGGATGAATTGGTTGCTGAACTGTTGAGAGATTTGAAGAGCCGGACCTCTTTTTGTTTTGATACTGAAACCACGGGATTGGATCCCAAGCAGGCGCGATTGATCGGGCTCGCCTTTTCGTTTGAAGCTCATTCCGGTTGGTATGTCCCGATCCCGGAAAACAGGCAGGACGCCTCTGCGATACTTGAATTGTTCAGGTCTGAAGGAAAAAGTCGGCCATCATTTGAAATACGATCTGAGCATCCTGCTTTGGCATGGAATCAAAGTGCGGGGTCCTCTTTTCGATACCATGCTGGCGCATTTCCTGATCGATCAGGATTCCCGTCACAGTATGGATTTCCTGGCGGAACGTTACATGGAGTATTCACCGCTTTCCATCAAAGAACTTATTGGGGAAAAAGGTGACGAGCAGAAAACCATGGACCAAGTGGATGTTCAGGTGGTCGCCGAATATGCAGCAGAAGATGCCGATGTCACATGGCAGTTGCGCGGCCTTTTTGCTCCCCTGCTCAAGGAGAAGAACCAGGAGAAGGTCTTTCACGAAGTGGAATGTCCTTTGATTGAGGTCCTGGTCGGGATGGAGTATGAAGGAATCAGTCTGGATACGGAGGCTCTGCTGCAGATTTCGGAATCATTGGTTCTGGACATTCAAACTTCGGAGAAAACCATTTATGAAATGGCGGGGAGAGAATTCAATCTCAATTCGCCCAAGCAAATGGGGGAGGTGCTTTTCGGGGAAATGAAATTGGTCGAGAAACCGAAGAAGACGAAAACCGGCCAATTCATGACCAACGAACAGGTCCTGACTTCCCTGGAGAAAAAGCATCCCATCTGTGCCGAAATCCTCAACTACCGCCAAGCCTCTAAACTGAAATCCACCTATGTGGATGCATTGCCCGAGACTCTGAATTCACGAACCGGAAGAATTCATACCACTTTTCATCAAGCCGTTGCCGCAACCGGGCGCTTGGCATCTTCAGATCCCAATATTCAGAATATTCCGATTCGAACCGAGCGGGGACGTGAAATCCGGAAAGCCTTTATTCCACGGGTATCTGGAGGATTGCTTCTCTCTGCAGACTACAGCCAGATCGAACTGAGAATAATTGCATCGATCAGCGGAGATCCCGGCATGAAGCAAGCCTTTGAACAGGGGGTGGACATTCACTTGGTGACGGCTTCCAAGGTGTATGGAATACCATTGGATGAGGTGAGTAGAGAACAACGAAGCAAGTCCAAGATGGTGAACTTCGGGATTGTATATGGAATTTCTGCCTTTGGTCTGGCTCAGAGGTTGAATATTTCCAGAACCGAGTCGGCAGATCTCATTAAAGCTTATAATTCGGAGTATCCGGGAATCCACAAATACATGGAAAAGACGATCGCCTTTGCGCAGGAGCATGGCTACGTGGAAACATTGACCGGACGACGTCGTTATCTCAGGGATATCAATTCGCGCAACGCAACCGTTCGGGGTGCAGCTGAGAGAAACGCGATCAACTCACCGATTCAGGGAACAGCTGCCGATATGATCAAGCTGGCAATGGCCCGAATCCATCGTGATTTGGAGAAAGGGGAATTCCAAACCCGGATGATTCTACAGGTTCATGATGAACTGGTGTTCGAACTGGAACCGATCGAGAAGGAAGAAATCACGAAAATCGTTGAAGAGGGGATGAAGAATGCGCTGCCGATGGACGTTCCGATCGAAGTTGATATCGGGGTAGGAGCCAATTGGTTGGAGGCACATTGAATTGAGGGGGGGGCATCGAAATCGAAATCGAATCAGAGGTCAGGGAGGGCCTGTTTTGCTTCCTCTGCCAGGTGGGGGATGTACATGGGTGCCGATCCCAGCATGATTGCGTCAGCCCCTGCATCTAGAAAGTCCTGAATATCGTTGGGGCAGGAAACCCCTCCAACGGCCAGTATTTTCAGGCTCAAGTCAAATTCTTCAATAGTCTGGACTGCCTGCCTTACTTTCGCGATGGCCGTTTTGTGAACCATTCTCCCCAGGATTCCGGCAGTCAATTTGTCAACTCCGTAGACCGGTCGTCCATCGCGATGTCTCACTTCCCGAGACATCCCGTTCAGCAGTGCAATTCCATCCACGAAATCATCGGTGGCCTTCAGGAAATCCCCTAATGTGGATGAATCCGGAAAGTTTCCCGCTTTGATCAACAATGGAACTTTTGGAATCCTTGCTTTGATCTGTTCTGCTATTGTGCGGGATAGGTTCGGATCCATGTAAATGCTTCCTTCTTTGGTGCAGACGTTCGGGCATGAAAAGTTGGCTTCTACAACCTGGGCTCCGGCATCGACAGCCCATTCTGCACATTGGGCGAAATCCTTGGCCAGAGTTTCAATCTGTCGTTCCGGGGCTGTTTCGCTGTTCGGGGTCCCGACAACGGAGACAATCAATGCTTTTCCAGACGGCAGCCGATTTCTGATCTGAACAATATCCTGTCTCCATGTATCCGGATCCATCGACGGCATTCCGAAACAAACCGAAGAGCTGGTTTGAAGGGGATCGGTCGGCAATTGCTCAAGGGCGGTAACTCTTGTTTCGGGATGATCGGCGTCGGACTCGATGAAGACCCAGTTTGGAGGAGGGTAGCAGGGACGGTAGGCGCTGCGAACTGTCTTGTAAGTCAACAAGTCATAGCCGAGGTCAGCATAGGCCAGCAGCCATTTTGAGTTGAGCAGGAGGCCCGCCGCGATTCCCAGTCTACTGTCGATCTTTGTTCCAAAAAAATCCTTTTGCTCTCTGACAAGAGAAGAGGCGGTGGGTTTCGGTAGATCGGGTCCGCTCTGGTAATTTTCCAGATAGGTTTTCCTGATGTCGTAAGCCAGTTTCATTGCGTGTCCTGAATTATTTGTCGGCAATACCATTTTGAAAAGAATTTTTTCTGTGAGCCATAGATGTCTTTTTTACCGGGAATACAGGGACAGGCCAGAATGGGACTAAGTTAAGGGATTTTGTTCCGTCCTGATTGGTTGTCCATTGTCCGGGGTCGACGCCCCCGCCTTCAGGAACAAAATCATGTCCAGAGCCTTTTCAATCTTGAAGCTGGTCGCGGTGAGGCCGGATTTGACATCGTTCCGGTCATGTCAATCCCAGACCCAATTGCCCAGAAATCCCATCGAAACCCGGTCTTAACTTAGTGCCATTCGGGACAGTCCAATAGTGGAAAAACCCTCGCGATACAGACCGACAATGACAGGGGATTGTTCATGCGTTGGTTTAGAATTCAAAAACCACTGGACCCGAGGTGGAAGTTTTACAACTTCCGCTACCGGCAGAAACTTTGCGAAAATTCAGTTACCATTCCATGATGCGGATGCGGCGGTATTCCATTTGACCCCGGTCTCCTTCGAGACCGATGGGGCCGGTGGAGGGTACTTTCATATCGGCATTGAGGACTTCGCCGTTGCAGGTGCAGTAAGCAGAATTCCCTTTCACAGTGACGACCATTTCATTCCAGTCCTGAGGTTTGTAATTTTTCAGATCTTTATAAGGTCCGGCCAAAGGATAATCTCGGCACTGGAGTTGGGGTTTCCTGATGAAGACCCCACTGTCCGCATTTGGAGTGGCTCGGAATTCCAGCTTCAGGACAAAATCCTTGGCAAATGCCCTGGTAGTCCAGAGTTGCTGGATTCTTCGATCGACCGTTGACGGCCACGTAACGACCGTCATTGCTTTCTGTCTTGCGGTCGAAATCGATTTGCTTGTTCAGGGTTTTCTTTTCGCGGAAACCCCAACCGGTTAGGTCCCTGCCATTGAAAAGGCTCTTGAATCCGGGTTCCAATTGGAATTCGTCAGGCTCGGTTTCCAGAAACTGGTGAGTGGCAAGTATCGGTCTCAGGGCAGCGGCCCATTTGTCATAACCCGTTTTATTCGGATGGAGCAGATCCGGGAATTCAGAAACTTTGGCATTTCCATTGCTGTCCGCAAACAACTTCCAGGTATTGATCAATGTGATCTGTGCATCGCCTTTGACGGCGGTGGCATAAAGATCATTGATTTTCTGAATCTGTTGCACCGGGCGCTTCTTGGAAGCTGAACTGGGGAATACCCGGCAGAGGATGACGGGCATTTCGGCATTGTGATTTTTCAACTCCTGCAGAATCAACATCAGGTTGCCGGCGATGATTTCGGCGTCAGCGCCTTCTTCCAAATCGTTGGTGCCTACCAGCAGAACAACGCCTGACGGATTCAGTGAAAGCACATCTTGTTGTAAGCGGATCAGTACGCCACGTGTGGTGTCTCCGCTGATTCCACGATTCGCGACTTTGACACCGGGAAAGCTGTTGCCCATCCGCGGTCCCCAACCCTGAGTGATGGAGTCACCCAGAAAAACCAGCGACTTCTGATCTTTATCGATTTCCTTTGACCACTGAGTCCGTTTTTGAACCCATAGTTTTTGAAACCATGGATAACGTCGGATGGGTCCGGAACCCGGTAATCCTTCGTCCGTTACCGGGATCTGCAAGGAGGTTGCATCCTGAGCTTTCACCGGCAGGGTCGGGGAAAGCAACAGACCGAGGGTGAAGCTGAACAGCAGGGAAAACCAAATGGAGCGTTTCATAATAAGGATCCGGGGATTCTCCAGAAATACGGAGACGAATGCAAGGTTCACCTTTTTTACTGCCTTCCTTTCCTTGAGGGAGCAGGGGGCTCCTGTATTTGCATGGCACTTTGAAATAGGAAATTGAGGTCATGTTTATTTTCTTCCTTTAGAGGAAGACGTAGGTGGAGGGGCTCTCGAGCGATTCTTTGACCGAGTGGCTGAGGAGCCTGTCGTGTTCACTGTTGGTTTGGATTTTTCGGCCCGCTGAGACAGCTTGCCCTACACATATTGGAGGGTTCAAAATCTGTCGACGTCATCCTGATCATAATTTTGAAGTTGCTCTTGTGCAGTCAGAAAGCTAAAAACCCTGCTCATGAGATTTGGCGAAATTAGAAATCGGCAGGGGGAACGGCTGGATTATACTTATCTTGAAGGCAATCCCGACTTGAAGAAAAGGGAACAAGGATCGCCCATTCCTGCTTGCTCTGACGGATGGCGTCCAGAAGGCTGGATTGAATGCCCTGCGGTTTTCTTTTTCTGGCAATGGTGAGTCTGAAGGAACTTTTGTCGACAGCACTATCTCTAAAGAGGTTACGGATCTCGGATCTGTGTTGGATGCGGTGTCCGGTTACGAAATCACCTATGTCGGGCATTCAATGGGAGGAGCTGTCGGGGTGTTGCGGGCTTCTTCGGATGATCGTATCGGTCGTTTGATTTCTCTGGCGGGAATGGTGCATACTGAGCAGTTTGCACAGACGGAATTCGGTGAGGAAGAACCGGATAAAGGCTGCATGTGGGAAGAACCCGATTGTCCGCTTTCCAGTAACTATATGAACGATATGGCGGCCATCCATTCCGTGGTTGAAAAGGGATCAGACATCAAGGTTCCCTGGTTGCTGATTCACGGGACTGAGGATGATGTGGTGCCGATTCAGGATTCACTGGATATTTTTGAAAAGGCCGTTTGCCCGAAAGAACTCTTCCGGATCGAGGGGGCGAATCACGTTTTCAGCGAGACGCATACTGAACCGATGGTTCAAAAAGTTGTGGAGTGGGTAAGGGGACAATTCAGCTGAGTCTGAGTGAAGCAACGGTTGAATGATTCTTAAATATGGCCGGTGATGGTTTTCTTCAGCCCACTCTTGTCAATGCCGATGGTATCCATCTGCGTTACAATGAAGAGGTTATTCTGGATGGCGTCACCCTGACGGTTCATCAAAAGCAGCGGATTGGGCTAGTCGGTCGTAACGGTGCTGGAAAATCGACCTTTCTCAAAATAATTTCAGGAGAGCTCAAGCCGGATGACGGACAGCTCAATTTTCGAAAAGAACTGATTGTCGGAAATCTTCCCCAGGAGTTTCATCTCGATGAGTCTGCATCCATTCAGGAGAACATTCTAAAAGGTGCCTGTCATGTCACGGCTTTGATTGAAGAGTTTGAAAAGCTGTCCGGTGATTCGGATCGTCATGAAATTCTTGAAAGACGCATCGCTGCCTTGGATGGGTGGAATCTGGAGAATCGGATTGAAACGGCACTGACGCATTTGGGATTATCGAATTCAGAGAGAAGGGTTGGGAATCTTTCGGGAGGGGAGCAAAGAAGGGTCGCCCTTTGCAGAGCTTTTGTGTCCAACCCGGATCTTCTGATTCTGGACGAACCGACGAATCACCTGGATCAGGAGTCTATAGAATGGATGACAGAATTTCTGCTTCAGTTTCAGGGTGCCTTTCTTCTTGTGACTCATGATCGCTGGTTTCTGGATCGGGTCACTTCGGATATCGTCGAACTTTCCCGGGGTCGGTTTTATTCCTACAAGGGCAATTACACCGATTACCTGATTGCGGCCGCTCAGCGACAGGAAATGGAGAACACTCTGGATAAGAAGAGGCGTTCGTTTATCCGGAGAGAATTGGATTGGGTGCGGCGAGGTCCCAAAGCCCGAACCACCAAATCGAAAAGCCGATTGGATCGGTTTTATGAAGCCGCCGATCAGCAGGCTCCCGAACCGGTCCTGGATATGGAACTGATCATTCCTCCACCCTCCAAATTCAGTAGTCGGGTATTGGATTTAATCCAGATCAGTAAATCCATTGAAGGACAATCACTGGTTTCAAATCTTGATTTCCGTTTTGAAGCGGGAATGCGGATTGGAATCGTTGGTCGTAGTGGTGCTGGTAAAACGACGTTGCTCAAAATGATGCTCGGTGAGTTGATCCCCGACCAGGGATCGGTACGTGCCGGCACCCTGACACGGTTCAACTATATTGATCAGACCCGCCTCCTGTTGAATCCCGAGCATACGCTGTATGAAGAAGTCGGTGGAGAATCCGAATTCGTGATTTATGGAAATGGGAAGATCCCGTTGAGATCCTATCTGAAGCGCTTTCAGTTCGGCAGCGATCGAATCGACATGAAGGTGAAATATCTTTCAGGAGGGGAGAAGAGTCGATTGCTTCTGGCGAAGATCCTTAAAGACGGGGGTAATTTTCTGTTGTTCGATGAACCGACGAATGACCTGGATCTACAGACCTTGCGGATATTGGAAGAAGCACTGATTCATTTCAGTAAGGGCTGTGTGGTTGTGGTGAGCCACGATCGGTATTTCCTCAATCGGGTCTGCACAGGAATGTTGGTGTTCGAGGAAAATGGTTCCCTCACCTACAGTGAGGGTGATTATGAATATTACCTGGAAAAAAAATCCGGAAATGCAAAATTATTATCCGCGGTACAAAAGAAAAAGAAGACCGGCTCTTCCGAAAGAAAAAGGACGGAGGGTGCCCCACGGACCAGGAAACTGACATGGAATGAACAGAAGGAACTGGAAGGGATCGAGGAAAGGATCCTTGAAGCCGAAGCGAATGAGCAGCAGTTGGAAGAACAGTTTTCACTGCCGGATTTTCATCAGCGATATGGAACCGAGATTCCTCGGCTGACTTTGGGATTGGAACAGGCTAAGAAAAAGACGGTAGGATTATATGCCCGATGGGAAGAACTCGAAAAACTTCGCATTGACACCGCCTCAGAATCTTGAATGTTGAGTTTGGATGAAATTGGAAGGGAATTTCAATGACCAGTCTCCTCGTGGCGGTTTACAATCTTGAATACCGAATACCGTGGGATTTGACAGACAGGGGGGGTATGGTTTACTTCCATTGAAGTTTGCATGACTAGCATGAAGACAGAGAAAACCGGATATCGTAGGAATCCTTCATGGGTTTTTATTGTTCTGATCTTTGTGTTTCCCTGGACGCAGGCGTTGGGTAAAGATCGAAACTATCTTGTTCGAAAAGGTGACAAGCTGAGTATTGTGGCAGCCAGATTCGGCTTGAAAAGCAAGGATCTGGTTGATCATAACAACCTGCGGAATTCCAACCGGATCTATATCGGTCAGAAACTCAAGATTCCATCCCGTCCGGTTTCCTATAATACTTACACGGTCAGTATGGGAGATACGCTGGCGGCGATCTCTCGGAAGTTCAGAAGTTCGGTCTCGGATATCGTGAGTCTGAACCGATTGAAAGATCCGAATAAGCTGCAGGTTGGGCAGAAACTGAAGGTCCCTATAGCGGACAGTTCTTCCACGACATCCAGTGGGATCAGCGCTTCACTGAGAAGTCAATTGGATGGAGTCCGTATNCGAACCGAAAAGTTTCGACTCCATGCACCGAAGACGAGGTATGGAAAACGGATTGGCCTACCACTTCCTAATCGGGAATGGAAAAGGAATGGGAGACGGAGAGATCTTTGTTGGAAACCGTTGGACTAAGCAAATTCAGGGCGGACATGTCAAAGGTAGTGCCCTCAACATAAAAAGTCTTGGCATTGCCTTGGTGGGAGATTTTGAATCCAAAAAGCCGAGCGCCAGGCAGCTTAGAAGTCTTGATTTCCTTACGGAATATCTGGCTGAACGGTGTCGTATAAAGAAAAAATCCATTTTTCCTCATCATCCCCATTAAAACATTTCTAAAGAACCTGAATCTCTGATTCATGGGAAACAAGAAATTTATGAACCTTACGGAAAAGCGAAAAGCGTTAACGGTTGCAGTTGATGCAGCAATGAAGGCGGGAAGCCTCATGCGGCGTCATCGCCATTCCCCAAAGAAAATCACTCATGTCGAGGCCTATGACATTAAATTGGAGCTGGATGTCCGCAGTCAGAAACTGATCGAGCGTAATCTTTATCGAGAATTTCCGGAGATCAGCTTGCTGGGAGAAGAAGGTGACATTGGCAACATCGACGCGGAGCTGAGGTGGGTGGTGGATCCAATCGATGGAACCGTCAATTATACTTATGGTATTCCTTATGCGTGTGTTTCCATTGCCCTGCAGCAGAGATCGCAGTCCGGTGACGGGACGGATTACGATACATTGATCGGGGTGATTTACGATCCGTTTCAGGATGAGATCTGGACCGCGATTCGCGGGCAGAAGGCACGGCTCAACGGGAAACCGATTCAGGTCAGTGGTCGTTCCACAATAAAAGAATCGATTATATCGGTCGGGTTTTCCAAAAAGAGATCGACAGCCAAAATAATGATGCCCTGCTTCAATGCTTTGGCGTATCGGGCGCGGAAAATCCGGATCATGGGAGCGGCCGCGCTGAATCTGGCTTATGTGGCATCCGGGCGTATGGATGCATTTATTGAATATGGGGTCAGTCTCTGGGATGTGGCAGCAGGCGGGCTGATTCTAGAATGTGCCGGGGGTGAGTTCTGGCATCGCCCCATCAGCAAGGACCATAAATTATTCATGATTGCCAATAACGGAAAACTCCGGAAATCGATTGCCCGACATTGCCCAGCAGAGTTTCGGTAATGGCGGTCCCTTAGGTTCCTACAGGGAAGCCTTCGGAAAGTGCTGCAGAATGGTTTTGATTAAAAGATGCTCTTCCTTTTCGGGAATCAGTTTTCTTGAGATTCTTCTCCTTACCGCATCCAGTAACAGTTGCCAATCTTCCAAGGGGGGGGATTTGAGTTCTGTCCAACGGTCAAATCGTTTTTCTCTTACGGAAAACTTCCAGACTTTACCGATCTTTTTGGCCGACACTTCCCGCTTTTCCCCTTCATCGGTTCGTCGTTTCCAGCCTATGTCGCCTTTTCCCATATGCTAATGATAGTGAGGCTTTGCCTCAGACTGTTGTTGGATGTTTTTTACTGATACAAGAGATTTCAATGGATTCCCGCCCGGTTTATTCCGGCAGTTCAACCGATGCTACTGCCATTGCGGCAATTCCTTCTCCCCGTCCCACAAATCCCATTCTTTCGTTGGTGGTTGCTTTGACAGTGATTTTTGATGGATTCATGGCCAATGCATGCGCCATGGCTTCTCTCATTTTCTGAATGTAAGCTGAGATTTTTGGCTCCTCCGCAATCACCGTGGAATCGATATTGATGATTTTTCCCTTTTTTCGAACCACCTCCAGTGCAGCTCGTTCAAGAAAAACGCGGCTCGGTTTATCTTTCCACTCGGGGTCGTCGTTGGGGAAGAAATGTCCGATGTCCGGTTCGCCGATTGCTCCGAACACAGCATCACAAACCGCGTGAATCAATGCATCGGCATCGGAATGTCCATCAAGGCCCCTCGAGTGCGGTATTTCCACTCCCCCGAGGAACAGAGGTCGGCCTTCCTTAAACTGGTGAACATCGTATCCGATTCCTACTTGGTTCATATATTACGCATTCCTGATCTGTTCTTTTGAAAAAAAAGGATGAAAACACCTCTTGCAAATGCCCTTTCCTTGTGAAAAATTTCACAATCTTTTTACTATGGGACATCTAAAACTACATATACCCGGTCCGGTTGAGGTCAGCGATGCGACCTTTCAGGCGATGTGCATACCGATGATCGGTCATCGAGGGCAGGAGTTCAAGGATCTTTACGCCAAGATCCAGCCGCAACTGCAGCAACTTTTTTATACCGAACGTAAAGTGTTTCTTTCAACCTCCTCGGCGTGGGGAGTGATGGAGGCATCCATTCGCAATCTGGTGCCGAAAAAGGTGCTGTGTTGTGCCAATGGCGCCTTTTCGGGGAAGTGGAAAAGAAGCCGATCGGCTGGATTTCGACTGGGGATCGCCGGTCTGTCCTGACGCGGTAGACGAAGCCCTGTCCACGGGGGACTATGATGCCGTCACTCTTGTTCACAACGAAACCTCCACAGGAACGATGAGTGATCTTCAAGCATTGGCCAGCCTGAAGAAAAAGCATCCGAAAGTGATGTTCGTAGTGGATTGTGTCAGTTCCCTTTCGGCGCTTGCCATCGAGTTTGACTCTCTGGGAATTGACGTGCTCCTTGCCGGGACCCAGAAAGCATTGGCGCTACCTCCCGGATTTTCGGTGTTTGTTTGTTCGGAAGCCGCATTGGAACGTGCTTCGACCTTGAATGATCGCGGATACTATTTTGATTTTCTGGAGTTTCAGAAGAATGCTGAAAAGGACATGACCCCGAGCACTCCGAGTATTTCTCATGCCTTTGCACTATCCTCGAAACTCGATGAAATGCTGGATGAAGGATTGGAAAACAGGTATGCACGGCATGCCCGACTGGCTCAAATGACCCGAGACTGGGCCTCTGAAAAGGGGTTTGAACTGTTTCCGGATAAAGGGTTTGAATCCGTTACTCTGACTTGTCTGAATAATGGGGCAAAGCCGGGGGGGCGAATCATTGACGTGGCAGAACTTCAGAAACAGGTCCGGTCCCGAGGGATTCAGATCGATGGGGGTTACGGAAAGGTCAAAGGTAAAACATTCCGACTTTCAAGCATGGGGAATGAAACCGAGCAAAGTATGAAACACCTTTATGGTGTCCTGGACGAAAGCCTCGCGGCTATGGAGTAACCGGGAGTCTGGAATCCTCGATTTCACGGGTCATCAGGATGCCCTGTTCCTTGTAGGGTTTGAGCATGAAGTGAGTGGCTGTCGATAAAACTCCCTGAATCGTCGCCAATTTTTCCGAGACAAAGCTCGCTACCTGATGAAGGTTGCTGCCTTCGGTAATCACCAGGAGATCGTAGGAGCCCGACATCAGAAAGCATGAGGTGACTTCCCGGTATTTTGAAATGCGCTGAGCAACGCGGTCGAAACCGCCTTCCCGCTCCGGTGTGATTTTCACCTCTATGACGGCACGGACATTATCCAAGTCCAGTTTTTCTTCATTGATGACCGTTTTATATCCCAGGATTATGTTCGAGGTTTGGTAACGATTAATTGCTTCCTCTATCTCCTGTTGCGGTTTCTGAAGCAGGGATGCCAGTTCCGCAGTGGAAAGCCGGGCGTCATCTTTTAACAATTTCAACAATGGATCCATCTCGAATGAGATTATAAGGCTCCTGGGTGTTCAGGGACAGAACAAAACCAAACTCAAAAGAAGGTGCATGGGCTCGTTGCACTGCCATTCGGTTAAGGAAAACTTTTCCAGAAGGCAGGACTCGTCCATCCGGTCGCTCACACTGTAGCGTGCGCTGTCCCCAGCGCATTTTCGGCGTATTTTCGGCGGTTTCGGCTGAGGACAGCCGACGCTACAGCACGGGGAGAATGCGTCTGATATTTCACACGAAAATCCCTTAACCGAATGGCAGTGGGGCTCGCTGTCCTCAGCGCGCCGTTTTTCGTCCCTGCAATCTTAAAAGCCAAGCGGCAGGCTGGGGATAACGAGCCCTTACCATGAAGTGGATATGCTTGGTTGCCGGTATCGCT
>LWDU01036849.1_pt1 | contig 13548 bp, 11 predicted proteins | sample 727161 | NCBI WGS metagenome assembly LWDU01 (sample SAMN04566230, study PRJNA314399) | hydrothermal vent metagenome | isolation source: deep sea hydrothermal plume seawater | place: Mexico: Gulf of California, Guaymas Basin | collected 2004-07-11 | reverse complement strand
TGAGGCAATTCCGTATGAAGAAATCGGCGCAGAGTTTCTTCAACGCCCCAAGCCTTTGTCCGAAATCATCGAAGATCTTGTGTTTCCCCAAAACCGAGAGCGCAATCGGATCCTGTTAGAACGCAAACAATCCGGCGTCTATGAGGACGGATTGGAGCTGCCGAAACGGAAAAACTTGTTTGGAGGCAACGCTTTCTTGGGAAAAGGGGAGATCTTTAAAGGGGTAGAGTTGCCAACCGGCGCGGTATGGCAGCCCGTGTTTATTCCATACGGCGAATTTCGAACCGCGGTTCAATCTTTTAACAACGGTCCCACTGAATTCACCGAGTGGGCAAATCGTTTAAATCTTTATGGCAATCTGTATCTGACCCCCACGGAACGTATTTTGGTACAGGTGCGCCCATTGGACACTTCCGGTGAGTTTTCCGGTTACCAATTCGGCGGCGGCGACGAGGGGAGTTCCAACGCCCTGAACGGTCGGATTCGCACCCTGTTTTTTGAGGGAGACATTGGCGAGCTTTTTCCCTTCCTGGATCCTCACGACAAAGGTCAGTGGGATCTAGGATTGGCGATTGGCCGGCAGCCTTTGAATTTTCAAGAGGGAATTCTCCTCAATGATTCTGTTGACAGTATTGGGGTTTCCCGATCTTCGATGTTTTTATTTGGATCGAGTGCGGCCCACCTTACGGGCTACTTTGGCATGAACGAGTTGCACCGCAACGATGGCCGGTCAGATGACGACGCTAAAATATTCGGAATGAACATGGGCGCGGACTATTTCAAATCCACCTATGAGCTGGATATAGCTTATGTCGATGGGGGTCCGTCGAGCGGCGGTGACGGTGTCTATGGCGGTGTGGGACAGACGCGTCGCTTCGGGCATTGGAATTCGACAACTCGCTTAAACCTTAGCCAGGCATTGCAACGGGAGACAGACGCTGTCAGTTCCGGTTGGCTGTTTTCCCACCAATTATCTCGAACCATATTATCTAGTCATGACATTTTTTACCTCAATAGTTTTTGGGGCATTGATGACTACGCGTCGGCGGGAAGAGATCCGGATGTAGGCGGACCGCTGGGATTGATCGGCATACTTTACGACGCGCCTGGTTTGGGAAGATTTCAAGCTCCACTTGGCAATCATGTGGGAAATAACCTAGGATTTGCAACCGGGATTCAACATTTTTTCGGTTCTCGAAACCGTACCCATCTGATCATCGAGACGGGAGGCAGACTTGCCTTCGAAGATAGGGACCAATCTTCCTACGGATTGATGACCCGTTTCCAAAAGGCATTTGGACAGCATTATATTTTTGCCGTCGACGCGTTTGCCGCCGGTTATGACGATCCACTTTTAGACGACCTCGGATACGGTGGGCGATGCGAATGGCAGATTAAGTTTTAAGTCTGAAACATGGATTTATATTGGGCCAGTGAGATGCATTCATGGAGCCGACCCGTGTATGCCCTCGGTTGGGCCTTCGTTGCCGGAGTCGTCTTTATCGCCTACCTGGAGACCGTCGAAGCGGTTAGGCGAAAACATAGTTTGCGATCGAGGCAGGACAAAGAAAGGAAAAGGCTGACGGAGCGGATTCAAAACGTGCAGCGCACCCGACAGGCAATGGAGAAGGAGAGCCATACCTGGCGAGGATTTGCGTATTACCATGTGGTCCGAAAAGTTGTCCATGGCGATAGCGGTATTTGCTCGTTTTATTTACAGCCGAGAGATCAGCGACTTGGTCTTCCCCCTTTTCACCCCGGTCAACACTTAAAATTCCAATTCACTATTGAGGGGCGACCTGAGCCGATCGTTAGACGATATAGCCTATCCGATGCTGTGAACGGCAAGTATTTGAGAATCAGCGTCAAGTTGGCGAAACCGCCCAGGGATTGCCCCGACGTACCTCCCGGGTTAGGGTCGTCATTTCTTCACCAAGAGATCAAGGTTCAAGAAGGTGAATTCCTGCAGGGATGTCTCTTGGTGGCGCCACCGAACGGTTCGTTTTATTTGGAACCTCTGGGAATAGAGCCTGTGGTGTTGATCGGAGGCGGCGTTGGCGTGACTCCTGTGCTTAGTATGTTTAATACAATTTTGAAAGAAAATCCGGCACGAGAAGTGTGGTTCTTCTACGGGATTAGAAATAGTAAAGAAGACATTCTTAGTGAACAAGGCGTATTGTTTCCACAAGCCCGGGAAATAATTAAGCTCCATAAGAACCTGCACCTTTACACCTCCTACTCTCGTCCCTTGGAAGGTGACGCAACCCGGCTGGAAAGCAAGCCTGAGGTCTATGGAAAAGGACGCATTGATATAGGATTACTGAAACAATTACTGCCAAGCAAACATTTCAAATTCTACATTTGCGGTCCCGACGCGATGATGGCTCAGTTGGTGGATGACCTTGAAGATTGGGGTGTTCCGAGTGAGCACCTTCTCACGGAACGATTCGGCCCTGTCAAAAAGACGCGAATGGGCGCCGGACCTGCCAAAATCAAATTCAGACAAACGGGCATCGAAGCTGCTTTTTCTGATGAAGACGGATTCATTCTTGATTTGGCCGAGAGAATGGGTGTGTCGATCCCAAATGATTGTCGTTCCGGTTCCTGTGGCACCTGTCAAATCGGGATTGTCACCGGAAAGGTGTGCTATCCGCGCAAACCATCCTTCCGTTACTCCCCGAATCATTGCCTGACCTGTTGCAGTGTCCCGGACGGCGACTTGGAATTGGACGCATGATAATGGTTTGCACCTTTTCACTCTTTCTTTTCTTTATTGACACAGGCAGGACTTTCATCATTTTTTATTGGCTCATCCAATATCCAAAAAAATGTTCTCTCAAAAAACCTATAATGAACGGCGATCACGCCTGAAACGAGAAGTCGGTTCCGGGTTAATCCTGTTGCTGGGTCTGGAAGAAAGCCCCATCAACTTTGCTCACAACACCTACCCGTTTCGGCAGGACAGTTCCTTTCTATATTTCTTCGGACTGAACCGGCCGGGATTGAATACGATCATCGACATTGACGAAAACCGTGAAATCCTATTTGGTGATGACTTGAACGAAGAATCAGTCATCTGGACGGTTCCTCAGCAAAATCTATCCGCTCTTGGAGAACAGGTCGGCATCGAGGACTGCAGAAAACTCGACTGCCTTGAGGACTACTTAAAGGATCATCTTGGAAAACGGATTCTTCATTTTCTTAGTCGCTTATTAAACACCCAAACCAACAACGATTCGTTGCCGGCATCCGAAACACTGACCCGGGCAGTGATCAATCAGCGCTCCTATAAAACGGAAGAAGAAATCGCAGAGATTGAAAAAGCCATAATGGTTTCCAATGTTATTCATACCTCCGCAATGAAGATTTCTCGACCGAAGATGTTTGAATATGAGGCAGTCGGGCTTCTGGAGGGAATGAACAAATCCTTAAACAGTCGTCCTTCGTTTCAAACCATCTTTACAGTTCATGGGGAAATTCTCCACAACCCCAGTTATGACAATCAAATGAAGGCCGGAGATCTGGTGGTTCACGATTCCGGTGCCGAATCACCGAATCATTACGCCGGTGACATCACTCGGACTTTCCCTGTCAACGGAAAATTCACGGACAAACAGAGAGAGGTATATACCATCGTGCTCCATGCCCTGGAAGTCGCCATGAATGCAGTTAAGCCCGGTGTGGAGTTTCGCTCCATCCATCGCTTGGCGGGCAAAGTGATTCTGGAAGGACTTGCAAATCTTGGCATCATCAAGGGAAATCCGGAAGAAGCGGTGGAAGCCGATATCCATACCCTGTTCTTTCCATGTGGACTCGGACATATGATGGGCCTGGATGTTCACGATATGGAATCCCTGGGAGAAGACTACGTGGGTTACAACGATTTAGTCCGGCGAAATCCGAACTTCGGTTGGCGAAATCTGAGACTCGGTAAAGCGCTGGAATCCGGCAACGTGATCACCATCGAACCCGGAATCTACTTTAATCCCAGACTGACGGAACTCTGGAAGTCTGCCGGAAAAGGCAAGGATTTCGTCAATTACTCCGCATTGGAATCCTACTTCGATTTTGGCGGCATTCGGATCGAAGATGATATCCTGGTGGCCGATCAGGGATATCGCCTTCTGGGACCGGCCATTCCCAAAACTATCGATGAGATCGAAGAAACCTGCCGGACAGAGTAGCAGGGTTGCTCACAAACAAAATTTGTAGGGGGCTGAAATGTCAGATGATCTTCACAACAGACCAAAATACATGTCTATTTCGAAACGAGTCGCCCCCCACCGCAGAGGCATCGATGCCTTCTGGCGTCGCATTCAGGCACTCGGCTGGTGACAACAATATCAGGCCATTCCAGTGCCCAACATGATCCACAAAGCAAGTGTCACGGCGAGAATCAGACCTGCGGTGAACAACAACCACCGATAGCGTTGCCAGACGGCCTTAAGCGGCGACATTTGAAATGCGAGATCAACTGGATATGCAATGCAGTAAAGAGCATTCGCGATCGCAGCAAATATCAGCAACACGACTGCCGTCCCCAACCATTGCCTTGTCCCCCCTGACAGAAGGTCTGGCCCCCAACAGGCAAACACCAGAAGAGTGAGAACTCCGTTGTAAACAATTCTTTTCCGCTCCCAGTAAGAAACGGTATCTGCAAAAAGAGACCTGAATTCCATAAGTGTCTAACCTTTCTAAACGGGCGTTTATTGATCAACATCAGAGTCGGAACAGTTTCGTGCCGCAGAACGTCGAAGTGAGGCGCGCCGTTAGGCATTGCCTCCACTGCGTTGTTCGCTCGTTTTAGTTCATGAACAGGCGCCGCACGTCCTTTTGCGTGAGAGCCCGGTATTGCCACAAAGAGTATAGAAAGTCCACCACAACCATGGCCAGACCCAATCGCGGTGAACGCTTCCATACCACACCTCGCCTTTGAAGTGTGAAATTTCAATGCTTGTGTCATCTCCATAATGTTCGATTCAGAGCTCAGGAGAACTGCGATTCGATCAGGTCCGGCAGTTCCCGAACGCTGGGAATGACGTGTGTGTGCCAATAGCCTCCCCATGCCTCCACCGGTCGAGGGCCGCTGAGTACCCCGACAACACCTCGGCATCCCGCATTGTAACCCTCCAGCATATCGGCGGGCGTGTCTCCAATTTTCAATACTTCATGAATGTTCTGAATGTCCAACTGCATCATCGCATGGTAAATCATGAATGGTGCGGGTCGACCGCGATCACCGGGAACATGTTCAACATCGACGGAAACGTCAACGAGGCCGTCCTTAACCCATCCCAGACTGTCCATGATCGCCTCGGTGACATCTCGGTGAAATCCTGTATCTGTGGCGACTTTGATACCGTGATCGTGACACCATCTGAACGTATCCGCTGCGCCTTCGACCTCGCGAACTTCGTTTCGGTAGTGAGCGATCATAATCTCCGAGTATCGATCGAAAATCTTCACCGCTTCCGCTTCCGTCTCGGGATTGATTTCTTTTTCAAAATCCTCGATATCGACCTTTTTTCCCTGAGAACGGGCGATAAGGAATTGATAAAGGTGAATCTTATTGGTCCCCATGTTCATGAGGATTTCTTCTTGAGTGGTCTTTAAATCGAATTCCACGGCCGCTTTATAGAGGCAGTCCCTCACACCGGTGTCATCGTGAACGGTTGTTCCAGAAAGATCGAACATGACCATGCTGATTTTGCTCATAATAGTTACTTTTCTGATGATTGCCCGGTTGGTTTTGATGATTGATTTCCGGTCGAAACCACACCGGGCATCGCGTTCCACTTGGGCAGGAGGAGAAGCGCTGCTAGAAGAACAAAGGCCCCGAGGCAATAGAAGAGAACACCCCAACCATAACGCACCGAAATGATCCCCGGCAGGGAGAGGCCCAGAATTTGGCCCGTTGAACCCATTCCATTAATTAAGCCGGCCGAGGATCCTGCACCTTTCTTTGTTCCGAAATCCACTGCAGATACCGAACTGATCAGTGCATCCGGTCCAAATAGAAAGAAACCAATGGCGAACAGCAAACATACCATAACCCCTTTTCCACCGGTAGCCGTCAGGCTTTCAAACATCACCAAAATCACCGAAAGACAGAATAGTCCGATAATGGCTGCAGGCAGTCGCCGGGTGCCGAACCACTTGTCGGAAGCGTAACCCGCAAAGATGACACCTAAGGGCCCCGCCAATTCGAATACCGCGCTGATGATCGCCGACTCACCAATATTGGTTCCCAGTCTCTCGCTGATCATCACCGGCCCCCAGAACAGGATAGCATAACGCGTCGGCTTCAGAAGAAAGTAAACCGCACCCAGAAGCAGAATCATGGGATTCCTGAACACCTCACCAATGACCGTCCAGGATCCATCCGGCTCAACATCGGGTTTCTCTTCCGAATCGAGAACATCGACGGCCTCTCCATGATAGTCCTCGATCGATGGCAACCCGATGTCCTCGGGGCGATTCTTCTGCAGCAGAAGAAACAAGACCCATACCACCGCCAGGACGGCTGCCGGCATGAAAAAAGCAAAACGCCAACTCGAGAACACCACAGCCATGGCTCCTGCAAACGCCCCGGCAACCATTCCTCCCACTGCGTAATTGGTCGCCCAGAATCCGTAAATCCGACCGCGTTCTTTTCGGGAAAACCAATAGCTGACATTCTTAGTTAAGGGCGCCCATCCGGACGCCTGGCAGAGACCTTGAATGAAGAAGATGGCCCCAAAGGCAATCAATGATGAGGAAGCACCCATGGCAACAGCGGTGACCACAGAAAAGAACATCCCGGTGAGGACAACGATCCGAGGACCGAACCTATCTCCGCATATTCCCATGATAAATTGCCCGAGAGCATAGGCTATTCCAAAAGCACCATCGACAAGACCCATTTCAGCTTTGCCGATAACCATATTGGGATCATCAAGAATCCCGACCTTAGCGACGGACCATGATTTTCTGGTGAGATAGAAGCCGGCATAAGCCAGCCAGGTGATTCCAAAAACGGTCCAGCGCCAGCGTTCGTAACGGGAATCCTTTTCCATCGCCGCATGCCCGTCTATTGCCGGACGATTTGCGTGGGCGTCCGGCTTTCGGTTTTCATTCGTCATGGTTTTTTTTCGTCCAATTCTCGGGAGTGAAACCGTCCCGGATGTGTTTCATCCACTTATTCATAGTGTCCATCGAATCAGCTCGTCAAAAGAGACACAATCACCCGGAGGATCACCCAATTCCGAACCGACTTGATCGGCTTCGGCAAAGTTTTCGTCAACCGTGTAGGCACTGGGGGTGACAAAGCAGTGCATGCCGGCACCTTTCGCCGCAAGGAGACCATTCCGACTGTCTTCGATCACCACACAGTCCTCCGCCCTGACCTTCAACCGTTCCAGAGCTAAATGATAGATCTCCGGATCCGGTTTTTTTTCCGAGACAACCTCCCCGGCAAGAATTTCATCGAAGGCGGCATATCGATTTTTCCCGAGCATTTTCTCGACGACTGAATGCACCGCCCGTTCATTGGAAGTTGAACACACCGCCAGTTTCACACGGGCCTTTATCGCTTCATCCATGAGTCGAGCCACCCCGCTGCGCAGGGGCAACTCCCCCGACTCGATAATGCGCATGAATAAGTCTGTTTTCCGCGCATGCAGATTCTTGATGAAATCAATGCGATCCTCGGTTCCCGAAGGCCAGCCATGCTCGTCGAAGTAGTGGCGCATCCGTTCCATGCCACCGGCGACGGCAAGCAATTGACCATAAGTAGCGATACTCCACTCAATCTCCAATCCTGCATCAGCGAATGCCTTATTGAAGGCTACACGGTGTCCGTCGCGTTCGGTATCGACCAATACGCCATCACAATCGAAGATCAAAGCGCACATAAGGAAGTCTCCAGAGCGCGGCCTTTACCGGAAGCACCGAACTGACGAATCTTTTCTCGGACAAGGTTTTTCATGCATTCAAATTGGGCTGCCAGGACCTTCAGAGGTTCGTAATCCTGAGGATTCTCACGGTGGTAGTCAGCAAAACCACCGATGAAGAGATGTTTCAGATTCGTTGAGATATTTACTTTGGCGCAACCCAGTTTGATGCAACGTTGAATCGTCTCATCGGATAGGCCCGTTCCCCCATGGAGGGCAAGCGGAGTACCTGTCCGTCGATAGATTTCCTCAATCAAATCAAACGCGATTTTGGGTTCTCCCCGGTAAACTCCGTGCGCCGTGCCGATAGCGGGCGCAAAAACTCCCAGATTAAGCTCCCGACAAAAAATCTCCGCCTTTCCCGGATCCGCCAGATGAGCCTCTTCTTCCGCCACCACAATTTCTTCCTCGACTCCGCCGATTTTCCCCAACTCCGCTTCGACTCCCACACCGGCCGACTCTGCCATCGTTGTAACCTTCCGGGACATGGCCAGGTTTTCTTCAAAGGAGAGGTGCGATGCGTCGATCATCACCGAAGTCCACCCTGCAGCGATGCAATGTTGAATCATCTCCAATTCTTTCCCATGGTCCAGATGAAAAGCGACCGGTACCGGTGACCTTTCCGCCAATTCTCTCACCCACACCACGAGCGCCTCATAACCGTGATAACGAACCGTCTTGGCGGAAGTCTGCACAAGCCGCCCTGATAATCGCTTTCATCGAGGCGTAATCGACCGGGTTGAATGCGCCCACCGCATAATTTGCTTTCCGTGCCGCTTCGGTTATGGGAGCTAAACTGACTAATGACATGAGCTACTTCCACCGGTTTTTGAAAGATAGCTGGAAACCGGCTCAACGATCGGCCGAATTCCTTCTCTCCGTTCCAAAGCCAGAAGCGCATTGGTAACACCTTCCGGAGTCAAGGGGAACCGCGGTCCCGTCAGTTCGGCGTAGGGATACTGACTCTGGCTTCGAAGAATCAGGTTCATGGCGATTCCCAGATGTTTTGAATCGTAATTATGAAGCCCGAAGAGACTTAAACACTTCGTGATGATATCGTGCGAACACAAGGTGAATTTGTCGTCGGGATACGCGACTTCAATTAATAGATCCGCGCCCAATCCGCCGGTTCGATCTTTCACCGCTTCGATCAGAGTGTCCGGTTTCATGGTTTCCGCGTTGAGCACATGATCCACACCAAATCGTTTTGCTGTCTGGAGGCGTTTGTCCAGGACATCGATCATGATGACCTGCCCCGCACCCTGAGCTTTTGCAAAGGCTGCCGCATACAGGCCCAGCATGCCGGCTCCCTGTATCACGACCGTATCTCCAGGGACCACTCCGGCTTTATCCAGTCCACCGGCAACAGTAGCGGCCGCACACATCAATGGCGAAGCCGTTTCATCAGAAATCTCCTTGGGAAGTCTGAAAACACCCGTTCCNNNNTACCGACGAAGTAAGGCGAGACATCGCTGACCGAATGCCCATATTTAAAGAGTTGAAGACACTTTTGGGGCAAACTGTGAACTCGGCAAAAAACGCAATGGCCGCACGCCGCCATGATCGTCCAGGTGATACGATCGCCTTCAGACAGAACTTGACCCGCGGTGTCCTTTTCCACTGCCTTTCCCATCCGTAAAACCGTCCCAACTCCTTCATGACCCAAAATCGAGGGCGTAGGAAATGGACGACGCCCCCTCCAACTATGCATATCCGATGCGCAGACGGTCGCCATTCTTGTTTTGACCAAAACAGCCTCCGGCTCCAAGTCAACTGGAAGGGGATATTCTCTTGCTTCCAGTGGTTTGCCCACGCCGATAAAAAAAATCGCCGTGCCCTTCGCGTTCGATTTCAGGAACTTGCCAGACTCTGAGTCTTCGATGATATGCTTCCCTGTCGTCATTGCTTTGATTGCCTGGTATCCGGCCGCCAAAGCCGAAACAGGCTATTCCAATCGTGTTGCTCATTAATGTATTTTATTAACAGACAGTTGACAAGCTTACGGAGGTAATGCCCATCGACTCTGGTGCGATGAAAATTTCAGGGAGTAATTTGCTGTAGCGTCGGCTGTCCTCAGCCGAAAAGATCGCTGTTCAACTGAAAATGAGCTGGGGACAGCGCACGCTACAGGTCAAAGTGAAAATTTGCCCGATCCCCGCATTTTCAATCGCAACCTTACTCACAGGATTACTGGCAAGTGACTTGATTTCCTTACGCTATCCTTTACTCTTCACGATGATGATTCCAAATCGATCATGGCATAATATAATTCTGTTATGGGCGATCGTTGCAATGCCTCTTCAACAGGCACGTGCCCAATCCGACTTGAAGTTGGTGATCACTCGAACAGATGACAAAGTGAATCTGCAATGGAATGCCATCAATGCAGTGCCGGCCGGAGATTTTATTCTTCCGGATTTTGAGATTGAAATCAGTGGGGATCTGAAAAACTGGGCCGTTGTGGAAAGAATTGAAGCCGAAGATATTGCCCCAGAAACCGAATCCATTCGCACATCATTCGGAATCAACAACTCCCGGATATTTTTCAGAATAAATGCGGTGGTCGGACTACCGGGATTGGATTTGTCGGGATTGAATCTTCGGGCAGGGGCGTTTCGAGGGGCGGACTTCAACAACTCATTACTATCAAACAGTCTGCTTGAAGACGCCGATTTCCGGGAAGCTGATTTAGGCAACGCTAACCTGTCATTCTCTTTTGCCGCAAATGCGGACTTCAGGGGAAGCGACCTTGCGGGCACTCTGTTCTTCGGTACAGACCTTGAAGGAGCGGACTTCCGATCCACGGATCTACTGACTGCTGAACTCAGTCTGGCAACTCTCAAAGGAACGCTGATTGACAAGGCAACTCAAATGGATCCGAAGTGGAGACAAGTCTGGGAAATCGTCAATAAGGGAGCAGTTGGACTGGATTTGGTGGGTATCGATTTGAATTTTGCCGACCTCAAGGGGGCTGACTTCACGGGTGCGAATCTCACAGGTGCCGACTTGAATGGAGCCTATCTCCGGGATGTCGTGCTTACGGATACGACCATTATCGACGACAAATGGAGACAGATCCGGGAGATCGTCAACCATGATATTCAAAACCGTGACTTGTCCGAAACGGACCTGAAAGGTGCTAACCTCAGCGCTACAGACCTCACCGGTGCCAGCCTTGCCGGCGCCGATTTGACGGGAGCCAACTTCAGGGGAGCTTTATTATTCGGGGGAAGCCTGATGGCTGCAGACCTTACCGATGCCAACCTGAATCTGGCTGTGTTGGATTTTGTTGATTTTCGAGAGACCCTTATTTCTGAATCAACCGTGCTGGCGCCTAAATGGCGACTCGTCCACGAAATCATCAACGGTCAATTCACCGGAAGTGATTTAATCAATGAGGATCTTGTGAATGCTTTTCTGGTGGCATCGGATCTATCCGCTACTGACATTCGCCAGGCGGATCTCTCGGGAGCTATTCTGTTTGAAAGCAACTTGGAAAACACAGACTTCGAAGGTGCTTTGTTGGTCGGAGCAGATCTCGGCAATACCAACCTCCGGGGAGCAGATATGAGCAACACGGATTTGAGTTTTTCATTTCTCGATGGGGCAGACCTCACCGACGCAGATCTATTTAATTCCATTCTATTTCAAGCTGATTTATCAGGTGCAGACTTCACTGGAGCCAACCTCAGAAGAACGAATTTGACTCAAAGCCTCATCGATGACTCAACCATCCTTCCCGACAAATGGGCATTGGTCTGGAATGTTGTCAATTTCCCGCTCTTTGATCGGGACCTGTCCAACCGGGATCTGGAAGGAGTCAACTTCAATAACGCATTTCTCCAGGGTGCCAATCTCAGTTTCTCCAGCCTCCAGGAGTCTTTTCTTTCCTTCGTTGATTTTCAGGGTGCAGACCTCTCCTTTTCGGATGTGTCCGATTCGGAAGTTATCGCTTCCGGTTTCATCGGAGCCAATCTAATGGGAACTGACTTCTCCGGATCCGATTTATCTTTCTCGGATTTCATCAGTGCCGACCTGAGTGATGCCGTTTTTTCAGATGCTCAATTGGATTTTATTGATCTTAGAGGAGCCATTATTAATGACGCTACCTTGCTGGGCGAGAAATGGAGAAAAATCTGGCAATTGGTGAATGATCCGAGTGCCGATCGAGAGCTACCTGGAGTGGACCTCAGCACCGCCATTCTGTTTCAACTGGATCTCTCCAATGCAAATCTTGAGGGAGCGAATCTCTCCTCTACAGATCTGGGCAGTGTCAACCTTTCCGGAGCGAACCTCAGCAATGCCGACTTGTCGGAAGCCTCGTTAAGCGATACCGACCTCTCCGATGCAAACTTACGGGGAACTCTCTTTACTGAAACGTTATTTGCCCGAGTGATTTACCAGAGAACTCAAATAGATGAGAGCACCTTAATTGATCCAAAGCAGCGACTGATCCACGAGCTGGTGAACCAACCGTCTCAAGGGATAATTCTTTTCAATACCGACCTTTCGGAATCCTCTTTGAAATCAATTGATCTGTCCGGCGCCGATTTGAAGAATTCCAATCTGAGCTCTTCGGATCTGGGAGGAATCATCCTGAGAAACGCCGACCTCACCGGAACAGACTTTAGCCTGAGCTTGCTGGACCGCGCGGATCTGACAGGTGCCAACCTGACCGATGCCAATTTCAGCCAGGCAGATTTATCCGCAGCAATCCTGGACAATGCGATCTTCTTCAATACGACCCTTCCAGATGGAACTGTCCGATCGGATCCAAGGTAGGGCCTCGCTCTCAGAGCGCGCCTTCTGGGTGTGGAAAATAGATTGAAAAATGAGTAGGTGTCAGGAATATGCGGAGAGCGAGACCCTACCTTTAGTTTCACTTATTCCAGTCTTTATATCTCCGGAATCGGTTCGGTAGGATCGATATCCTCGGTTTGCCAGTTTGCCTGCCCGTTCTTGTAAGTCAGGATTCGACTGCGGCTACCGGGTGCGGGCTTTTCATTGACCTTGGGTAGGAATGCTTTCAACTCCTTCTGTATCGCGGCATGCTCAGGACGTCCGACCAGATTGGTCCATTCATTGGGATCCTTCTTCAGGTTGTAGAGTTCCTCGGAACCATCTGCATACTGGATATATCTCCAATTCTCAGATCGCACCGAATGATTGTCATGATTATGAGTGGTGATAGCGGGCCAGGGGCGAGGCGCTTCTGAATCCTTTAACTGCGGCAAAAGACTATGCCCTTCCAAGCCGGAACGTTTCGGCAATCCAGTCAAATCAATCAAGGTGGGGTAAATATCCAGCAACTCAACCGGCTTGGTGCATACTTCACCTTCGGAAATGCCCGGTCCTGCAAACATGAGTGGCACCCGCGCAGATCGTTCCCAGAGAGTATTTTTCCCAGTGATCAATTTTTCACCGAGGTGAAATCCATGATCCGACCAAAGTACGATAATCGTATCCTCCTGAAATCCATTGTTCTCCAAGGCGTCCAGAACTCTCCCCACCTGACTGTCGACAAAACTGATTGAGGCCAGATAGGAACGAACCAAGTTCTTCCATTGATCCGCCTCCTGAAGAAACTTCAATCTGGGCTCCGGTAGTTTCCAATGCA
>LWDU01043687.1_pt1 | contig 13551 bp, 9 predicted proteins | sample 727161 | NCBI WGS metagenome assembly LWDU01 (sample SAMN04566230, study PRJNA314399) | hydrothermal vent metagenome | isolation source: deep sea hydrothermal plume seawater | place: Mexico: Gulf of California, Guaymas Basin | collected 2004-07-11 | reverse complement strand
TTGTCGGTATTTGGAACCATTTGCAATTAATAATTTGTATTTAGTATATATTATTATTTTCAGAAAGATTATTATGGGTATTACAATTAAAAGAAAATGGGAACTTAGTTCGAGGAACTAAATATAACGGCAATCAATTTGGCGGTGCAGCTGAGGCTGGTAGGGTACAAGAAATAGATCCATTAGGAAATATAGTTTGGGATTATATTTATTCTGACTCAGAACACTTAAGTCATCATGATCTCACGTTAGTTGGTGACAATGTTCTACTTACCGCTTGGGAAGTAAAGTCTGCATCTGAAATTAACGCGGCAGGATATGATAATACGGATTCGGATAAATGGCCCACACATTTTGTTGAATTAGCTCCTGATGGAAATGGTGGAGCTGATATAGTATGGGAGTGGCATATTTGGGACCATATGTGTCAGGATACAGATTTAAGCAAACCAAACTATACTGCCGACATATCAGACCACCCTGAACTTATTGATATCAATATGATACAGCAAATGGGTGGACCAGGTGGTGGAGGTGGTCCAGGGGGAGGAGAAGGAGATTGGTTTCACGTTAACGGAGTTGATTATAATGAGGATTTAGACCAAATCTGTTTTTCTTCTAGATTTGCTTCTGAGATTTATATAATTGACCATAGCACTACTATAGAAGAGGCTGCCTCACACGAAGGAGGGAATTCTGGAATGGGAGGCGATATTATTTATAGATGGGGAAACCCTTCGAATTATGGTATGTCAGGACCTCAGGTAATAACTAATGCAGTACACGACTCTAGGTGGATTACTGATGATGGTAGACCTAATGGCGGCTTTTTACAGATTTTCAATAATAGCGGACAAAGCGCTAACCAATCTACTATCGATGGAATCGATACTCCCTTAGACCCCGAGACTGGTTACACGTATATTTTGAACCCTGGGGAGCCATATGCCCCTGCCTCATACACAACTAGGTATGTCTGTGCTTATTCTGCTAGTGGCCAGTCTGCATCTGATAGAATGTCTAATGGAAATATATATGTTAATGCTTCAGGAGGTCAAGGTGGGTCAGGTGTTATGTATGAAGTGAATGCAGTTGGTAATATAGTTTGGGGCCCCTATAATTCTCAGACTCCAAAAGGATTTAGATATGAGTGTGATCACCCCGGAATAATAGCTCTTGAATCATTTATGAATTCTGCTACTAGTTCTTGCTTCACCTCATCTATTAGTGAAGTTGAGGATTCGTTTTTAATTTATCCTAATCCCACAACTGGTTTAATAAATATTGATTTAAGTAGCTTAAATCACAATTTTTCAGAGTTTTCAGTATCTAATATTTCAGGTCAAGAAATTCAAAGAGAATCGGTAAACAATAAAAAGAATATTCAATTTGATTTTCAGGATTGTTCTGAAGGACTATATTTTATTAATCTTATTAATATTAAAGGGGAGACCTATGCTAAACGGATTTCTTATATCAAGTAAATGATTTTTCGATTCGTTTTTTATATATCAACGTTTCTTTATTCAGCTATTCTCTTTTCACAAAGCGAGTTTTATGAGACAGATAATATCAGGGAAATCAATATCAATTTTTATGATGAAAATTGGGATCACTTATTAGACAGTTTATATGTAGAAGGTGAAGGAGGTAGAATATTAGCGAATATAGAAATTGATGGCAGCACTTATTATAGCGTTGGAGTACGATATAAAGGATATAGCTCAGTAAGTGTCAACTACACTAAGAATCCTTTTAATATAAAACTTGATTATCTTATTGAGGATCAAAATCATGAGGGGATAGACAAGCTTAAGCTTTCTAACGTTATTCAAGATCCATCATTTCTTAGAGAAGTGCTTTCCTACGAAGTCTGTCGAAAATATATGCCCGCTTCTAATGCGAACTATGCGAATCTGTATATAGATGGAGTCTTGTGGGGTTTATACACAAATGTTCAAGCTGTAAATAAGGAGTTTCTAATAGAAAATTTCGGCAGTAAGTATGCTCCCTTTTTTAAATGCAATCCTGAGGAGCTGAACATTCAAATCGGGGGCGAAAATTCTAATTTAAGCAACACCCACGGTACAGACAGTGCTGATTATATGCCATATTATGATATAGAGTCCGACTTCGGGTGGAGCAACCTCTATCATTTAATTGATAAGCTCAACAATGCCCCAAATGAGATCGATCAGGTTTTAAATGTTGATAGAACTTTGTGGATGCATGCCTTGAATTATAGCATGATAAATTTTGATTCTTATATAGGTTACGGCCAAAATTATTATATGTACTTAGACCAGGCGAATCAGTTCAACCCGATAATTTGGGATTTAAATATGTCTTTCGGTTCTATGGCGGTTTTGATATTCTTCAAGCCCAAAACATGGACCCACTCGTTCACCACAATTTCATCTCTGTAGCTCCTCGGCCACTGATGACAAGCCTATTTGAATCTGAGAGAAACCGCAAAATGTATCTGGCACACATCAGGACTATTGTGGAAGAGAATTTTCTTAATCAAGAATATTCTACTCGGGCAGAGTCTCTAAAGGAAATGATCTATCAGGATGTCCTGAACGATACAAATAAATTCTATTCGGACGATGATTTCATCATGAATATCAATGATCAAGTTTCTTTGGTTTCTTCAATTTGTCCAGGCATAACACAACTTATGGAAGCGCGTTCAGAATACCTGTCGTCTTATCCGGGATATTTTGAAGAACCTACGATTTCCAACATTTGGACTAGCTCAGATGGTTTAATATTCGGGAATGATGTATGGATTAATGCGGAAATTTCGGATGCAACGTATGCACATGTATCCTATAGGTTTGGCAACAACCAGAGGTTTGTTTCTGTTGAAATGTTTGATGACGGAACTCACAATGATGGGAGTGCTGGGGATGGTGTCTATGGCTGTAAAATCGAAGATTGTAGCAACTCTGTAGATTATTATTTGTACGCGGACAACGATGCTTCGGGTGTGTTTTCTCCTGCTAGAGCAGCACATGAGTTCTACAATATGAATTCGAACATCTTAAGTGGCGATTTAGTCATCAATGAAGTCATGTCTAACAATGTGTCTATTGCTGCAGACCCGAGTGGTATTTTTGAGGATTGGATAGAGTTATATAACACTACGGATTTTCCTATCTCTACAAATAACCTTTATTTGTCTGACAACCCTACAAATTTGTTGAAATGGGATTTGCCCAATCATATGATTCCCGCAAACGGATACTATGTGATTTGGGCCGATGAGGATGGTAATCAAGGAGAGGAACACGCAAACTTTCAATTGTCCAATACGGGCGAAAATATTACACTAAGTAATGCGGACAGCACTTTGATAGATGACGTATCCTATCAGATGCAAAACATTGATATTGCGTACGGAAGAAGTCCAAATGGCATCGGAGATTTCACTATGCTTACTCCGACATTTAACTCTTCAAATGATATGAATTCTGTGATTGACGATCCAGCTGGAATTGTTTTAATAGCTTCTCCGAATCCATTTACAGACCATCTCAGCATTAATTCTAGTAGCAGTTATTCTATTAACGATCTATATGGACGTCGTGTAATGAAAGGCTCTGACAATGTAATACACACCTCAGGCTGGGCTCCGGGAGTATATTTTATACAAATGGATAACGGTCGAGTTGCCCCTGTTAAACTATTGAAAATAAGATGATGAAGAAGAGATACTCACTGCTGATAATTTGTTATTATACTCTAGTTCAAATAAACGGTCAAGTAATTACAAATTACACAACATCAGAAGGCCTCTTAGACAATTTCGTAGAATGTCTGGATGTTGATTCTCAGGATAATATTTGGTTTGGAACCTCAATGGGGTTGCAAATGTTCGATGGTGACAATTGGGTGACTTATAACACAACAGACTATCCTGATATGGTGAGCGACAATATCAAGGTGATTCGAGCGATGAACAATGGAGATATTTGGATAGGCACTGACTTTGGCGCCTGCAGATTTGATGGTTCAAGTTGGACCACCTTTGACAATACGAATGGACTCAACCACAATATCGTTAAGAGCATTGATGAAGCAGCAGACGGTGTAATTTGGGTAGGGACTATGACAGGAATTTCATACTATGACGGTTCAGAGTGGGGGACTTTAGAATCTCCCCACTGGAGCGGTGTAAACGTTACCATAGCTGAATCGTCAGATCACATCTGGTTTGGTTCTCCGCTAGGTGGGATCACATTTTACGATGGGGAAGATTACACTACCTATGACAGTTCTGCGGGATTAATTAACAATAACACCACAGATCTACTGATAGACAATGATGGGAATAAATGGATTGGAACTGATATAGGGATTTCTGTTTTAGATGAAAACAATCTCAATGTTTCTCAATTTACACAGATGTATATTTTACCTCCTCCAGATACATTAAACCAAATTGTAGATTTAGACATGGATTCTGAAGGTAGAATTTGGGCGGGTATTTATGTTGGATATTTAGGCGTAGGTGGTGTTGCGATGTGGGATGGCAATGACTGGATTGACTATGATGAATCGGATGGTTTAGTTGGTCCAAACATTCGAGGCCTAGAAATAGATTCTTATGACAATGTTTGGGTAGCTACGGGAACTGGTGTGTCAAAAATTGGCAATCAAGCGAGTGAAATTTCTGACATTGAGGAAAGTAGAGTTTCAGTATATCCGAATCCTTGTAACGGTAGAGTAACAGTATCTCTCGGAGGTTATTGTGCCTCCGGTACAATAACTGTTTTTGATATACAAGGCCGATTTATTCAGAACAACCATTTTCTACATTCAAGTAAAGTAAATCTTGAGATACAAGGAGAACCAGGCACTTATTTAATTCAATTGATGAAGGAAAATAGCCCGCAAAATAAAGAGGTTGTTCCTGTAATGAAGCTGTAAAAGGAGTTGATTACCTTTTTATCCTGTCAGTGTTTCCAAACCACTTTTCGACTGCCGTCAGAGTATAAAGCGATGCTAAACTGTCCCGGTGTAGGGCCATTATTTAACTGACGTCCCATTAAGTCATACCAAATTTCTATTTCTGGATTAGAATTGTCACCGTTGTTATTCAAATCAACTACAGAGGTCGAAGGATCGGACCAAGTGAATGGATAGCTGCACGCCACTTCAGGAAAACCAGCAAATAAATTATTCACAAGATTGAGTTGTCCTGAAAAAGGAGATGGAAGAGATAAAGGTAAAATTAGGTAACGTGTTTCATTCATATAGGGCCCAATGCCGTATACATTTGGAGCAGAACTCAACTCTTCGGAAGCGACAATCATACCCTCAGCGTCCATCAATTGAAATCCAGCATAGGGAAATGTATAGCTGGTTGTAAATATCGAAGACATTGAGATCGTGATGATACCCACGCTTCCCAGTTCAGGTTGAATTACTGAACTTAAAGAGACAATTATTGAGTCACAAAGATCAATTGGGTTAAATCCATCGGAAATGCATTCAGATTGGCACTCTTCTAGGGTCCAAAAGGGTACAACACCAGCACAACCACCCCATATAAACTCAGCACAAGACTGTGTATCTTGGTTGAAATAATAGGCAGGTATCGCAGCGAAACAAGGTCCCGGATCAGGTTCTAAATCACAAGGTGACTGAGAAAAGGCAGTTCCTCCATTGATTACGAATAGAAGTAATGTCGAGAGTTTTAGAAGATGTTTCATAAAAATTTATATAAATGTGAATAAAGAAATATAGGGTTAATTTATTTATATTGCATAAATGAATAGGATTAAATTTATTAAAGGCGCTTTTGCATCTGGTGCTGCTTTTTTTGCTGCGCCATTTATTTCTACAGCCCGTTCTCAAAATATTGATTCTACCTATGATAGGCTTATAGAAAAGATTGGATTCAATCATGTTCCGAATAATGAAATCAAGACCATGAATACAGTCTTACATAAAGCGAATACAAGAGGCTCAGCTGATCATGGCTGGCTGAAGGCAAATCATACGTTTAGTTTTGCAAATTATCACAATCCAGAAAGGATGCATTTTGGAGTGTTACGAGTTCTCAATGATGACACTATTGCTGGAGGGAAAGGGTTTAGCACGCATCCTCATGATAACATGGAAATCATTACCATTCCATTAGAGGGTGATCTGGAACATAAGGATAATATGGGTAATGGTACTGTTATAAAAAGTGGCGATGTACAGGTAATGAGTGCTGGTACAGGCATATTACATAGTGAGTTTAATGCTGATACCGAATTGGATGTTAAACTTCTTCAAATTTGGCTTTTCCCCAATAAAAAGAATGTAACGCCTAGGTATGATCAATTACCAATTAGAAACCTTGAAGTGAAGAATGAATTCTATCAGATACTATCTCCTAATGAAAAAGATCAAGGAGTTTGGATACATCAGAATTCTTGGTTCAGTATAGGAGAGTTCAGTGAACAAAAAACAACTGAGTACAAATTTAATTCTAGCGACAACGGGGTCTATGCTTTCATAATAGAGGGAGATGCTACTATTGAAGGACAGAAGTTAGAAAAGCGAGATGGCTTTGGAATTTGGGACACAGATTCGATTTCTATATCAGTTGAAAAAAATTCTAGGATTTTATTGATGGAAGTTCCTATGGTGATTTGAAATTAGAATTTATAAGAGAATTTATAAGTAAAATTTAGAAATTTAAGTTCACTAGAATTACGAATTGCTTGTACTTGATTTGCTAAGTTTACCAAATGAAAAAAATCAAGATATTATTATATGTGATCACCGCTATTTTTCTTGTTCTGTGTGTGTCGCTTTATCTTTTTATGCAGACATCTGCAACAGATTACAATTTTGATATTTCTTCATCTGACATCGGCAGTGATGTCAGAATAGTTTTCGATGATATGGCCGTGCCTCATATTTATGCTCAATCTGAGATAGACGCGATGTACGCACTTGGATATGTACATGCTTCAGAGAGATTGTGGCAGATGGATCTACTCCGCCGTGCGGGTGGGGGAGAGCTTTCTGAGCTCTTTGGAGAGGACATGATAGAAAATGATAGGTACTTAAGGACCCTAGGCATGAGTAAGGCAGCAATTAAAGATGCTGCTGAGTTTGATAGGACTTCTTCTGAAAAAACGAAGATTGCCGCCCTCGCTTATTTAAAGGGGATAAATAAATTTATTGATGAAGAAAAATATCCTATTGAGTATAAGATTTTAGGTGCTATTCCTAAAGAGTTTAAAGTTGTGGATATGTACAAAACGGCTGGTTTTATGGCTTATAGCTTTGCAATTCATATTAAAACTGAGCCTATAGTAGATTGGATAAAAACTAACTTCGATTCGACTTACTTAGCAGATGTTGCAGTAGGAGTGAAGGGGTTCACGAAAATCCCAACTCAAAACGCTTCTGTCGATATCACAGCTTTCTCCGATTTGGCAAATCGCCTAGATGAGAATTTACCTGTATCCCAATTTATAGGTTCGAATTCTTGGGTTATATCCGGGTCTAAGACCAAATCAGGAGAAGTCTTATTTTGTAATGATACTCATATGAAGTACTCATCGCCATCTGTTTGGTATGAAGCACATCTACATACACCTGAGTTAGAATATTATGGAAATCATATAGCTGGAGTACCATTCCCTCCTTTAGGACATACAAGGGAGAGAGCCTGGGGGATAACTATGTTTGTTAATGATGATGTGGATTTGTACAAGGAGACTATTGAAGGAGATCAGTATCTGCACGATGGTAAACTGTATGATTTGGAAGTTTCTAAGGAAATAATTCGAGTATCAGGGGGAGAAGATGTTGAGTTCGAGGTAAGAAGCACCATGCATGGGCCTTTGATAGAAGATAGCGTTGCTATGTGGTGGACATATATGCAGTATCCAGAGAACTTAATACAGGAAGCCTTCTATGGCTTATCTAGGGCAGAAAGTATTGAAGAAATGCAACATGCAGCTTCTCTAGTTCACGCTCCCGGATTGAATATCATGTATGGAGATATTGAGGGGAATATAGCATGGTGGGCTGCTGCGAAATTGCCTATTAGATCTACTACAGCAGATTCAAAATCTATACAAGACGGTTCACTTGCAGAGAACGATATACTAGGGTGGTATGATTTTACAAAAAACCCTCAGACGATAAATCCTGAGAGGGGTTTTATTTTCTCCACGAATAATTCTCCTGAGGAGGTAGAAGGAGTACATTATCCTGGGTATTACTACGGAGGAAATACTCGTGGCGCATCGATAATGAAAGCACTTTCTAGCGATAAATCTGATTGGACTATGGAAGACGCTCAGGCGATGCAAATGGCCACACATTCACCGGTTTATGAAAGTAACTGTAGGATGATGTGCGAGTACGCATCGGACAATGAGTTCGAAGGTGTTTATGCAGAATATTTCAATAAAATGCAGAATTGGAGAGGGACTCACGAAATAGAGGAGGTTGAACCTACTATTTATTACAGATGGATGCATGCTATAATTAAGGATGTTTTTAAAGATGATTTGGGTGAGGAGAAATATCTAACTTTCAGGGGGACCATTGTTTGTGAGAACACATTACCGTTAGTTCTTCAGAATGGTGATTCACCATGGTGGGATGATCAGGGTACTGATGATGTAGAATCTGCGTCCGATATAATTAAGAGAGCTTTCCACGAAGCCATAGATGAAATTTCAGACCAAAGGGGTCCCGATCCTTCAACCTGGCAATATGGGAAAGTCCATCACCTCACCCATGAACACGCTATGGGAGAAGTCGAGATGTTAGCTGATTTCTTTAATGTGGGGAGGTATGAAGTCCCATCGGCCAAAGATGCCCTTTGTAAGTATGAATTTAAACTCACGGATTCTGTAGATTTTGAAGTTTTTTCAGGTCCAGCTATGCGTGTCTCAATAGATTTCTCTGATGTAGACGCTTCCGAAAGCGTAATCCCGACAGGCCAGTCAGGGAATGTTTTCAGCCCTTATTATGATAACCAAGCAGATATGTATCACTCAGGAGAATTCCGCAAGCAGCGAATGGATAAAGAGGAGATAGAAGAAGTGAAAATCGGAGAATCATTTATTAGAGTTAACTAAATAGAGAGCACAAATTTTATAATCTTGCGTACATGAAAGTAATAGTTTTAGGAGCAGGTCTTGTCGGTGCACCCATGGCTTTAGATCTTGCGAAGGGATCTGAGTTTGAGGTTACAGTAGCAGATATCAGTCGAAAGAATTTAGATAAATTTAAGGACGACAATATTGTGACTGTCGAGATGGATTTAGACAATGAGGCTGCACTTATGGAGGTGCTGAAAATTCATGATTTGGTATTGAATGCCGTACCGGGGTTTATGGGGTACAGAACGACAGAACGAATTTTAAGGGCAGGTAAAAACGTGGTAGACATCTCCTTTTTCCCTGAAGATGCTTTAGAATTAGACGGGCTTGCAAAAGAACATGGAGTTACTGCGATTGTTGACTGCGGAGTTGCTCCAGGTATGAGCAATATTCTTCCAGGTTATGTGGATTCAATCTTGGATAAAACCGACTCAATTTTAATCTATGTCGGCGGCCTACCTAAGGTAAGAGAGCTCCCTTACGAATATAAAGCAGTATTTTCTCCAATAGATGTTATTGAAGAATATACACGTCCTGCGCGTTATATTGAAAATGGCAAGCTTGTTACAAAACCCGCTTTATCTGAGCCTGAATTGCTTCATTTCGATAAAGTAGGAACTCTTGAGACGTTTAACAGCGATGGAATAAGATCCCTTTCCAAGACGATGCCTCATGTCCCCAACATTAAAGAAAAGACGCTTCGTTACCCTGGTCATATCAGGTTAATGGAGATTATGCGAGAGGCAGGTTTTTTCAGTTCAGAACCCATAGAAGTTAATGGCGTAAAGATTCGCCCAATAGATCTTACTGCGAAGCTGCTTTTCCCTCAATGGGAACTGAAGCCGGGAGAAGTAGACTACACCATTATGCGCATAGAAGTAGCAGGTGAACACGATGGAAAGAAGGTGCGACATACGTACACCCTGTTTGACGAGTATTGCCCTGAAACTAAAGTGCACAGTATGGCTAGAACAACTGGTTATACGGCAACGATGGCTATCAGGATGCTTGCTGAAGGTTTATACGATGAGAAAGGCATTATCGTTCCTGAATTCATTGGAAAGAATCACGATTGTGTTAAGTTTATTCTTGATGGACTTGCAGAAAGAGGAGTCAAGTACGAATTACAGATAAATTAGGAAAGAGAGGTTTATTATGTGAGTTTGAATCTTTACTTTGGGTTCGATTTTGACCACTCTGTTAAAGATGGTTTAATTCTAAGTGCTTTATATGATTTTTACTTAAGAAGTGGCGCTCTGTTTCATAGATTTGCACTCAATATCATCCAGCGCTTTTAAAAATGACAAAGTCAACTCTTGTGTGTGTTAAATTGCTCGCAATAAGCACATTAATCTTATACGGTTGTGGTGATGATGGTAAAGTCATAGAGGCGAAAGGAAGAGATTCTTCAACGACAGGAATTTTTACAGGGTATAAATCTGCAGAATCTTCTAACAGTGAATCTTTAAAGAGCGATTCTTATAAAGTGATAGCTTTAGAAGTGCTACAAACTCCTAAGTATTCATATCTAAAGGTAGAAGGCGAAGGAGACGGTTTAATTGTGGGGGAACCATATTGGATAGCCACTCTGAAGAATGATTTTATCGTGGGAGAAGAGTATATATACACGGGTCGCTTGCTGAAGAAAGATTTCGAAAGTAAGGCGTTTAGTAGAATGTTTGATAATATATATTTGGTCTCCTTCATTGAGAAAGCAAACGGGTTAACCCCTATTAAATCAACGATTGAAGGTGTTGTGACCATCGCTGATATTGTTTCTGACCCGCTGGGTTTTACAGGTAAGAAGGTGAAGGTGCACGGACAAGTTGTGAAAGTAAACGATGCTATAATGGACAGGAATTGGATTCATTTGGTAGATGGTTCAGCTGATGATTATGACTTTGTAATCACCTCCAGTGAAAGCGTGCCCGTAGGTCATACAGTAGTATTTGAAGGTTTGATATCTACAAATAGAGATTTCGGTGCGGGATATAAGTATGAGCTACTTATGGAAGATGCGGTTACAATAAAATAAACTAAATTGAAAAGACTTTTTTCTACTTCTTTTGCCGGAATTTATATTCTGGTCTTTGCTGTTTACGATTTCGGGACTAGTTCTGCAATGAAACTAGTATATCAAGCTCTGTGGTTTGAAGTATTGTTGACACTATTCTGCATCACTCTTGTTGTGAATGTGGTGAAATATAAAATGATTTCACAAAAGAGATGGCCGCTGGTTATATTTCATTTGTCAATGGTGATGATCCTTGTAGGTGCTGGAATCACAAGATATTTCAGCTACGAAGGAACCATGCACATCCGAGAAGGCGAGTCTTCAAATACGATACTATCTCGGGACACACATTTAAATTTCCAAGCATCTTCTAATGGGAATATGTATGAATTCAGTGAGCCAGTTCTCTTTTCTTCAATAGGAAGTAACGCCTTCGATGAGAAGTACAATGTTGCAGGACGTTCCATTAGAATTGAGGTTCAACATATATTGCCAAACCCGACAAATATCCTTGCTCAGTCATCTTCTGGCCAGCCTATTCTGAAAATTGTATATGGAGGAAGTGGATCTAGACAAGAGTTCTATATCGCAGAGGGAGAAAGAAGGACGCTTTTCGGGCTTAACTTCGATTTCAGCCAATCCTTAGAAGATTCATCCGCCGTAGATTTTACAGATACACCTGCAGATGTAAATATTTATTTTTCAGATGGCGAGCTTTTCTTTAAATCTCGTTCGAACCTCTCTGAGATGGTGATGCTAACCCAAACTCAGACTGCTCTTTCTGCTACACAAGTTTATCCACTCAAGCTAAGATCTTTATATGATAACGGTGACAAAGGTTTTGTTTTTGGAGATTTCCTGCCCTCTGGTGAGCTTAAGATGATAAGCACAGGCCGTAAGCTTGAGAATAGCTCTACAATTGGTGTATCCTTAAAAGTAACTATTGATGAGGTGGAGTTCGAACGATATGTCTTCGGTCGAAATGGAGGAGAAGGTCATGCAGAAGTGTTTAACGTTGAGGGAATGGATTTTTCTGTAAGTTTTGGCTCTAAAAGAATCCAACTTCCTTTCAGTGTATATCTCAATGAATTTATTATGGACAGATACCCAGGGACAGACAGCCCTGAGTCTTATGCTAGTGAAGTAACTTTGATTGACGAAAGAAAACAAATTCGAGAAAATCACAGGATTTATATGAACCATGTCTTAGATCACGATGGTTTTAGATTCTTTCAATCGTCATTCGATCAGGATGAACTAGGTACATATCTAAGTGTGAACCACGATTACTGGGGTACCATTATTACATATTTCAGTTATGCATTTTTTACTTTGGGCCTCGTTTTAGTGTTCTTCAGTAAAAAGACTCGATTTTATATACTTTCACAAAAATTAAAAACACTTCAAGACAAGAGATTTATATTGCTGCCTTTGATATGTGTTTCAAGTTTTATATCCCAGCCTTATATCGCTCAGGAATCAATAAAGCCCATAATTCCTGAATTATTTTATGTCGACAATGATCATGCTCAGTTATTTAATACTGTAATAGTTCAAGACTTTAAGGGGCGTATGAAACCTATGCAGACTCTTTCAAATGAGCTGCTGCGTAAGGTAACAGGAAAGTCCAATTATGGAGGTGTATCTGCAAGTACTACTATTTTATCTATGTATGCTGATGCTCAGAACTGGTATTCAGCTCCCATTGTTGGTTTTGGTAAACATGCAGGTATCGCTGAGATAATAGGTGTATCGTCAGATAATTTAGCAAGCTATAAGGATTTTTTCTTCGAAGATGGTTCGTATAAACTCAGCGGACAGATACGTGAAGTAACTGCTAAAAACCCTGTGGAGAGAGGGACTTATGATAAGCAGCTAATTAAAGTAGATGAGAGAGTAAACATAGTTGGGATGATTTTCTCTGGTTCATTCTTCAAGGTTATTCCAATAGAAGGTGATGAGAATAATACTTGGGTAGGTGAGAGGTTCAGTAGAGAGAATTCAGATGAACCCACATCACCTATAGCCGAGTCGTTCTTCAGTACTTATCGAAGAGCACTTTTCGATGCAATCCAATTGTCTGAAAGTGGAGATCTTAATAAGGGCTCTAAAATTTATGAGCTCTGCAATCAAATTATTTTTGAACTCAAGCAATACCAAACACTTCACGGAGCTGCAGTTATTCCATCGAAATCAAGAATAGCTACTGAGATAGCTCTAAATAACTCTAACGTTTTTAATCGACTTGCACTCTACTATTTCTTACTTGGTATGTTGTTCCTGGGACTTCTGTTTTACTCAGTATTCTTTCCCGATGGACATGCTAAGAAATTCAGGACGGTTTTAGTTGCTCTAGTAGCTATAGGTTTCTTTTTCCATACTTCTGGGCTAGGAGCAAGATGGTAT
>LWDU01000850.1_pt1 | contig 13551 bp, 21 predicted proteins | sample 727161 | NCBI WGS metagenome assembly LWDU01 (sample SAMN04566230, study PRJNA314399) | hydrothermal vent metagenome | isolation source: deep sea hydrothermal plume seawater | place: Mexico: Gulf of California, Guaymas Basin | collected 2004-07-11 | reverse complement strand
ATCCACGCCATAAGAATGGCTGCCCTAAGTGGTGACGAAGAAGCAAGGAAAAATTACGAAGAATGGTTTTCTAGGGTCGTTGACAGTCTTCCGGGTGTACATCACTATTCTTGGTATAATATTCCTAATAAGGTTCGTCAGTACAAGCAGCATTGGGGATCTTTTTGGAAGAGTCTTTATCGACAAGACTCAGAAGACACCGCCGAGAATAATGTGATGTTTGATAAGCCATGGTCAGAAGTTACTGAAGAAGAGATTGATGACATGGGAGCTAAGTTAGCTGATGAATTAGGCGGATGGATTTTTCATACTAAGGTAAATTTCAGTCATCATGTTCCGCATATTCAAGTCAACAGGTCACACCCACAAGCATTTCTTGATATTGCCAATCTCTAGAGGAAGAAATGACAAGAGTTAGTATAATTCTTCCTGTGCACAATGGAGAGGATACGATAGAAAGATCCTTACAGTCTATAGCAGCCCAGACATACAGGAACTTTGAAACAGTACTCGTTAATAATAACTGCACAGATGGTACTCTAGAGATTGCATCAAAATATAAGAAACAAGCGAATATTCGAATTGTAGACTGCAAACCGAAGGGTCTCGTTTGTGCATTAAATTTCGGCATTCAGAATTCATCAGCCCCTCTAATTGCAAGACAAGATGATGATGATTATTGGCACCCCACTAAATTAGAAAAACAAGTTAATTTTTTAGATGAGAATCCGGCGGTGAATATTTTAGGCACGCAAATTCAACTTGTAGATGCCGATGGAAAAAAGCTTGAAATAGGAACGTATGGCCGAGCGATAAATTATCCCGCCACCGATCGACCAATGAAGCAGGCAATGATGGTAGGACAGAACCCGTTATGCCACCCATCTGTTATTTTGAAAAGAGATGTCATACTAAGGGTCGGCGGATACGCTGATCACTTCCATCTTGCAGAAGACTTCCATCTTTGGATAAGATTGCTCCCTTGGGCTACCTTCGCAAATCTTCCAGAGATACTGATCGACTATACTCAAACCGTACGAAGCGATTACGATCCTCGAACGCCCATCTATATCGCAGACATGTATTACAGTCTTTATAAGATGGCCGGTGTTATTACGGGTGATCGTCCTAAAGTGATATATGATTGGCAGGTCAAGGAAATGCAAAAGAATGTATAGCTACACTCATCTTGGAAAAAATGGTCAACTTGGAAACCAGATGTTTCAATATGCTGCGTTGTATAGTCTTGGTTTTTTACGAGGAACGAAGATAAAGATCCCCAGCACAGGACACGATTTATTAAGGGCATTTCCTAATCTGTCTGCCACGATTGATGATACGCCGTTTAGGGGAAAGACATACCAGGAACCAACGTTCTTATTTGATCCATCGATATGGACGCTTGAAGATGGGACAGACTTATTTGGGTATTTTCAATCTCCACATTACTTTCTACACTGCGCACATCAAATTAATGCGGAATTTACATTTCATGATGAAGTTCAAGAAATAGCGAATAAAGCTATAACCGTTCTCAATTCAGAGCTTTTATGTGCAATGCACTTTAGGAGAAAAGACTATCTAAATCTTGCAGACTATCATCATAATCAGGATGCCAACTATTATAACGAGGCAGTAAGTCTAGTCTTAAAAAATTATCCAAATGTGAAGTTTATTGCATTTTCCGATGATGTAGACTGGTGTAAGCAGAATCTTCCTAAGGAAATAACTGTGATGGATACGCGCGACCAAGGAAGCGATTCTATGTTTATTGACATGTGTATCATGTCGAAGTGCCAAATGCATATTATCGCCAATTCTTCATTTAGCTGGTGGGGCGCTTTTTTAAGCAGAAGTACCGGTGTGATTGCTCCGAAGAAGTGGTTTGGACCGAGAGGGCCAAAGGAGTGGGACACGGTTTATGTTCCTGATCGTCAGCACTCAGCTCTTGGCAGTGGTACTGCGCCCGGGTGGACCAAATTATGAAATGTGCGTTAATCTTTATTGGTACCAATCGTTATGCTGGGTTTTTTGAAGGGTACAAGTCTTCTATCGATTTGAACTTTTTACCTGATCATGAGAAGACTTATTTCGTGTTTACTGATCAGCCAGCTCACCCGCTTTTTAAGCACAATGATGTTGTTGTTACTAAAATAGAACATGAATCGTGGCCTTACGTTACACTCCACCGCTTCAAGTACATGATGATGGTTAAAGACAAGTTAGCAGAATATGATTACGTATTTTTTGTAGACGCGGATTTGTGGGCTTGTCAGCAAATTACAGATGCTCATCTGCTAGATCATGAAAAACCGTTAATCGGAGTGCAGCATCCCGGATTTTTTGGAAAAATTGGTACATTTGAAACGAACACCAAGTCTCGAGCGAATATTTTTGACGGCCATTATAATCTCCTCCACTATCGTCAGGGATGTTTTTGGGGCGGNNNNGGGCGGTAAATCTTTCGAGCTTTTAAAGCTTGTAGAAGAATTAGAAAAACGAATTGACTTAGATCTTCAAGATGACGTTGTCGCTATCTGGCATGACGAATCACATCTCAACAAATATATGCTTGAGAATAACCATGATGTGTTTACTTTACATCCTGGGTTTGCGCAACCTCAAGACGAGGGTTATGAGAATATTAGGGAGATGTTTCCTACAATGATGGTCCATCTTAAGAAAGATTTAAAAGAATTTCCACGATTTGAAGGGATAAAATGATTCTTGTAAATTCATTCGGCGCGACCGGGACTACAATGTTCATTGAGTATCTCTGGTACAGAACTTTATCGGAGGGTGGGATAGTTGCACCTTTTCTGGTTTGCGACGGCCGGTGTGGAACAGGAAAGAATCAGTGTCATGGTTTTAAGCACATCTCATCACCGCCACAAAAAGATACCGGAAAGCAGCATACTGGCGTGGACCAGAACACAGCCGAGAACCCAATACAGCCGTACACGGGCGTGCATAAAGAAGTAACAGACGTTATCATAGAAAAAGCAATTTATTTGTATGTTAATCCTCTAGAAGCTATTTTAACGTTCTTCAATAACCTCATCATTGCCAAAATCGAAGGTGATTTTGTCCCATGGATAGTACGTCATACAAGGAGTATGGGTGGTGATTGGCAAGCGCTTTTAGAGCTTGTTGGGGAAGCGTACATAGAAGACACTAATCATGAATTTTCGAGCGCATATTTTATGCACGATCATGATAGTGGTATTGATATCTACTCTAGACAAAATAAGGATTTGCTCGGTCTTGAAAAGCATTTTGATAACTGGACCGCCGGTAATAGCGAGTATCCCATTCTTGCAGTCAAATATGAGACGATGTGGGAGCAAGAAAATATTAGAAAAATTGCACATTTTTTAGATCTGGATGGTCGCTTTGTGAACAATTTTCCCTTAAAAAGACCGCGGAAGTTGTACCACATCGCCCCCAATACCAGATCACGTTTAGAAATGATATATCAAGACTTAATTGGCAAAATGCACGATGCACCTCCATGCATGCTAAATGGAGAAGAATACTAAAATGAGAATATGCTTGATTGGTCCTGGAATCATGCCCATTCCTCCTGAAGGCTGGGGTGGATGTGAAGCGCTTATCTGGAATTTGAAGTGTGAGCTAGAAGAACAGGGTCACGAAACGCTGGTCATTAATACAAAAGATCTAAAAGAGATAAACGAACAAGTGAACATGTGGAAGCCCGATTTTGTTCATTTGCATTATGATGTTTATGCTGATATCATGCCGTACATCAACGCCCCTCGAGCGATGACAAGCCATTATCCCTATCTAGATTATCCTCAGAAGAGAAGAGGTTATGAATGGATCTTCCACAAATTTGCGCAAAATCATTCTTACGTTTTCAGTCTATCAGATAGAAACAGTCATCACTTTAAAAGATTCGGTACTCGAGATGATCTGGTTTGGGAATGGTGGGGTGGCGTTTCTAATGAGAAATTTCGTTTTACCCTAGAGCCACAAAATCCAGATCAAACAATTTGCTTAGGAAAGATTGAACCTCGGAAAATGCAATTTTTTCTTCAAACTGTTTCTAGGGATATAAAATTTGCTGGTCCGCTGGCCGATAATCGCTATAGTCCATCTTCTGCTAGTTATCTTGGCGTTTGGACTCGAGACCAGGTCCACAATGACTTAACAGATTATGCTAATATGATTCTGTTTAGTGATGGCGAAGCTGCTCCCCAAGTTGTTATGGAAGCTCTCGTCGCTGGATTGGGCCTCGTGATATCCGAAGAAGCAGCCGCAAATCTGGACACTACATTACCTTTTATAGACGTGGTCAAAAGTGATTGTCCACCGACAGAGTTGGCTGAAATTCTTATAAAAAATAGAGAAATTTCTCTTTCTTGTCGTAAAGAAATAAGAGAATATGGTATTGAAAGATTTGGGCTAACCAATTGTACTAAAGCTTACATTAACAAGATCATTGAAATTAGGGGATTGAAATGAAGATAGTTTTTATCGGACCCGGATTCATGACAATTCCCCCAAAGGGATGGGGCGCTGTTGAGTCTCTCATAGATGATTATAGAAATGCTTTAGAATCATTGGGACATGAAGTTTTCATAGTAAATACACCACATCTCGAAGTTGCAGTCGGTCTAGCAAACATGTTTAATCCTGATTTGGTTCATATTCAGTACGACGACTATGCGTATATCACCCCGCACCTGCTTTGTAAGAACATCGCGTTAACAAGTCACTATGCTTATTTAGAAAGCGGGGATAAATGGAACAAAGATTATAGGAATATATTCTGGAATTGCGTAAATTCAAGCGCAAATATATTTTGTTTATCAAAGGGTATTCAAGATGCATATAGAAAAGCTGGGGTTAAAGAGCACAGGCTTTATATTACACCAAATGGAGTAAAGACAGCTGCATATTCGTTCAATCAAGAACCGAAATTCCCAGAGCGTTCGATATATCTTGCAAAAATAGACTTTCGAAAAAGACAATATTTGATTCAAGATATCGAGAATCTATACTTCGCTGGACCTTTAGAGGATGATCGTTTTGATTCTACTAATGAGAGATATTTGGGCGAATGGACTAGAGATTATCTGACTAGTCATTTGACAGATTATTCCAACCTGGTATTGCTAAGTGACGGAGAGGCCCATCCGCTTGTTTGTTTAGAAGGAATGGCAGCCGGGCTGGGTTTAGTGCTGTCAGAATGCGCGACTGCAAATTTGGATACCACACTTCCATTTATCGATGTCGTATCAGAGGAAACCATAAAGAATCCAGAAGAGCTTCAGAAAATAATCAAGAAAAATCGTGAAATTTCTAATACAATGAGAAATGAAATAAGACAATATGCACTGGATAATTTTACTTGGGAAAAAGTAATTGAGAAGCATTACATCCCCGCTATAAGCGCGATCATACAAGGAACATAAAATGGGCTCTAGTTTAGACATCGAAAACATTGGTGAGAAATTTACTCAAATTATCGCCTCTCCAGAATGGTTGGAGTTTCAAGAAAAATTCAATAATTGTGATGACATTTATGTTCTTGGCCATGGTGGAAACTTAGCCATTGCCGATCATACTGCAGTTGATATTACCAGACTTTCAAGCGGCATGAAAAATGCTATATGTCCAGGTAGCGCAGTCGTTGCTACATCATTTATTAACGACACTAATTTCGATCAGTGGATGGTTTCGTGGTTATCACATAGACTGGCTACACGTACGGATGAGCAACGTAAAAGATCACTTGTTTATGGCATTTCTGCATCAGGAATGTCGGTAGATTTAACCAAGGCTCTTCAATGGGCTTCTGACCAAGGTCTACAACTGGCTTTAGTAACAGGTCAACCTCTCAAACAAGAGATTCCTCGTCTAACTCAAGTGGTACTAGAATGCAATTATTACCATACTGCCGAAGTACTTTCCCTTTTATTACAGTATCAGTTAACTCACGGCTCGGGTCGTACATGCCCACCTATCNNCTATCGGTCACAATTCAACAGAAGAGCTTAAGCGTACTAACTGGAATTCAGAAAGAATCAGACAACATAGCTATCCAGATGAGCAAGTTAACGTTGGTATAGATTTTGACGGTGTTTTGCACAAGTGCAGTAAGGGATTTTTTGATGGTACAATTTATGATGATCCGATCGAGGGCGCCCGCGCAGCGCTAGAGAAGTTATCTGAAGATTATATCGTGATTATTTACACATGCAAAGCAAAGCCTGATCGTGGTCTCGTCGATGGAAAAACAGGTACAGAACTTGTGTGGCAATGGTTGAGAGACCACGATATGGCACAATTTGTTTCCAAGGTAACAGCTGAAAAACCTCGTGCAAGATTCTATGTAGATGACAAAGCCATTGAATTTAGAAACTGGGAAGAGACCCTAGAGCGAGTATGTCCTGTAGCCACCGATGCGACAGGAGAGACTAGTGAAGAAACTTGATCACAAAAATCTCGGTAAGATTTTATCATTTTCTCAAGCCAAAGATGAGATTGATTGCTTAATATGTGATCTGGATCAGAAGCACTACCTTCAACGTAAAGTAAAGTTTCTTCTTGACATTCGAGGTTACATTAAGGTCAATAATATAAGGGGAAACTACGTCGAGTTTGGATCTTTTAAGTCGGAAATGCAATATTCTGCATTCAAAATTCTTGAAGAAACCGGATGTGTAAAGAAATACATCGGTCTTGATGCGTTCGATAGTGAGCTAGATTTATCAGTAAAAGATAGACAACATAATTTGTATGAAAGTCCTGATGATTTTTTATGCAATTATGACAATGTGAAAGCGTTTGTTGATAAAGAGATTGGGAATAAAGGCTTGCTTGTAAAGGGAGATTTCCGAAAGAAAAATGTCCAAGCAGATTTTAGAAACATTTCGGGTCCAATTTCCATTGCTGTTTTGGATTGTAATTTCATATCATCAACACGATCAGCCTTACAGCTGTTATCAGAGTCGGCTACTCCAGGTTGTGTTTTATTTTTGGATGACTATTTTACGAATTTCAGGAAGGGCATACCTGCGATCCCGAATTTAGTCAATGAGTTTTTCGAAAGTACAAAATTTAAGTTAGTCGATCTTGGATTTTATCCACCTTTCGCGAAATCGTTTTTGCTTGTGGAGAAAAAGTGCTAACATGGAAAGAAAATGATGAAGCTTTTGCTTCTCTTGTGACAGGAAAGACCGTCGCTATTGTGGGTCCTTCTTCTACTTCTATGGGTTTGAAAGAAGGCGCGCTGATAGATTCTTTTGATATTGTTGCTCGTGTAAAGAGCTTCAAGTATCCTGTCGAAATGCAACCTGATCTTGGTACAAGAACAGACATCCTTTACACGACTGAAGCCTACGACAAAGTCGATATTCAAGATTTTAATACTTACACTCACCCCTCTACGGGAGAGTCCACGTACCGGTACGAAAAATATAACAATTTTGATCAGTACAAGGATATCAAGTTCGTTGTTTCTACCTACCCAATTGACGAGTGGTTTTCTTCGAGATATAAAGGTGGGTTTGATGAGTTAAGAAAGTCTCAAATTACAGGTTGTCGCTTTACAGACTCCAAGTCTTATTTCGAGGCAAAGAAGAAAACTGATCGTCCAAATTCAGGATTTAGTGCGATATTAGATATTCTTAGTTTTGATATTAAGTTACTTCGTATTTTCGGTTTGGATTTTCATCGAGCGATGTATCGAGAAGGTTATCAAAACTCGTTATATACTCATGAAACAATAAGGACGGACACGCTCCACCGAGACGGTCCAGATACACACCAACCTGATCTTCAATATCAATATTTCAAGTACGACATCTGGATGAAAGATGATAGAGTGAACCCAAATGATGTTTTGACCGACTTCTTAAAAGATGATAAATATGATTCGTTATATCAGGAGAAAGAAAAATGAGCTATCCGCAAAGAGAAGAAGAGTATGTCTCTTTTCTGGAGGGCAAGCGTATTGCCTTAGTCGGGCCAGCTGCGTCTTTAACAGGACAAGGGTTGGGCGAAAAGATAGATTCGTATGATGTCGTTGTTCGGATTAAATCATTTGATGCCGGTGATACTGAAGATGCTGGAGAAAGATGTGACGTGCTGTATCAGACGAGTCCGTATGATCGGTGTGATGTTATAGAGAAGAAAGAAAAGCTAATATTCGGAAATATTCCATCATACGTTTTTGAACGTTACGAAGACCCGGTTCCTGTGTATAAAGAAAAAGGAATTCAGTGGCTCTGCTCTTGGCTATCCACAAGAAGAGTGGTTTGCAGAAAACTTTATTAAAGATTGGGAATCTCTGGGTGACAAAATTCGATGGAGGTACTCACACCACGCGCTTTATAAAGCAATGAAGCTCGTCGCGAGCCGTCCCAACTCTGGATTTGCTACATTCTTAGACTTGTGTAGTATAGATTTTTCTGAGCTTTTTGTTTGTGGGCTTGATTTTTATCGTTCGATGTATAAAGACAATTACCAGAATTCTTTAGCGACTGAAGACTTGGTCCATCGCTGGTCTTTCTTAGAAACGAGTCATGCTAAAGAGAATCGGATGGAAGTTCATAAACCAGACGCGCAATATGCAAACTTTAAACAGCTCGTTCAGGTTCTAAATGCCGACAAAGAAAAAATTACATTTGATCCGTGGTTTAGCGAAGTCATGAAAGACCCAGCATATGACAAGATGTATGACCGAAATGAAACTCTTCAGAGGCAGATTATTTCACGATGGGAAAAAGACCCAAAGATGGGTACAAAATCTGGCGAAAAAATCAATAAAACAGGTGAGATTGTGTGGGCCACGAGTAGGACACTGCATGAGAGGGAAGAAAAATGAACATTCTAGTTACTGGTGGACTTGGATTTATAGGCTCTCATGTTTGTGAAAGATTCTCTAAAAATGCCTCAGTTGTGATTGTGGATTTACCGGGTAAAGTTTCTACATACAACGGTAATCTAGGTTTAGAAAATGAATTAATAGGATGTGATATATCAGATTGGGACTCTCTCAAACAATTAGAGAATAGACACTTTGATTTGATCATTCACTGTGCAGCCCAGTCGGGCGGATACGGCGGACTAGAAACTCCACAACTTGATTGTGACTGGAATGTGAAGGGAACGCTGAATATATGTGAATTGGCACTAAGGACTGGCAAGCCAAAAATTGTGTATACTTCTTCCGTCGCAGTTTACGGTGGTGGTGATGATTTAAGCGAAGAAGGAATGCCAGCTCCAGTTTCAAATTACGGAGTATCTAAATTTACTGGTGAGCTTTATCTTGAAAGATACAAGCTATATGATATTAGCTCTGTTTCACTGCGTCTTTTTAACACTTACGGTCCTGGTCAAGATCTAGAAAACAAGAAACAAGGTGTCGTGAGTATTTTTCTGGACCAGCTTTTAGGCAGTGATGAAGTTAGAATGACTGGTTCACCAGATAGATATAGAGACTGTATTCATATTTCTGATGTAATTGATGCGATACAGCTGGTGTCAGAATTAGATGAAGATGTAACAGGCGCGCTCAATGTTTGTAATCGTGTACCTGTGACAATGCGTGAGATAGTAGAAACGTTGGGCAGCGTGATGGGTAAAGAGGTCACGATTACAGATATAGGGGGATACCCAGGGGACCAATTTGGGTATTATGGAAACAACGCTAAGATAAGGTCTTTGGGATGGGCCCCAAAGTTCGATTTATTGAGGGGTTTTGAAGATTTTTATCAGCATGTCAAATAGAGACAAAAGGAAAGAAGATGCCATTTATCACAAATGAAAGTTTTGCTCAATTTGTAAGCGGTTCTAGAGTAGCGCTAGTCGGGCCCGGCGCATCCGCAGGCGAATTTGAGCAGGGCGAGTTAATAGACAGCTATGATTACGTTGCAAGGGTAAAATCGTTTTTTGTTCCAGAAGAAAAGCGAAATTTATACGGTTCCAGAATAGATTTTTTATATACTGATAATGACCAAACCAATGATGTGCTACCGGGTGACAAAGTAGATAGCATTGAGGACAAGCAGACAATTTATATGCACCCTGATAATTTACGTCGTCGAGAAGAGATAATTCAGAATGAAATAAAGGTCGTAATATCTACACATCCACAAGCAGAATGGTTTTTTAATCGTTTTATAAACCCTCTTGTGAGAATGGCTAATTTAACGAATGTTAGAATTCTTCCAGATGAACCGTACATGGAGATTAGAAAAGAGACATTTCGTCCTAACGCCGGATTTTCTGCGATTATTGATCTTGTTTCGCTTCCGTTTTCTGAAATCTATATTACAGGTATAGATTTTTACCGCTCGCTTTATCGAGAAGACTATCTTAATTCTTTGTGGACAAAAGAAACGATACTGAACATGGTGAATTCTGGAGATGGTTTCACACCAGAAGGAGAGCCAGATCATCACGATCCAGACCTACAGTTTAAGTACTTTAAGCATAAAATGTATAAAATAGATAATCGGATTAAGGTTGACCCATTTCTTGAAAAGGTTCTAAATGATGATCGTTATGAAGATTTTGAGACAGCGATGAAGTTATATGAGCAGAAAGATTAAAGCGTTAATTCCCGTAAGAAGAGGATCTCAGCGTGTCGCCAGGAAAAATATACGTAAATTTGCTGGTTCATCGCTTTTAGAGATTAAAATAAACCAACTAAAAAGAATCCCTGGTATTGATGAGATTGTTGTGAATTCAGACTGTGAACAAATGCTTCAGTTAGCAGACGAAGCGGGAGTAACTGCTGTCGAGCGTGATCCGTTTTTCGCAAGTAATGATGTACCAATGAACGATGTGTGGTGTCACCTTGCACAGGTCACTGAATGTGATGATATAATTTATACGAATTGTACCAACCCGTTGCTGGAAGATGATAGCTATATTGAAGCGCTAGCTCAATACCAGGATTTACCTGCTGGATACGATTCTTTAACCACGGTGAATGCTGTCCAAGAGTATCTCTGGTCGGGGCCTACCGCCGTTAATTATGACCCGGCACATCATCCTCGCTCTCAAGACCTTCCCCTTTATCATGCTCTTAATTTTGCAATTTCTATTATTCCTCGAGAGTTGATGATAGCAAATAAGAGTATTCTTGGAAATAAGTTCTTTCAATTTACGATATCGAATGTTGAAGCAATTGATGTAGATACCATGGAAGACTTTATAATAGCTGAAAGCGCATATTCTAAACTAATCTTAGGGAGTGATTGAAATGTCTGAAAATGAATTTGATGTTAAGAAGCAATGGTTACCATTTCCTGAAGTTTATGATCTCCCAGCGAGAGCAAATCATGAGCTACATAGATTTTTATCGGCGCCCATTATACCGTTAAGTAAAGATTATAGAAAGCCTGATGATACCACACTTCATTTTTGGAGCCAGATTATTGAAACAATGGAACATCATGATGGCTTGTGGATGGAGCTCGGTGTTTTTGAGGGTACGTCTATTAATACAATCGCAGCTATGAAAAGTGTGCTCTCTAAAGATTCTAGTATATACGGGTTTGACTGCTGGACAGGATTGCCTGAGAAATGGCGAGATCTTGACAAGGGAGAGTTTGAGATCCAGGAAAAACCGGGTGTTCGAGAAGGCGTTGAATTAATCGATGGTCTTTTCTCTGAGTCTCTACCAACATTTATGAATCGACGTAAGGGCGAGTGCATATCATTACTTCATATTGATTGTGATCTCTATTCATCTACAATGACAGCCTTTGAGAACCTTCATAGATCTTTTGTGCCCGGCACGATAATCGTTTTTGATGAGTTTGCGCTCTGGCCAGGATTTTACGGAAACAAAGAAAGCGAGTTTGAGGCGCTAATTGACGCTAGCGAAAAATATGGATTCAAATATGAGTACGTAGGGCGTGGTTGGGACGCCGGCAGAGCAGACTGTGTAAAGATAGAAGACATACTGAAAAAAGAACAGTGGGATCAAATAGTCGACATTGCAATAAAGCATAAGATTGTTGTATTGGATTGGGAGTGGTCGACAAAACACTCTGCTCGAGAAAAAGCAATTATAAAAATAGTCTAAGGAGAAGTTATGTATGAAGAAAAGATAGCCGAATATCTGCAGCAAGTTAAGCAGGTCGTAGATGAATTAAAGATAGAAGATATCAGTCTTTTAGCGGATCAGATTAAAGATCTCCGCTCTCGGAATGGGCGCCTATTCATCTGTGGAGTTGGAGGGTCTTCGGGAAATGCATCTCATGCAGTTAATGATTTTCGAAAGATTCTAGGGATCGAGTCCTACGCCCCCACAGACAACGTTTCGGAATTAACTGCGAGGATTAATGACGAGGGGTGGGATACCAGCATTTCAAATTGGCTAAAGACTTCAAATGTAAGCAGCAACGACGCTGTTATGATCTTATCGGTCGGCGGCGGAAGCGAGACAACATCACAAAATTTAGTACAAGCGATGCGGCTAGCGAAGGATAGAAGCGCAACAATTCTAGGAATTGTAAGCCGTGATGGTGGAGTCACAAAGCAGCTTGCGGATGCCTGTGTACTTATCCCCGTCGTCGATAATAATAAAATTACACCTCATGCTGAAGAGTTTCAGGCTGTGATCTGGCACATGCTTGTTACCATTATTGGAAAAAATGATGCTTAATATTAAACTGTATGCCGACGGCGCCAAAATTGATGAGATATCCGCACTAGCTGAAAAAGATTCTATTGCTGGCTTTACTACAAACCCAACGCTTATGAAGGCAGCTGGTGTAACAGATTATATTGCATTTGCAATTGCTGCATTAAGAGTTACAGAAGGTAAGCCTATTTCATTTGAAGTTTTTTCTGATGATTTTGAAGAGATGAAAGCTCAAGCCATTTTGTTATCGGGACTGGCTGAAAATGTGTATGTTAAAATTCCCGTTACAAACACCAAGGGCGTTTTCGCCGGTCCATTAATCACTGATCTAGCAAGAGCTGGTGTGAAATTAAACATTACAGCAGTGTTTACGATTCAGCAGGTGACAGATGTTGTGGCTGCCCTATACGATAGCGACCCCTTCGATTGTTTCGGTATTCGCTGGTAGAATAGCTGATGCAGGAGTGGATCCCGAGCCCCACATGAAGGCAGCATCATGCATCGTTAAGTCAATTCCAAACTGTGAGTTGTTGTGGGCTAGCCCCCGCGAAGTGCTAAATGTTCTCCAGGCTGACGCTGTCGGTTGTGACATTATTACTGCAACTCCCGCAATTCTAAAAAAACTAGAGACATCTTATGGCAAAGATTTGGAGCAATTTTCGTTAGAAACGGTCCAGATGTTCTACAATGATGCAAAGGCCGCCGGCTATTCATTGTGATCATTGCTCGTGCACCATTTCGGATTACGTTAGGTGGCGGTGGTACCGACCTACCGAGTTTCTATGAAAAGCACGGTGGGTTTGTTCTTTCCATGGCGCTGGACAAGTACATCTACGTTTGTTTAAAACCTCTGGTTATGTCAAGTCAGATCCGTCTTCAATACTCTAAGACAGAGCTAGTGGATAACGCAAGTGCTTTGATTC